>Ga0307517_10004844_pt1 | contig 20525 bp, 24 predicted proteins | sample 23_EM_MG_FD_194515 | JGI IMG/M metagenome (GOLD analysis project Ga0307517, IMG submission 194515) | Populus trichocarpa ectomycorrhiza microbial communities from riparian zone in the Pacific Northwest, United States - 23_EM | ecosystem: Host-associated > Plants > Roots > Unclassified | place...
GATCTATACCGAAGCAAACCATTATATCTAGCCTACATTACTCGTGTCTTCTTAACGAGTTCTCCGATATAATCACGATTAAGGTCCTAGCTGTCGGAATACCTCACGCCGAAGCTACCACCTAACAAATGGTCCCTCTCAGGTGTACTGACTTGTGTCTCCTCCTACGTGTCCGCATGCTGCCTGGCTCCTGAGGCCAGCATCACAAGATGCTGGGCTGATGCTTCCACAAGGATCTGCTCAGAGGCCGCAGCCGCGAGATTGTCACTGCGATTGGAAGCGAACGGAGGAGGGCAATCGGGTGGACTAAGCCTCACTGTAAGTAGAGGACTTTGGTTGGCCTCCTAATGGGGTCTTTCCTGTTCAACCATGATGGTGGGGTGAATTGTAGGCACAGTGCGGACGATCTTTCTCGGGGGTTCCACAGAGTCAGCCGGACGGTTTGGCTCATCAGATTCTGCCATTGCTGTTCGGTCACGCTTGCCGTTGCTATTGACTGTACTACAGGTAGCTAGCTCAGAGACTTCCTTGATATTAGTCTCCCCTCCGGTTTGTTGGCTAGGCCGCAAGGCACGGTGGTTTAAGTTAGCATGAGGGTAAGAAGATTGCTTACCAGGAGATGGCACGGAATTGGGAGGTGAGGCCCGAATCGCAGCGCTGGCCGGATCGGCGCTGACAACAGAAACACAATCGTCGTCAGATAACCATTTGTCGACGTCTGCCGGACCACTGCGCCGCACCATTCCAGTCTTTTTCATGCTGTTCATACTGGTCGACCTAGTGCCTCGCTTTGCGGCCGCTGCGGATGACTCTGGGTTCATGCCATCTTCTGAGCTCTCATCACTACTCTGTGACTTGTCAGGAGAAGGACCTCTATTATTTCGACGTGAGAAAGATAAGCTGATGGGAGAAGGAGTCTCGTCTTCATCCGCTGTTTGACGATGGCCATAGTAAAGCAGATCCATTGGTTCGTTCAGCCTATTCGTTGACCACCAAATGCGGACATCCCGGTGAGTGAGGAGTGGGACCATTTCGGCAAGCAACAGCGGCTCATCAGGATCGTTCCGCAGCATTCGGGTAGATCCTCTCGTTGCACCAACAAGCACCCGATATCCGTATCCGTGTTCTAGGACCCTGTCTATCACCTCCAGGACATTGTCAAAGGTGGGCTCAGCCATCTCCAGCCAGTAAACCTGCTCCCCTGTCTGCCATGGGACCTTGTCAAATCCAGGATGGTTGGGGGCACCCGGGCGTGAACTGGACGGCTCCTCAATCCAGAGGCGGACGCTGCGCGGGCCAGCCAAACCCGCGGGCGACATGTTAGCATACAGTATACAGATTAAATGCGGACTCATTGAGACAACTTACGATCATTTCCGGCCAGAATGGGAGCAGCCACAATGGGAGCACCTCGTGCTCTCGTTAGGCTTTCCAGAGTGTTCCGATGTTTTTTTGCTACGTTTTTCAGCAAAAAATCAAGGCATTCTGTACAACGTCTGCCTCGAACAGTGTCAGTCTGCCAGAGTGCAGCACTGCTACCGCCCGGAGTAGGAACGGGTGCAAGAGTTAGAGAATATGCCTGAATGGCGGCCCATTGGGTGTCCGTACTCTGCCTCCAGCTTGGGATCCTGTCTTGCTCCATCTTACGCTTCATGCCATTCCCCGAGCCACTATAATCCTGATTCGTAATGCCTGGTTTCAGGAAGCCGCAGACATACTTACACCAGGAAACATCAACATCGTTTTCATTGCCCAGCGTTTTTTTGTAAGTGAATCCAGCTTTTGAGGGGGCCATGTTAGCTTGCGGGGTGAGTTGTTTGTGCTGGATAGAGAAATGACAATAGGGTCGGCCGGCCGAATGATAAGGGGGGTTCTGCGGACAATTGGGGAGCTCTGCAGAAGATTGGGGAGCTCTGCAGACGATAAGAGGAGTCTGCGGATGATAAGAGGAGTCTGCGGACGATAAGAGGAGTCAGTTGATAAGACGAGTGTGAAGATGATAGAAGGGGTTCTGCGGACGATAAATCGCTGTGAGAAGACTATTAGCTAGGGAAACGTAGATAGGTAGTGCTGAATTAAGCTGAGGATATACTAGTGGTACCGCCTACGAGTAAGATGTTGCGCTGAGCTTGATGTCAATGGGTTCTATTAGGATGGACGTGCGGATCAATGAAGGATGTGATTGTGGTTCCGTAAAGGAGTATGGAGAGAAGATGGATGAGGGAGGGAGGGGTGAGCTTTATAGACCGCATGAGGGCAGTGGGTTCGCAGGATCGTGCCCTCTACAAACTTGAATATTGGGATCTTGAAAAGTCACGTGATACACACACAAAGGGGGGGTAAGCTCAAGATAAGCTGTTAGGCAGTAATTGAGCGGCACAGCAGCCGCAACCCTGAGCCAAGACCTTCCTAAACATCTACCTTCCATATTGAGAAGCCGACCGGACTATCAGTCAACAGCAGCGCGTCAACCTCGAAGTTCAATTTCACAAGTTGATCGTCAGAGTGAATAGTAGCAAATGACAGTTTAAACGTCCGGACCTGTTCGCCATCCTATTAAACCAGTTTGAAGTTACCCCCCGCCTGTTGAAAGCAGTCTGCTTTTGTTCTTGAAAGACTAAATCAGCGGCAGGTCGTCTCACCTCATCAGCACACGTCCGCTCCGTCAGACCACATGAAAGAAAAACACCACCCTGGAACACGATGACCTGAAACTCAACCAAGTGTCCATATTGCAGGCGACGCTATCAACAGGGAGCTGCATATGAAAAGCACCTTCAAACAATGCATCTTGATATTGTTCTATCCCTCCGAGTCCGTGCAACTGCAGACCAGGGCTCACCGCAGCCGACCGCTTTCAGACCGCATGAGAACGTCGATCCGGACGACGCAGACTATGTATCTGATCCCGAGCTGGAGATTGAAGACGAGGGGGCATATCATGAGATAGACAATAATAGGCCAGACGATTCAGATGCGGAGGACACTTCCGAACCACCGGCTCGCGGGCACCCATCCAGCCAAGAGATTATTCCAGGTGCTGGAAGACCACTCGGCAATGTTGTTAACTATACCGAGCTCAATTTGGCCACAACAAATGACCGCTGGAGCCCTTTCTTGTCGGAAGCGGGCTTTAATTTAGCGAGTTGGTTTGTCTGGAACAAGGTAGCCAAGTCCCACATTGACGCGTAGTTGGCCGACCGATTGGGTGGTACGGATGCCACATGGTTCCGGTCAGCGTATACTATGTGACAACATCTTGACGAACTGGACCTGTTTGGTGATTACCGGGTGTGGACCGCAGCCGCAATTGACGATAGTCAGCATGCGACAACTTTCTATTATCGGATAGTGATTGACTGCGTTCATTTCATGATCCGGCAGGTTGCGTATAGATCAGAGATTGTCTACGCGCCTGTGCGGGAATACAATTCAAGTGGGGAGCGATTATACGCGGAGATGCTTACGGCGGACTGGTGGTGGGATACGCCGGTATGAAATATGTCCTGACATCTGCAAGTGCTCTCTGCTTCGGATGCTGACTGTGGATTGCATTTCCTTGTAGAAAACTCTGCCTGCCGGGTCAACTGTGGTACCTATTATCGGATTGTCGGACCAGACTCACCTAACCAATTGTTCGGGGGACAAGAAAGCCTGGCCGGTCTACATGACGATCGGCAATATCCTTTCCCAGACGAGAAACAGCCCTGCCAAAATGTCTGTCCTACTTGTCGCATTGCTGCCTGTACCGCCAAAGCTCACTGGTCAATCAAGCCGGGCCGATGAAACCCAAAGGCAAATCAATGCGGATTCTCTGCGGGCTGTCTTTGATCTTGTCCTCGCACCTTTGCACTATGTTTCCCATGAAGGCATGGTTATGGATTGTGCAAATGGTAATACACCCCTTTGTTTGCCCATCCTGTCGGCCTGGATTGCGGATCATGCTGAACATACGACCTTGCATGGGATAGACAGCAAGTCATGCCCAAAGTGTGAGGTTCCATGCAACGAGCTTGGTGGAAATCCGTGGGAGGTATATGAGGTCCGCGACTACGCCATATATGAAGCGAAAGCTAGGCAGCTTGAGTCGGGAGAGTCTGGTAGCACCCAGGAGTATTTTCGGTAGGTGGGTGTGAAAATAGTCCGGAATGTATTCACTGGACTGCACCGAGTGAACCCGTCCGACCTACACAAGCCGGACCTCTTGCACAACATTTACCTTGGCCTATTCAAACATATGATGCAATGGGTAAAACGGCAGCCAGCATTCGACGATGCCTGGAAAGAAATTCCGCCTTATTCGAGATTCAGTGTACCAAAAAGGCCAATTGAGAAGTCACACAATGGCAGGGAAAGGAAATGCGCAACCTGAGCCGGTATATTTCGGCCGTAGTGGCATTTGCATTGCGAAATCCGGACAGTTCTCGGCATCACAATTTTCAGATTGCCTTGAAGTGTGTTAGTGCTCTGGTTGATTTCTCCCTTATGGCCCAATATCGCAGCCATACACCTCATACACTTTCCTACCCGGAAAGGTATCTGCTGACATTTCACCAGACGAAAGACATTTTCCTTGAATTCTGTACCTGGAAAGCTACCCGTGCGGAAGCAAACCGCCAGGATCAGGGGTTACAGGAACTAATCGCCAATGAACGTCCTCATCAGATTCGCCATACCTCTGCGGCCAAACGGCGTCGGCAGGCGGATCAAGAGAGACTTCAGAGGGTTAATCAGCGGGCAGATTTGATCCGCCGGGAAAACCACTTCAACTTCATCAAAATGCACTATCTGAGTAACCTTTCCTCCCACGTACGACGTTTTGGATCCATACCAATGTATTCCACCGAGCTCGGTGAGCTAGCACATAAGGATCAAATCAAAGAGAGCTACCACAGGTCAAACAAAAATGAAGCTGCCCGCCAGATCTTCTCACACTATGGCCGCCAGCATGCCCAAGGAATGAGGCTACAGACACTAGACGTTCTTTTGAAAGCAGATAATGTCGTCACTATAGAAGGCACCGGGAGGGAGACAGCGGCTGCACCTCGGAGAATTCTCAAAGGCCGGATGAAGAATGTCAGCACGCTGACCGAGCTCTGGACAACCTGCTACATCGATTATAGGGACATAATGGAGGAGATGTTACGTTTTACCAAGCAGACTGTAGCGGATGACCATCCGCTGTCTTCTGACCCTACCGAACTGGGGTTACTTCCCGTCGAGCAATTTACGCACTTTGAAATTCCGGTCGCTGACTTTCAGGAAACGGACGTTTTCCAGATTCACCGAGCCCGCAGCACCGGAACAATGGCTTTCCGTAGCGGTGGTCCCAGAAACGATTGGGTATGGATCCAGGCGGGCGGAGAGGACAGTGATGGAGATCTTCGGAGGCGGTGGGTGGCGCAACGGTTAGCCCTTTTCAAAATAAGAAACATCTTCAGCAAGGCCGCTGGTGTCCGGCGCCTAGCACTACTTCGTGTACTCGATCCGATCAATTCTGGTAGATTCCATCTGGCAAGCTGACATATACAAGTCGGGAAGCGGCGTAGTGGTCGTGAGATGCAAATAGTTGATATAGGGACAGTGATTGGACAGGCGCATGTATTTCCCACCGGGGAGGGCCAATGGATAGAAAATCACAGGATTGATCTGCTGACGTTTAATGAAATATATTAGATTATTCTATACTACTGGATTGTGTATAATATTCACACAGCCGAGTTGAAGCCAGAGGCTTCAGATAGCAATTGCCACCCGGGTGCCCAGATTCAACTGGGCCATGAGAGTAGGGCGGATGTGTGAAATATGTTGTGGATTAGGCTACAGAATTGTGTATAATACACACGCGGCCGAGTTGAAGCAGGACGCTTAAGATGGCAATTGCCACCTGGGTGCCCAGATTCAACTCAGCCGTGAGAGTAGGGCAGATTTGTGAAATATGTTGTGCATTAACTACAGAATTGTGTATAATATGCACGCGGCTGAGTTGAAGCCGGACGCGTGAGATGGCAATTCCCATCCAGGTACCTGGATTCAACTCGGCCACGAGCGTGTACCAGACTACCCTTAATGAAATATATAAAATTCTATACAGGCTATGCTAGAAATCGAGAGGGTGAAAGCAGACGAAGGTAGGCGTCTGCGTAGTAGGACCAGCAGGGTGCGCACGAGGGGAGGAGTCCGCGTAGAGTGTCGGTAGGGTGTTGCAAGCATTATGGGGCATCCCCGGACAAATCTAGGCCGTCGGGCTCCCAGAATCTGGCAGGTATACCCGAGAGACCCCCGGGCAAGAAGAGACTGAAGGTGGGTGTTCAGACGGAATCAGGCCGTGACAAGTGCGCAGGGTGGTCAGGACGGGAACAAGGGTGTTGGGAGGCACCAGGCGCAGGAGGTGCAATCCTAGGACGCCCAAATGTTCAGAATGTTCAGCACACACAGGACGCAAAGGCGGACGTTTAGGACGTACGGAACGAATGGCGCGGACGCACGCCGTCCGGACGCGGGCCCTATCCGTCTGGAGTAAACAGTTTTTTTGCTGATGCTATGCTCAATAAATTGGACCCCTTTCTGGTTCAATTTGATACTGAGGGCAATATTATTCAAAAAGAATACCCACCCACCTGCTTTCCTGGGTCTCCAATCTCGCAGCGAATTATCGTAATAACTCATGATGAAAGCACTTTTAACACACATGATGGAAGACGGTATGCCTGGCTTGCGAAGGATATGCCAATTCTACAACCAAAGGGGCATGGAAAGGGCATCATGGGTTCTGACTTTCTTCTCCCTTCTGCTCGCCTTTCAGCACCCAACCTTAGTGCCAATGCAAGATTAGAACTAGGGATCCCAGAATTTGCGACAATGCTATTTGCGTTTGGAACTGGAAGTGAAGGATATTGGTGCGGAGATGAAATCATTCAGCAGGTTACAGAGACTATAATACCTATGTTCAAGGTTGTATATCCAGGGTATCAGGCCTTGTTCTTATTCGACAATGCGACCAGTCACTCAGCATTTGGGGAAGATGCTTTAAGAGTTCAAGATATGAACCTTGATCCAGGCGGGAAGCAGAGCAGAATGCGACCTGGCTATATTAATGGTGATATTGCAAAAGTTCAATTGATGGTTAATGAAAATGGTGAACCAAAAGGTAAATGGCAGGTTCTACTAAAGCGAGATTTATGGCATAAGGACCTTAAGTTGGAGTCTTCAAAACCACTTTGTGGACCATGCGGGAGGAGAAAGAAGTGCAAAAATATGGATAGCTGGGAAAGTCTGCAACGCTTGTCTTATATCTAGAAAGGCACCTTGCCCGGAGCCATGTATGCGTACACGAAAATGTACAGCATGCCTAGGAAGAAAGGCCTGCAAAACCTGCCGCAAGCGTGTGCTTTGCATCTCCTGTGAGCCCTTTCATGGCAAGAAATGTACAGATTGTGAGGAATTACCACCTGCCTGTGCAATAAACGGTAAATTATCTTATTACTAAATTCAATTGCAAATCTCATACTATACAACTCTTGGCTAATATATTCTTTATGTATCTAGAGTGTTGTGCCCGAAGGATATTATCACTTCAGCCTGATTTGCTCAATCAGCGAGGCAAATTACAGGAAGTTTTAGAAGCTCAAGGCTATTCAATAGCATTTTACCCAAAGTTTCACCGAGAACTCAATTGGATAGAATACTATTGGGGCCATGCAAAGTGCTATGGACGGAATTATTGTGATTACAATATTGAATCACTTCGGAGAGTTATCTGGGAAGCATTGGCTGATGTTCAAAACTGTACTATTGCCGGATTGTACGCACGTTGCCAACGTCGTATTACTGCATATCGCACTGGTATCTCATATGCGAGTAGAGAATTTCAGCTTTTCACCTCGCATCGCCGGGTTCGAGTACATGATGAAGAGGAATAATTCTACTATCATACCAGTATTACTCTTTTCGTCCCCTCTATTTCATATTTTACCTACTAGCACTTTCCACTAACCTCTCATGTCTTTAGACATTATTCATTCCTATATTCCCTCTCACCCTTTTTCCTTGTCCAACAACTTCATTTGCCTCCCCAATCCCCTGATGCTCAACCCCCAATTCTAATTCCCTTATTCACCTCCCCTACCCTTCTTACTCCACCCTGCACGCTATCCTATCCACCAATAGCTACCTACCCACTTGCCTCATTCCATCTTGTATAAGCAGAACCAAAATCAAAAGATCATATATTTCTACCACATCTTTTAATATTAGAATGTTATTAGTTGTCAATGTGGCAGTCGGAACCTCTTGTGTCTCGCCATCACACGCTATCACTCGTGCTTAATCAGCATTCAGAGGGTGAGACTCAGAGTCGGTTCTAAGGTGCCGGCACCATATAAGGCTTCTAGGTCTTTGGTGTTGAAGATGGTTTCGGGATTTGTCCAGAACACGCAGGTTTCGTGATAGGGTTTTTGTGTTCCTAGTTGCCTTATGAAGGGTGCGAAGTAAATTTGTGCCATTAACGTCGTCCTCCAGGGTCTTGGTTCTAAAAGGTTCTCGTGTTTGGGAGGATGAGTGTTTCTGCCAAACATTCATCGCGGTAATGATGAGAAGTATGAATATCGTACTGTTAGGTGGTAGCTGCGGGGTGACATATTCTGACTGCTAGGACCTGAATCACTCCATATCGGAGAACTCGCTAAGAAGACGCAAGGAATGTAGGCTAGATATAATGGTATACTTCGGGATAGATAGTTGAAGTATTGGTAACAATAAGATAAAAACTGATTATATTGATAAGATCTCTTCTCCCTGCTTGTTGTGTCTAATAGCAGCGAAGATGCTTCAATATTTATGTTCCGCGTCTGAGCAATCACGGTATACATGCTGACTCCATACTAACTAACTATCTTGTTCACAATTCTGCGAACTTCACCTGAGTGCGAACAGTCGTGGACCCTGAAAACTCTCTACCACACCTTTTGCTCCCATGGCCAACTTATCGGTCGGCGCTTCTGGTATTCCTGATGGTGTGGAGACCACGTCAGGTGTCAGCTCATCCGTTTATCTGTTGACAACGATTGTTATGAATTATGTTGGCCTCGTGCTCGTCGAGGGTAGTCTAACTCGCCAGACAGAAGATGGCCGTTCTTCTTTGGTTGGTTCCGTCGAGAATTTGACATGGAACTGCATATGGTATTATGGTCTTCCGGCATCAAACAACTGGTCCTCGGGATCGTACCCACAGGCTTTTCCCCTCGGGCTTCATCATTTACCAACTTGTCCTCTGTGGATGCACCCAATCCACTTACTAGGCATAGTTACCTCCTTCATACCCTACATGTCTTTGTGGATACGAGGGGACTAACCTTCGTGCAAAACGTCCCGTTAGATTCAACACACTCTTTCGACGGTCTGTCTTCAAGTGTCTGTAACCGGATGCACCATCATCGCATTCACCTGCCTCCACTTGCATAAGGTGCCCGAAGGCCTCCCCTCATATACCCTGCCAACAGGATCTAGTCGGAGGGACGGCCGTGACGTATACGGTGTTATAAGATGTGTTCCATTGGTGATAGTGTTTGGTGTTGGGACGCAACTACCGAGGCGGGCAGTGATGACGCGCTGTCCCAACGCCGGGGCTGGAGGGGGGTGTTATCTTTTTCCTACGAGATTCGTGCGTGTCACAGTAGGGTAACTTTACCCTGTAAATCCCCTCCGTGAGTCCGTGCACCTAACACGGGCTTTCGACAACATTTCTAAGCCTGGTTTGTCATTCCGCATACCGTGGATTCGTTGTCAGATTTCCGTTTATTGACAACCTTCTGATTGACGCCCTTGTGGTCTTCTGCCCATACTGTGTGTGTAACCTCCCCTGCCGGGGACACCGACCCTTGTTTCTTCACCTTTCTTTCCACCGCCTTCTTTGTCTTGTAGTCCGCCTTTTCCTTAGCCGTTTATTGCTTTTTTACACCCTTCGCACTCACTGCCGGCTTTCAATCATCGAATTTCCTTTTTTCACCCCTTGTCGTACCGGAGGGACCGCCCCCTCGAATATTTTTCGGTTCTCTAAGATCTACTTCCGCTCTGGGGACGGTCCTGCCTGCTTCCAACCATTCTCCATGGTCGATATATTCTCGCAATGACAGTCGTCATAATGCATCTTCGGGGATTTGGTCTTCAATCATTTTTCTCCAGGCTATCTCGGTGACTCTTGCATGGATGTTAAGACTTTCCATTTCTAGCAAGCATTTGGTGATGTCACCTTGGTATTTGACAAAGCCCATTTGGGTAAGGGATTTTTCGGCCTCATGGCTAGGGCCGAATCGTCACACAGCTTGTTCTGCAAAGACATGCCAGAACTCATATCCCGCTGGCTTGGTATAACCTAAATGTCTGTTCATTTGCCACCCATGGGTTAACGCAAACTGTGCAACTTCTTTTCCTTCCATTGGGCTTATTGCGTATCAGATTCGTTGTGCCTCATCTTGCCACTGCTAACTGTTTCGACCAAAATGGTCCATACATGTTAATAACCACATGCGTATATCTTCGTATTTCTCATTTCTGAACAGGGCTGGGGGTTCCGCTTGTACTCTCATACCTTGTCCCAAGGCGTTGGCCATGACGCGAGAAAAGAGGTTAAACTGTTTGTGTCCTCGGTGTCATATTTGTCTTCTGGCTTGGGTGCAGGTCTCTCGTCCCTTCTTCCTTTCCTGCTCCCATCTGGCTTCCGTCCAGATCCTGCTCCTTCATCATTGGGGTCTCCTACTCCTCCTGGAGCCCTTGCTGCCCCGTGTCGTGGTGGTGGTCGTCTTCCTCCACCTGCCCCTGAAGCCTCAGGTCACGGATCTGACACCTTCCCCTTTCCCTTCTCCTGCCGTATAACTGCTCCATTAGAGCCTTAACCACTGAGATCTCGCCATGTTGGACTTCTCGATACTCTTGTTGGCGTCGCAGCTCGTCCCTTACAAGATTCATGCTTATCTTGTGATTCTCCAGTTCCCATTTGTATTGCTCGTTCATCCGAACAATCTCCTGGTCGAGGTGTAGGTCCTGATGCATGCACTGTTCGTCAGTTCCTTGCACGGCTTCGTGGAGCTGGGAGGTGACAGGCTCATGTCTTGTTGGGCGCTCATCTGTCTCACCCCCGTCGTTCAGCGACCTGGGTGGTGAAGCTTTCCTGGACATTCTGAGATTCTAAGTCCAAAGGTTGTACATGTTCATCTATTCTCGCAAGCTCTCGAATGACTACCTGGACCCCAGATTATAACTGTGTCTTGACGCTTAACAGGTCTTGGCCCATTAACACTATGTCGCTCGGTAGGGAACTGAATGCAAGATGTTGCCTATCTTGACTGAAGCTGAGCTTTGGGTCGAATAGGCCTAGAATTTGGTCTAGTCTCTGAATTTGGATGGCCATAAGGGATTCGCTGGTAGGTTCGGGGGTTCGTCGACCGTCTCCCCTTCTTGGCATCCCCTATTTTGCTGGGAAGCCTAGTCCTAGAGGGGATCAAGGTGTTAGGTTCCCTGAATGTGATCTGGCCAGGTGGGTGACTGGTGTCTCCACACTAGTGGCTGAAGCTCGTGACAGTTCGTCCCCTCCTTCTTCTGCCTCGCCTTGATCCTCTTGTTGCCATTCCATGACTTCAGGCGCTTTGGGATCACAAGTCATTTCTTCAATCTTGTAACAGGAAACTTATCTTTTGGTTCCTCCCCAAACGGCTAGTATCTCAAAACACACACTTGAGTGTTTCTCGGTCTTTGGGTATTGGGTGTACCAAATGGTGTTTGATTTCTCCAAGGGGGTTGGCAGGTAAAGTTTTCACCGTATTGGTATCGATATAGTGCGGTGAAGTCTTCCAGTGTAACCGTGGTTTCAGGCTTTATCCACCAAAAATAAGATTCTTGGTCGGCTCTTGGGTCCCTAGTTCACGAATATCAGTAGGGTTGAGAACTTGGTCTATTGAGATAGTCCTCACGGGTCTTTGTTCGAAACGTTTTTCGGGTTTGGGAGTAAAGTGTTGTGGCCAAACATTCATCTCGGAAACGATGAGAAGTATCAATATACTGTTAGGTGGAAGCTTTGGAGTCAGGTATTCCGAAGGCTAGGACCTGAGTCGTTATTATATCGGAGAACTCGTTAAGAAGACACGAGTAATGGAGGCTAGATATAAAGGTTACTTCGGTATAGATAGTCGGAGTATTGGTAACGATAAAGTAGACACTTATTATATTGATAAGATCTCTTCTCTGTGCTTGTTGTGTCTAATTGAAGCGAAGATGCTTCGATATTTATATTCCTCCTCTCCCCAATCGAGGTATACATGCCACCTCTATACTAACTAAGTATCTTGCTCACAATTCTGCGAACATTCCATCAGTGCGAACACTCGTAGTCCCTGAAAACTCTCTACCACACCTTTTGCTCCCATAGCCAACTCATCGTTCTGCCCTTCTGTTATTCCTGATGGTGTGGTGACCACGTCAGGTGTCAGCTCATCCGTTTATCCATTGCCAACTATGGTTACGAAGTATCTTGCCCCTGTGCTCACCAAGGGTAGTCTAACTCGCTGGACACAAGATGGCCATTCTTCTTTGGTTGGTTCTGTCGAGAATTCGGCATGCAAGCGCATGTCGTATTCTGGTGTTCTGGCATTTCACAACTTGTCCTCGGCATCGTACCTATGGGCTGTTTCCCTCGGACTCCATCTTTGACCAACCGGTCCTTTCTCAATGCTCCCGATCCACTTACTGGGCATCGTTATCTCCTTCATACACCACACATCTTTGAAGGTACAAGGGGACAAACCTTCGTGCAAAACGTCCCGTTACCTTCTCCCTACTCTGCTGACTGCCAGACCTCGCGTGTCTGTAGCTCTATGGGCCGTTGTCCTGATTCACCTGCCTTCACCTGCCTAAGGTCCCGCAGACCTCCCCTCGTATATCCTGCAAACAGAGTCCGGTCGGTCCGATGGCCGCGAAGTATAAGGTGTTATAGTATCCGCTCCATTGATTGTGGCCTCTGGTGTTGGGACGCCATTCCCCTGGCAGCCAGTCATGACACGGTGTCCCCACACCGGGGCCGGAGGGGGGTGTTATCCTTTTCCTTCGAAGTTCGTACATGTGAAGGTAGGGTAACTTTGCTCTGTAAATCCTTACGGGAGTCTGTTCGCCTAACAGGTTGCCGCCTTAAATCCAAAAACCTGCGGTGTTGTCAGTGATGCCTTCCCAGCGGAAGGCTCAATATCAGACAAAAGGATACGCGATGCCATTTTACTGCAAAAATGGGTAGTCCCTGCTTACCATGGGAACCATAAAAAGTCACAAGCAAAGAAAGCGGTCGATGGGACTACATAGAAAGAGAAGATAACAATATGTCAGGACAAGGCTTTAGTAGCAGGACACACGAAGGGGGGTCGAAATCCAGGCCCACCTTAGATTCTCTCCAGGTACAATAGCCAGGCAAATCGAAGCCAGGGGCACCTCTATGCTGTACAAGGTACATGTGGTGAGGAATGGTGTCGGAGGAGGCCACTCCGGGAGAGTAGGGCCCGACCCGAAGGCCAAGGTACGCTGGATTTCTCCCAGGGGATAGTCTCACAGGAGGGATAAGTCGACAATAAAGGGCCGCGCACCCTAGTCGCGAACTCGAGGGGTACTCTAGTGAACTACCACTCCTGTAATAGGGGAACTCCTCGGCAGGAGGTAAAGACCGCTAGTAGTGGGCTGCCTGATATTCAAAATTAAGACACTTAGTATCAAAGTTTGGCTCAGCGGACTTCAAGAGCCGCAACGGTCCAGGCGCGGTAACAAACCCAGATATTACATAGAAGCCGTCACGATGAAAAGATTTCATCAAGAACCAAGCGAAGGCTCAAGACCGGTTAAAAAACCTCAGCATTATGCCTGTCCTCAAGGAAAACCATGTATTGAGATGAGAGGGCCTCGTTGTGGATTCTGGTTCGATCATCTGCCTCATGAACCAGGACACCGCACAACCGCTAGACATCCCGACCGAAGCTTGTGATTCCCAGTCAAAAATCACCACCTTCGATGGCCAAACCGCGCCTACTGGAGGACTATTCTTTACCCTTCCTATCCTATTGGAAATCGGTGCCAACTGTCACCAAAGCATGATATCCTGCAGAATTCCGAACGCAGGAAAATATGAATTAATCATACCCTTTAGGTCGTGGCATGACGAACACCCCCTGAAAAATATTGCAGACCCAAGTAAATGTGTTTTTGAGAAGAAGAAATGCTATTCTCATCTAGAAGATAAGGGAGTGGCCCATTTGTTCGAGTGGGATGAGACTGGGCCTTATGACGAGGAGGCACAGTATGTCGGAAGGAAAGGACTGGCAGATGAAGGGGGAGTACAGTTAGAGACCTTGCCAAAACTCTATTGGCAGTATAAGGAGCCTTTTGAAGAGAAAAAAGCGGAGATGGTGGCGCCTTGAAGGACCTTCGATCACGCCAGTAATCTTAAAGAAGGGGCTGAACCCCCAGGTGGTCCGATTTACCAGATGTCGGTATACCAGTTGAACGAACTGGACAAATACGGTAAAAACATCCTGGCGCAAAGCAAGATAGTGGATAGCGAATGCCCCTATAGGGCTCCAATTCTCTTCGTTCCCAAACCCTGATCAAAGTGTACGACTGTGCGTAGACTATAGGGAGCTCAACAAACTGAAGATCCTAAACAAATACACCCTACCGCTGATGGATGAACTTCGAGACCATGTTGCTGGAGCCAAAGTGTTTACGAATCTAGACCTAAAAGATGGATACAATCTTATTCGAATGAGAAAAGGAGATGAACATAAGACAGCCTTTCTTACGAGATATAGACAGTAAGAATACAATGTTATGCCATTCGGACTCGTAAACGCTCCGGCAATCTTTCAGACAATGGTGAACAAAGTCCTAGCGGAATTCTTGGACCACGGAGTAGTCGTCTACCTAGATGATATCGTGATATACTCCGAAAATATGGCAGACCATATCAAACTGGTCCAAGAGCTCCTTGACTAATACGAACAACACGACCTAGCAGTGTTGTTAAAACCGTCCATGTTCCACCAGGATGAAGTTGAGTGCCTAGGATACAGTTACAGATCAAAAATAACTGAACGCGCCCCGGTAACTATTGGTTTTAGATAACCAACTCTCTTATTAGGCCTGGTTGTGAGACTAGTAAAATTTTTTCCCGTTGCTACCTTGGCAGGTTCAGTTTATTTTGATATGTGACTATAGTACATTGTCAAAACAAGCGGAGTTACTATGAGTGATAGGAAGGTGAAAAGGATTCATAATTCGGCTTACCCCTGATCGGTTAAGGAAGTCCAAATCTTCATTGGATTTGCCAACCTTTATCGACGATTCATCAAAAATGTCTCCAAGGTTTGCAAACCAATAACCGAGACGTTAAAGGAAAACCCAAAGGATTTTCACTGGGGAAGAGAGCAGGAGGAGGCGTTTGACGAATTGAACAGAAGGTTTACCACGGCACCAATTTTGTCATATTTTTACGCAGGAAGGAAAACCATAGTGGAGACAGACACTAGCGATTTTGCGCTCAGATGCGTATTGTCTCAATAGTAAGGAAGATGTCTCCACCTGGTGGGATTCTATTCTTGGAAATTAAACAGCCCGGAAAGAAATTACGAGATACACGATAAGGAGTTGCTCGCAATAATCGAAGCGTTTAGAGAATGTAGGCGATACCTCACGCGCGAAAAAGAGGTAGTGACCCTATACACCGATGACCAAAACCAACAGTTCTTTTTAACCAAAAAGAGATGGAACCAAGGTCTAATTTGATAGGCACAAGATTTGACAAATGACCACTTCAAAATAGTCTACAGACAGGGAAGCAGGGGCGGGAAACCCGATGCACTAAGCAGACGGCCGGAGTACAGTACTTAGGAGGGAGCTCGTCACACTGAACAGTCAATTTTGATAACAGAACACTTTCAAATTTCTGTAATTCATCAAAGACGAAGTGCGCAGGTGGCCCTTACCCCAGGAAAACGCGAATCGACTAGCCTCGGGATAATGAAACTTTTGGACAAGGCAACAATTCCGACAAAAGGATCATGATTTGCAGCTAGTGATGACATCTATGCCGTGACAGACAGAATGGTCCCAGTAACGGGACAAGCAATGGTGGAAACAGGTATTGCGATAGGATTGCCAGAAGGAACCTATGGAAGGCTAGCCGCAAGAAGTGGTATGGCTAGCAAGAGGGGAGTAGCAGTGGGCAGTGGTGTAATAGATGCGGATTACACAGGAGAAGTCAAGGTCATACTTCGGAATAATGGACAAGGGAACTGCTCATTTAAAGCAGGGGATCGTAGAGCTCAACTCATAATTGAGAAAATTGCCGATACTCACGCTATAGAAGGAGCCAACCTAGGAACAACCAAGAGGGGAAAAATGGGTTTTGGATCAAGCGATCTAAACCCCAGGCGATCCATCACACCTAAACAAGCCGGAATCGAAATAGGTTTCCTTCACGCAGATACACGCGTCAATAAATTCTTTAGCACAACGGATATCTGCTGTCACCCTCGGTTAATGAAAGAGATAGAAATCTTATCAAGCGCTCACATCAATGCAGCTTTGACATGAACAATTAATGATTCATTTCTACCGAAGATTAGAGTGGCTGTGAAGGAAGACGAAAAGTGGCAGCAATGAGGCCGTGGACAGGCCAGGTTACAAGAATGCGTAAAAGAAATGGCGAAGGAATGGAGCGAAAAGAACGGGGTACAATACTACAAAAATCGATTATATATCGCCGAAGACGAATCCCTACAGACAGAGAGAGCCCAAGGCTGTCACGACTCTTTGGTAGCGGCAAACTTGAGACAAGAAAAGACAATCGAGATAGTAACAAGGGATTTTTACTGGAAAGGGTTCTCAGAGTGGATCAGAGATTACGTACAATCCTGCAACGAATGTGAACACAGTAAATTCCCACGGCATGCCAAATATCGTCTCGTTCAACCTTTGGGAGTACCATATGCCGCCTGGAGCTCCAAATCAGCAGAATTCATCACACAACCAGCACAATCTCAAGGAAACCCCTAGTTAATGGTAGTAGTAGATCAGTTCACAAAGATGGCCCATTTTATCGGCCTCCACAAAAATACGACGGCAATGGATGTTGTGTTAACCTTCCTTCGGAAGGTTGAAACATAACGGATTGCCGACGGAAGTCTTATCGGACATGGACGCGAAATTTTGCGGCCAATTCTCAGAATCATTGTGCAAGATTCTAGGAGTCAAACGACGCATGTGAATGGCGTACTACCCCAAAACTGACGAACAAACTGAAAGAACCAACCAAGTGTTCAAAGGTTACTTATTGAGCCTTGTCAACTACGATCAGAACGATTGGTACCAACAATGGCCGTTAGCCGAACATGCCTGCAATAACTGGGTAACCAACGCACACAAGATGACCCCATTCTTCGCCAACTAAGACTTTCACCCACAGATTGAGTGGATGAACGAAAGGGAAGCTCACAGCCCCTGGGCAACAATGGATGCTCACTGGATGCAAGACATACATCGAAAGGTGAAACAAAGCTTGGAAGACACATGGGAATCGATGAAGATATATTATGACCCCAAGTTGACAAAGCAACCTGATATCGAGGTCGGCAACTTGGTAATGTTGAAGGGAAAGAACATCCGCACCAAAAGACAATGGAAGAAGCTGAGTCTGAAGCTGTATGGCATATTCAAAATCATGGAGAAGAAAGGAAATAGAGCATACAAGCTAGAAATATCACCAAGGTGGAAAATTCATCCCGTGTTTCAGGGTTGCCTTTTGGAAGGGGACGGGTCCTCGAACAGACGTACTCGCAAACGACCTTCACGAGACCCCGAAGACATAGAGGGAGACTTAGACTGCGAGGTAGAAAGGATCGTCAAGAGTGACATCAATTCCTGTACGCAAAAGGTCCGAGGAAGGAATACATGGATGAAAGAGCTCCGGTATTTTGTAAAGTGGAAAAGCTGGGCGGAGGATGAGAATACTGGGTAGCCAGGCGAGGCAATGACAAATGGGGAGGCAGGGGTGGAGAGGTTTCGGAGGGAAAGTCTCCAGATGCCGGACCCGGGAGAGGTCGAGTAACATAACAAAGGTTTTTCATCTGTGGACAAGTAAACCCGTGTGGTTTTTCTCCCTACTATGCGGAGCTCGAGATAGGAACTAGATTGTGTAAAAAATATAGAGTATTCAGGATGAACACTTCGAAAAGGGGAGCTCATGTTAGGCGCACGGACTCCCAATGAGGATTTACAGGGCAAAGTTACCCTATGTTGGCACGCACAAACTTTGAAGGAAAAGATAACACCCCCCTCCAGCCCCGGCGTTGGGACGGCGTTGGGATGGGATGTCGTCACTCGCCCCCTAGGTTGTTGCGTTCCAACACCAAAGTCCACTATCATTGGACCACATCCTATAACTCCATATAGGTCGCGGCTGTCAGTCCGACCGGATCCTGTTCGCAGAGATGTATGAGGGATGCCCTCCGGGCACCTTATGCAAGTGGCGGCAGGTCAATCGGTTGACGGCACACAAGGTTACAGATACTTACAGACAGACAGTCAGAAGAGTGGGTCGTAGGTAACTATGCCCAGTAAGTGGATCGGGTGCATCCACAAAGGCCAGGTTAGTAAAAGATGGAGTCCGAGGGAAAATGCCCATAGGTACAATCCAGAGGACACGTCGTGTAATGCCCAAAGACCTGAATACAACATGCAGTCACATGTCGCATGCTCGACAGAACCAACCAAAGAAGAATGGCCATCTACTGCCTAGCGAGTCAGACTACCGCTGCTAACCACCTGGGCAAGATAATTCGTAACCAGTGCTGTCAACGGATAAAGGCATGGGCTGACACCTGACATGGTCTGCACACCATCAGGAATAACAGAAGTGCAGACCGATAGGTTGACGATGGGAGCAAGAAGGTGTCGTAGAAAGTTTTCAGGGTCTACCAGTGTTTGCACTTAGGTCAAGTTCGCAGAATTGTGGACAAGGTACTTGGTTAGTATAGAGTTAGCATGTATGCTGCGATTGCTTTGCTCAGAGGCAGAATATAAATATCGAAGCATCTTCGCTACTATTACAAAATCAAGCATGGAGAAGAGATCTTATCAATATAAGAAGTTTCTACATTTGATTGTTACAAATACTTCACCTATCTATACCAAAGTATACCATTAGATCTAGCCTATATTGCTCGTATCTTCTTAACGTATTCTCTCATATAAAACGATTCAGGTCTTCATTGTTGGAAAACCTTACGCCCACGTTACCACCTAACAGTATGTTAAAAACCAGATGCGTATATCCCGATGTCTTTCCCTTTTACACAGTAGGGTGGTGTTAGGTGGTACCAGATCTCTAATGACAAGCGAGATGGGCACAACCCGTGTACTTTATCATAAATGGAGACGTGTCTATGAAGGCTCAATAGAACCCTGTCTAAAATTGTCATCAAGACTTTTCTTGCAATAAGTTAGTAAATTGATATGGTCTCTTCTCCGTAGCGTGATAATTTCAGTAAAGCTCCAAAGGCACTTCGATATTTATATCCTGGCTCGATAGAATGTGCCACCTACAAGTATCTTCCATACTAACTAAGTACCTGCCAACCATACCGAACATTGCCTTATTGTGCAAATACTATTTCACCTGGGATATACACGCCCCACGATTGCCTTCCTTACTAGAGAGCTCGTGATTTCTCGGGTGTGCCACCCCGTGCCAGTCAGAGTTCACAATCCTTCTTCCGTCTGGAAGAACTGAAACTGGTCTGCATGCTAGACAATGTCCAGATCATCGAACGAACAAAGTGCCCAGCTTCGTAGTCATACCTATCACAGTGGCAGATATCAAACACGTTACCCCGCCTAGGGTTAGGTCAGACTTTCAGTCAGGATTGTACGTGTGGCACACCATGAGCAAAAAAAGCTTTTTCTCTTGACAGAGAGATCCCGCTTCCGGAGCAATAGCATCCGCTCTTTGCGTCCTGTCCTCATGGAACTCCCGTGCCATCTTTGCCATTGATCTTGTGCATCTGATGCACCAGGACACCCCACTTTCCCTCCACAGCGTCTGACGTGCTTGTTGCAGCCCCACCCCCTCCTAGTTCCTCCTCCTTGTATCCGCCCCCGTAACCTCTCGTCTACTGGCTTCCTGCCTACTTCTGGCAGTTCCGCGCGTCCGGTTGCCATCTCTGCTACCCTCACAACTCTGGCGACCTAGATCTGTCCGCTTCCATCGGCTTCTGTCCACTGCCATCCTACGTTGCTTTGTTCTTAGTCTGGATCATACAGTCACTTCCATAATTCCCTTAATGTTCATAAGACGCCCCGCGCCGCTGTTAGCTGGTAGCTTCGGCGTGAGGTATTCCGACAGCTAGGACCTTAATCGTAATTATATCGGAGAACTCGTTAAGAAGACACGAGTAATGTAGGCTAGATATAATAACTTGCTTCGATATAGATCGTCGAAG
>Ga0307517_10004845_pt1 | contig 20525 bp, 15 predicted proteins | sample 23_EM_MG_FD_194515 | JGI IMG/M metagenome (GOLD analysis project Ga0307517, IMG submission 194515) | Populus trichocarpa ectomycorrhiza microbial communities from riparian zone in the Pacific Northwest, United States - 23_EM | ecosystem: Host-associated > Plants > Roots > Unclassified | place...
TGGTGTCTTTCGTAAATGTTGTTTTCTCGATTAATATTGACCTTGACTACTCCAACGTGTTGCACCCGGTAGGCACCTAGGATTCAATTCAGGTCTCTTTCAGCGATGTTGGTTTCTCAATTCATTTGTCTACGTACTAATTTGGCTTGAAAAAAGATAAAAGATTGTTACTATAACCTCGTAAATGAATTCTTGAACCCAAGAAGTATGTGGATAACCAGTTTTTCATTAACTAAAAATAAATAACCGAAGAAACAAATTATATTTATCGTGAATAGCAAAATCGGATGGATACAATTCGTGTTGATCATCTTGATGAATTGGATCGGTTTTTTATGGATTCTAATACGAAACTCTTGTAGTTGTGTTTGGAAGTTTTTTTTTTTTTTTTTTTTCATCCAACAAGTAGAGTTCCTTGAACTCTATTAGTTTTTCTAGAATATTCTTTTCTTAAATATTATTTAATTTTTTTTTTAATTTACTAGTACTTCACCGATTAATAATCCAAGATCCCAAAGCTTTATTAAAGGAGACCAATAATATTTTAAATTTAAACTTTTGCTATAATTTTCACTGCCACTTAAATTAGAACTATCAATCCGATTTGAGAACAAAGATAATATTTGTCAATGCATATAATTATTTCAACTATATTTAATATAATATAAAGAATAATCATAGTGGCAATCGTAACTCTTAAACTCTTTATTTAAATAATTAGAATTCTAGTTACTAGAAAATTCTTTTTTCTAATTCACTAAAAAAATGATTATTGTTAATCCAAAAAACTAGATTTTTAATATCAAATATATGAAATAACCATCTTTTTTATCATCCTTACCTAAAACTAAAAAAGTGTTATCCATGTTTAAATTATGAATATCCCTAACACGGACTAAATGATCAGTATTACTATTGTTATGTAATAAAAAATCATTTTAATATTTTATTTCCACTAAGAATAAGTATATAATCCAATTACTACGATTATTCTTCTTCTTTAATAATCAGAAGGCCAATTATCTATGGATTTCAAATAAGAGAATCTCCCAACATTGTTGCTTTTGCTCCTTCCTCTTTCTCGACCATCTTTCTGTGATTTGGAAAACTGATTATTAGATGAAGCTCATAAAGCTTTCTCCTCCTCGTCTTACCGATTCATTTTCTACTCTTGAACCAACAAGAACTCTGTAATCCATAAATGAAGAATTAATTAATATCCTTAGATTCCTCTATTGAACATATAACAAAATTGAATTTTATCTTATCACCGTGGATCTACATCTTGTTAACGATTACTATAATTCATGAAAGATAATTTAATGACCCTTTCAAATTCATCTTAATAAATTTGAATTCCATATGAAGTGCTTGAAAAGGTTACCGCTTTTTCCTAGTTGTTCCATGGTACTTCTTTTTAAAGGAGCCCCAAATATCCTTGGAGCTGTCCTTACAAATAATGATTTTCATGATTGATCGGACAATTGATTCAAAATGTCGATCTTTTCCTTCAAATCCTTCAATCACTTCCCTTTGATCTCTGTTTTTATGCATTTTTTTATTATTGTTCCAATTGTTGGTTTTGCTACCCATCAGAGATAACTTGCCAATACTTCTTAGATCCTAAGAAGTTCTCCATTAGCATGCTCTAGTGATCGTAATAATCATCAAAGCGAGGAATGGCTGGTTGCACAAAGTTTTTAGAAGCCATGGATTAATTTATTACAGCAGCAGCAGCAGTCGTGGAAGTTGATGTTTTCGCTGCGATTGGAGGCTGTTATTGTTGCTGTTGTCATATAAAAATTGTTGTTCTTGCTGCTTCTGCGTGGAAGAGAGAACCAAGGAGGTAATTAAATTAGAGGCTTATTAAGGTTGCTGCTTCTGCGAATTCTTGAGTGTTGCTTTCGAAAATCAAAGCAGGTATTTTCAATTAGTTCTGTATGTGAAAGTGCTGCCTGGAATAAAAACATAAAACTGCTTCAACATGATAGCAGTATTACACTTAACATAAGAGATTATTCTTTGATGCCAAATACAGCCTACCTAGAATATCTCCGCAGTCAAATGCCGATCCTTCTAATGGGATGAGACATTTAACTAGAAATCTAGACCTCTTCAATTCAGCAATCCATTTGCCTTGAAGTATTCCACAGTTTGGTCATAGATCTCTTCGATTCCATACTTGAAACTGAACCCCTCACTACTAAGCTTCTCTGAAGTGATGATCAGCTTGGCCTCGGAAGGGAAATCCCCACAACTGTATTTTTTTTGTTTAACAAAAAAAATAAGAGATTAAGAGGCAGTTCAGTTTTTACAAAATGGGAAATTTTGGGAGTAAAATCCTGAAGCGAGTAGCTTACTCAGTTGGGACTTGATACTGGGGGTATCGTTTGTTCAAGAACTTGGCAAGCTCAACAACACTGGTGTTAACACCACAGCATATATATCTACCAGAAGCAGATTCTTTCTCAGCTAAAAATATATGGGCGCGACAAACATCCTCTACGTGTGTAATAGAGATCGAACCTGACAGCATTTGCATACCTTTCAAACCATTTATCAGGAATTTATTCCCTGCAATTTGTTGGAACACCATAAAAAAGCCAGTTATGTTTTAATTTGAACAAAAAGGAAAACACATACAAAATGCACATATTTTAGGCTCAGGATTTCTGGCTGGTTTAGCACCTGTAATCAATGACATTGCCAGGTTTATGCTGTCGGGAATATGCGGTGTGAAAGAAGGACCAGTCATGAGACTAGGGATGACAGTAATGAGATCGATGTTATTTTCTTCAGCAAATTTCCAGGCTGCCTTCTCAGCTAGTGTCTTGGACGCAGGGTACCCCTGCATATTTCATATAATTCAGTTCAATTATGTTGGCCTACTGTATTCGATAATCAAGGATAATCTTGCTTTAGACTGTTAAGTATATCGTTAATTACCCAAGTGGGTGGTTTCTCAGAAGTTAAGAACTCAACATCAGTCCAGTTCTTCTCATCCATGACCAAACCTGTGCCATTAAGCTTATTGATTGATACAGCTGCAGCAGAGGATGTCAAAATGACCCTTTTAACTGTTTTAGCTTTTGCACAGGCTTTCAACACATTATGCACTCCTTGAATTGCTGGCTTGATCATGTCATTCTGTATTCACAGGACAAAAAATGCAAGCAACCTCAGTACCAAAAAATGCAACGAGATTATAATTTCAAGTATATGGTTACTAATATAGTTCTAATATTTTTGTACCTCTGGATCCTCAGAAGCAAAATTAACTGGGGTTGCAACATGGAAGACAAGGTCACAACATGCTATGGGAGCATTGAAGCTTTCTTCATTAGTCAAATCTGCTCCAAAAATGTTTAGGTCCCCCAAATTCTGTAGTGCTATTAGGTGAGCAATCTTCTTTTGATTGTCTGCATGCAAAAAGGACTGCGTTGTGACTGTGAAATTTGCAGTGTAGCACAAGTTCAGTGAGGGGCCCAAATAACCATATCCCTACTCTGACCTCTTATTTCAGTCTATGGACTCCATTGACTTGCTGGCAAATTTAACAACTCTAATCCTTTTGTTATGCAATTTTATACTTCCCTCAAAGACCCAAATGAGAGGTCAGAGTAGAAAGAACAGAAGCCGCTGATGATAAAAACTTGTGTTTATCTTTTTTTAAGATACAAAGAAGTTCGAAACTAGAGACTTCTTGAGAAAAGTAAAATATTAATACGAGATGAGTTAAATCGTAATCTGTAAATACACTAAGTTTAGACTTGCGATACAGGATCTAGTCTGATGACCAGATCAGTCCATTCAGAATCTGGCCTGACTTGTGATTAAGTTAATTGAGTTAGTTTAACTCAATCAAAATCTAATTTAATTTAAAAAAAAAAAATTTAATTAATCTAGATTAATTCATTCAACTTGTAAGTCAGACTTTTCGACCCCAAATTAGATTTGATAACTAATGCACTACACACAAACAACAAATTAAAGAAATATTAGGACAAAATCTCATATATCTTCAAGGAGTTTGGCAAGAAAAGAGAGAGAAGATCGAGAAACAAAGGGCAAGCAGGAGAAGAGAAACAAGAAGAGAAAACGTAGCATCAACCTGGATCCCTGACTGTTGTGTTAACTGCATAGCCTTTCTCAAGCAACAGCTTGATAAGCAAAGATGCCACAAACCCTGTGCCGCCTATCACACAAGCTGTATTTTTCTTGGTCTGGGATGCCATGCTTGACGAGAAGATATGGATCATATCAGAATTCTTTCTTGCAAGGTTAAATATGAATTTAATTTGATTTAATTCTTCCATAGGAGGGTGCATTAATTTATATAGACGTTTCAATTAATGCTAGGCAGAAGGTAAGCCCGTTACCTCCACCTACAACTCAAACCAAGAGCTCATCTGTCCACTTGAAAAATAAAATAAACTTCTCGAGGATTTATTTAGAGATTTCAAATTAAGGACTCATTTATTTGCTAAAAAGTAATTTTTTTATAAAAAAAAATTCTGAGAAAGTGAATTATTTTTTGATATTTGGTGGTATAATGAAAAAAAAGTTGGAAAACATTTTCCAGTGTTTGGTTATGTCATGAAAAATGAGCTGGAAAATAACTTATTAATGTTTTATTTTTTTTAAGTTTATTAAATAATGAGGAAAAAATCTTACAAATTAAAAAGTTGAATGAGAATGAAATTGAAAAAAAATATATAATTTCATAAATTATCTTAAATAAAATAAATAATAATCAAAATAATAAAAATCAAATCTAAAAAATTAAAAAAATTAAAAGATGAAGAAATTAAAATAATAATAATTAACATTTCATAAATTATTTCAAATAAAATAAGTAACAATCAAAAGAATGAGGATTAAATTTGATAGATTAAAAATTTCAATTAAAAAATAATAAGAGAAAAGCAAATAATAATTATAAAAATGAGGACCAAAGTTAATATAAAAATTAAATTTTAAGGGATGAAATTGAAAAATAAATTTTTAATATATATATAAATAGCAATCAAAAGTTTGAGGACCAAATTTGATATAATCAACAAATAATATGGCATTTCTAATTTTTTCACAACTTTTAGAAAGTATTTTCCGTCCAAAATAAAAGGAAAACATTTTCCTGGAAACCAAGCCAAATTTTTCATTGACCAACTTTTCTAATGGCAAACAAACATAAAAAAATTTAAAAAATGATTTTCTAAAAATTACTTTCCAAAAACAAACGCAACCTAAAGCTTTGAATTTGAGAAGAATATAGCAAGATCAAGATTTAGATACGTGAGAGTCCTTATCGCATAACCTAGTGTCCTTTTAACTTCTTACTGTAAGAATATATTCTAATTAAATAAAATAATAAATACTAATATTCACAAGAGATAATAATTTTTAATTTTTTCATAATTTTCGAAAAGTATTTCCGTACAAATATATATATATATATATATATATATATATATATGTGGTAAGAAAGTAGATTATCATCTGTCCAGCTAACACACAAAGCGTGGCATATCCATGAGAGGTTAGGTGCACACTTATAGCACAAATGAATTTGTTGCCCTGCACTGCATTATTCAAAGAAGCAAAATATTCTGTGTTCAATGATAAATAATAGGCATAAGGATTATACCTTTTATCAAACACCTTGTGAATGAAAAATTGTTAGCAACTTTGATTCTAACAATTCATCCATTTATCAATAACCATGAAGTTATTCTTTCTAAGCCCTAAATACATATCTATAAGACCTAACTAAGGCTCAACCCGGCTTAGATTTGGGTTGGGAGTCAGATGAGTTGTCTGTAGATTGAAAAATTAACCTAAATTATTATTTAAAAATAAAAAAGATATCATTTCAGAGTTTTTCTTTTAAGAAATGAAATTGTTTCAGTAAAAAAAAAAATAACAACAACAACAATAAAAAATCGATTGCAAGCAATTAAGCTAACAACCAACCCAGCACAGGTTTTACAACTATAACTATGCCTAAAAATACTAGAATTCAAACCTAGAACTAAGCCCACTTGTCAACCCAAGCCAACACAACAGGATTCATGTTGGGGTGGTCAGCTGTTGGCCTTATATGTCGAGGTTAAAGGTATTTTTATTTATCAAATTAAATATTCAGTCGAATTCATGTTATTATATGTATTTATCCAATCTCAAATAGTTGTATCCTATCATTACGCATTGTGAATGACCAAGCCAAGAGAAAAAAAAACGATAAAGGGCCAGATTCTGACACGGGAAATGACGGGAAGAGGAATTTGATATTTTGATGAGCTCAAAATCAGCAGACATCTTACATTAGAACATGCACGATTGAGACATGCATGCAACATATGATCAGTCTCACACATTTAGCATTACTGACATAGATATCACAAAGTAGGAAGACATAACATATCAAGTTCCAGCTTACAACAGGGAAAATGCTGTCCGTTCGCAAAACAACAGTTCAGAAGAGAAAGTATGAGGAGCCAAGAGCAGAAGCTTGTCTTCTACCCATGTTGTGGCCGCCTCGGAGGCATTCTAGACCAATTACTTGAGAATGATCCACAAAGAGGTTCACCTGAGAAAGAATACATGCCATTAGCAACAGTTATATCAAAGTTTGATGCTTGATTTCACCATAAGATTAAGGAGAGACGGAGGAATATTACCTTTGGGCCATAACGTTTGATAAACCAGTCTGCAGTTTTTGTATTTGATGCTTCAAACATGGTCTTCTCAAGACCTAGTCGTCCAATTACTTTTGCAACTATATCTGCTCTCAGAGAATCAACATCCTTGCAGATGTCGTCTGCATCAATCATAATCATGTCTGCCCCAGCCTCTAAGCATCTCTCGGCCATGTTAATCAGGAGATTAACATCTTCAACCAGTTCTGTGAAACAAAGATATAGATCCTTATAAGCTTGGATGCAATGGTCACATTTCTGTTACACGCATATTTCAACTCTAGCCCAAGCATCCTTAGAAATAATGCATGCTTCTCTGAATTCAAGTGCTTCAACATCTTGTTGTCACTTGCACCACCATTTACTAGGGCATACACTAGTTTTTTTCCATAATTGTTTGAACAACTGTGTTTTAATGAGTAGTCATTAACTAATCCATTATCTCCCAAATTATGGCAATTTCTTTCCACCATCAAGATCTCTCTGATGGTAGTTGGATTTCCACAAACAGTGTTCAACACTTCTTTAAATCTGAATGATGCCAATTTCATAAAGAAAAATTGATAATCAAAGCCTTCAACGGTTTGTAACCATGAAAATCACAAACATGTGCATGAGCATAGCAGTAATTGCTTATTAAATTAAACTTAGAACATTGACTGATTGGAGTATCACATCAATGCCTTCAACTGTTTAACATATATTATGATACTGAGAACCTTAATTTGACCATTGGCTACAGTAATGACTCAGTGGACGGCAAATGCTTTACACATTCAATCAGCAGTATCCTGCATTACATTTCCAATTAATCAAGTGGAGAGATTCTGAAAATACTTTAGGCTTATTTTTTATATCCATGGATCAATTATCCATTTGAGCTAGATATCTAACTATAGCTCAGCCTGCATATACTGCAACTGAATGGCAATATATGACTTGAGAGTTTCGGATGCACTGTGTTCCCTAGTTCATCAGCCATTATGCTATACTTATATCCCTCCATTTTCACGCAATGTATTTCCAAAGAAAACAAACAAGAAGCTAATTGCTGCTTCCTTACCAGAGCTTCGAGGTGTTGGGGGTACATAAGCCCCAAATGCTCTATGCCCACCAATCGGAATGTCTGACCTGTTAAACTTGACTGCAAATTGAGGCTTGGCTTTCAAACCACCACTCTTAATCAAGCGCACGTATCTCAAAAGTGTTTCTTCAGGAACTCCAAGCGATCCCACATTCAGCTCAATTGTGTCAAACCCCATACTTTTACATTCCTAAAGAGCATCACAGTAGCAAAACCAAATCACTGTCCAATAAAACATTATAAAACAATTATAAATGTGTGTGCACGCACACGTGTTATAATCAATCTCTCTTCTCTCCCTCACCTCAACATACTCTTTGAAAGCCGTTGGACCTTTATGAAGCAAATGCTCAGCCCAATCACCGGTACTAACATACACATCATGTTTGTGGGCCATGTCAACCACTTCTTTAATAAAAGACTTAGGCATCAAACTATGAGAACCTCCAGAGAATTTCAGTCCATCAACAAACTGCCCCATTGTCTCAAAAACATCCTGCCAAGCTCTGTGTGAGTATGCATAAGTAGAAGCAAAGTAGAGACTCAAATTCCATGACTTTACATAGTTAGACTTCTCCAATAAGCATTCTACGAAAAACAAAATGATATATGTTAAACAGTTTCCACAATGTTACCAAATTTATATATTAAAAATATGTCACAGAACGTTCTACGAAGATGGCATTGCAGAAACACCCCTTAGAACAAATCGTAACAAAATGCTCAAAACTAATTTTCAATTCTTAACTTGCAAATCTTTCTCGATATTTCTCACTTTTGAAGTTCCTAGCTAGACTTAGTAATTTTCAAATTATTATTGCTCTAACTCTATTTGGGTCAATCAAGAAACACTTCAAATGATTCTCTATCACCCTAAAATTAACACATCCCCTCGGGGGAAAAAAAGATTCCTAAAAAAAAGCCACAGCATATTGTTAAACTACATCAAACACATGGTGATTCCTAGCAAAAACACACAGAGCTAGCATTTCATTTCCTTAAATTCAGTCAATAATAAGTTAGTCCACCAAATGACAAGATGGACATCCATCAAAATCAAAGAGCTAACTGAGACTGTGATAAAAGTGTTTTTTAAGAGCTATTTGATAAAGCATTCGGAACGGTGTTTTTCAAAACATTTTAAAAATAACTAAAAAAAAATATAAGAAAGATGTGTCAAACATACAAAAAAAAAAAAAAAAAACTTTGCAAGTTAAAAGACGAGGGAAAAAAATGGTAGATTCTTTAAACATACTTGAAGCATGTTCTGGCTTAAAAGAGTATACTGAGGGCCTCTCATCTCTGTAACTCCAAATCTACGAGGCTTCTCTGGTCGATCTTCGTCTTCCTCGAAGCTCTTCCATTGGTAATACACTGAGGATGATGACATCTTCCCTTCTCCTTTCCCTTCCCCTTACTGTTGTGAAGCAAAAGAAACTCTGTTTCCTATTATTCTTCCTTGCTCTCTCAGGAGAAGTGTCCGGCTTCTTCTAGAGAGAAAAGGCGGAAACTTGATTTGTGATCAATTCTCTGTGCAAGACTCCCACAGACTGACAAGTGTAGAACTGATGTGACAGCAATCCAATCCATGTCTGGACTTCACTTTTTTGGACAAACCTCAAAAGAGTCCTCAAGCTATAATCTCAATCTTAATTAGATCTCTAACTTATTTGTTGTCTTGATTAGATCCTCAATATATTAAAAAATTTCAATGAGATCCTTTTTTAGTTTAAGTTAACATACTTGTTAATTACTTTAAATTTAAATTTAGATTTATATGATTTCTTTTTTATTTTTATTACAAAATCCATCAATTTACATAAATTTATCTCAAAATAGTTTTAATTAAATATATATATATTTTAAAATTTATTTTTTAAACCCGTAATTAAAAATATTTTTCTTAAACTTACTTTTATAAGAATGATTGAGATATTACTATTATGTTAGGGTGAAGTTGAGGACATTGATACCATTATCCTTAATTTTTCTTTTATTTTTTATCAATCTTTTTCTTTATAGTAATTCTTCAATTCTTTGTGTTTGTTTTGGATTTTTTTAAAAAAATATTAGTTAATTATAATTTGATTAAATTCATATATTTAAATATGTGAGGAAAAAAGGAAGACAAGTGGTTATTATACTATGTAGTTTTGTAATTATAAAAATAAAATAAAAAATATTTTTTTCTTAAGCGTAAATAAAAATGAAACGTTGCTTCATTTTTTTATATATAAATAAATTTTATTACACATTCAATCTTATTAATACTAATATTATTTTAACCTTTTAATTTAATTTATATAAAAGATTAAGGATTACTTAAAAGCACAGCAACAAATAAAGATAAAACACCTAGTCACATCTTTTTTAGTCATTTTCTTTTTTTTTCTCACATTTTGTTCTACATTACCTTAAAAAATACTTAAAATACAACAATATATATATATATTCAAAAGATATAGATTGATTTGTAAACTTCATGGCATTGTGTTACTTTTTTAAAATATTTTTCACTTAAAAAACATTAAATTGATGTTTTTTTAATGATTTTAATATAATAATGTTAAAAATATATATTATTTTGATATATTTTTAATTGAAAAGTACTTCACCATAAAAATACCAAATATACATTAATAATAAAGATAATTGAGGTCTTTTGGGATTTACACATAAAATATTGTGAAATTTTAAATCATAGGAAAAAGATTGGAACATTGATGCATGGATCTATATGGACAACGCATAAATTATTCTTGAACTTCACATGAATGAGAGGCTTTTCACCATAACCTCAAGTTCTTTTCCTTTTGAAATAGATCTAGAACATCACTTTTAGTATTGTGTGAGTTAGGATTTCGAGGTAGGATCTCTTCTTAGTTGTCCTGCGTGCACATCAATGCTAATATACCTTGCTGGTGATGCCTCAACTTTCCTTGTCTCCCATGAAAAGAATCAGAATTTGGAAAGAAGCAGCAAAAGAAAGAATAAAGAGAAATGTCGAGACAAAGGAAACTTTTTCACTCATAACTCACAGCTAATCCTTCTCATATCTATTGCTAATCTCAACTTTATTCTTATTATGCCTTTCATGAAGCTTGCTTATAAAGAAAGACAAATTCCCTATAAAGATTTCCCCTGCCTGTCTTCTCCTTGTTCACAAGCTTCTTTAAAACTGTCACCTCTTGTCAATCTTGAAAAGAAAAATGGCCAAAAACATTGGCTTTCTGGTTTGTCTCTTAATCATGGCATTGGATGTTGTTGCTGGCATACTTGGGATTGAAGCTGAGATGGCTCAAAACAAGGTAAACCAGTTCGGATTTGAATCCAAACCTTGTATCAATTTCTCCTTCAGCTTTTGGTTTCTGATCATTTCTTCATTTGGGTGGTCTTAATTCAGGTGAAGCATTTAAAGATGTGGATTTTTGACTGTAGAGACCCAAGTCATCAAGCTTTCAAGCTAGGCTTGGCTGCGGTGATACTTCTTTCCCTTGCTCATGTCGTTGCTACCTTGCTTGGTGGCTGCACTTGCATGTGCTCCAAGGAAGAATTCAACAAGGCATCTGCTAACAAGCAACTAGCTGTCGCTTCCCTTTTCTTCTCATGGTATGTACTGTCAAAACAACAAAACCTACACACTGCACAAACTCAAAACTTGATTCTGACATACACATACTTCTGTTCTGAGCATATCAGGATTATACTGGCAATTGGGTTCTCATTGCTGATCATAGGGACAATGGCGAACTCAAAATCAAGAAAATTATGTGGACTATCACATAATCGTGTTCTGTCAATTGGAGGCATTCTGTGTTTTGTTCATGGACTCTTCACAGTTTCCTATTATGTATCCGCCACTGCTACAGCCAGAGACAATTCTCGGCATCATGACCGTAATGCAACTCAAGCTTAGCCTATTAATTTCCAGTTTTCTTTAATTTGATCAGATCCCTCTTCTAGTCCTCCTCAATTGGCTTGCATTCTTCATTCAACTTATAATCATGTAATAAGATTTTTAAGCTTTTTCTTAATGAGTTACCATTTGATTAACTTCTTGGACGCTAGAGTGTGTTATATTCCTTTTCCTGGTTAGATTCAGAATCACGAATCGAGTCAAAAGATCAATGCAAATCTCTATTAGTTCATTTTTCAAGTCATGATGAGATTCTATCATGTTAATTAAGCTTCATAATTCCCAGCCAATAAAGATTTAAAACTCATATTTAGAAATGTTTCATCATTTTTATCCCTTTTTCATCGTTATTAAAGCTGACTCAATTAAACACAAACAATTCAGCTAATCAATTCACAACCCAGTTAAAATTTAATTTTACTATATATATATATATATATATATATCTATATATATATCTTCCAAACAACATCATTTTATTTTTTTTATAAAAAAAATTAAAAATATATGATTTTAATTAACCAAAATTATATCAGCTACGTTTAACCTAGCTTTAGGCCAAACCAAATAAAGATTAATAACTTTATTTTTTTTCTTTTGATACAAAATGAAGATCCTACTCGAAACCTTTTGAAAAATAAAAATATAAATAAATAATATAAATTCAATTACAGCACTATTTCAACATGGTGAATCATATAACTACTCCACCAACTAATCACGAAACTTCTCAAGACACAAAGAAGAAAATAAATACCATATTTCATTTAAGAAATCAAACAAATTACTTCTAATTAACATCAAATCAAGCTATTTTCACTAAAAACTAGTACTAATCCATGGAAAAAAAACACAAAAATAACAAATTAAAAACATGCTAAAACATAAAGCAAATTTATGATGTACCTAAACACATATAACTATTCCCCACAATAGTATAATTATCATTTTACCCTTCCTTACAAAATTAATCAACTAGCTATTAGGAATAGTATAGTCTTTTTCAAAGTCCATTAGTCATTTCATATTGATCGGGGGTAAATTAATCTTTTTTAACTTTTTGAAACATAACAAAATAATTAAATTACCTTTAAAAACATAATTTATTCAATTGACATCTAGGGTTTTTTTTGACTTTTTACTTTTTTAACACAGTAAAATTATTAAATTACTATTAAAAGCAAAAAAAAATTAACTGATGTTCAGGGTTTTTTTTTTATTTTCATCGTGATTGTTTTTGCTATAATCAAGTTAATTAATAGTCAATTTAAACTTTGAATAAATATAAAATATAATTTAAAAATAAAAACTTGTTAATGCATAGTGCACTATTCTAAAGTTCTAAAGTGATGCACGAGAAGTGTTACAACCGCCAAAGATGCCAATAATATGGTTTGCATAGTCTCAATGGCCTATCTATTCCTAGGTGATACATGTGGCCATCAGAGCTCCAATTTAGTGTCAATAACCTTTCTTTTTTGTTTTTCTCTTCTTTTTTTTTATATACTCCTCAATTTTCACGTTTGACCCTTCAAATTCTTAAAGTAACTCTTCAATTTATTTTTCCTTTAAATTTGATCCATATTCATTTGATTACTATTTACTTTATTTAAAATAATTTGTAAAATTAAAAAAACAATTTCATTCTCTTTCAATTTATTTCATCCATCAAATTTCAAAGTATTCCCTTGAATTTGTTTTATCTTCAAATTTAGTCCATATTCTTTTGATTACTATTTGTTTAATTTTGAATAATTTATAGAATTAGAAATTTTTTTTAGTTTCGTCCCTCTTTAATTTTTTTACCTTCCAAATTTGGTTCCTATTTTTTTTATTGTTGTTTGTTTTATTTGGGATAATTTTTATTTTTTTTATTCTTCTTCAATTTGTTTTCCTATCAAATGTGATTCTCATTCTTTTGATTATTGCTATTTTTTATTTTTTTTAATTTTATATATTTTTTATTTATCCTTGTATATTAAATTAATTGAGAATTGAGCTTCTTAGTTGAATATAGATCTAAGATTTTATGGGCTACAAGTTTTAGAGATCTTTTCTTAGCTTTATCCTTTAGCATTTATTCAATTTGATACTAGACTTTGTTATATTTATTTATTTACTTTTTGTAGAATTTTACACTATTTTTAAAATAACCTGGATTATTTTGGGTCTTTTTATTTGTCATTCTTTGTTAATTATTTTTTTTGTTGCTAATTTCTTAAACGAATTTTTTCTTTCATTCTTCAATATTTGAAATATTTTTTTAAATAATTTATAAAATTAAAACTCTTTTTCAATCTCATCCCCCTTGAATTTTTTAATCTTTCAAAATTAGTCCTTATTGTTTTGATTGTTATTTTTTTATTTAAATTTTTATAATTGTTTTTTTTACAATTTCATTCTCCTTTGGGTTTTTTTCCTATCAAATATGATTCTCATTCTTTTTATTGCTATTTTATTTACTTTGAAAAGAATTTAAATTAATATTTTTTTTCAGTTTTATTTTTCAATATTAAATTAGTTAAGAATTAAGCTTCTTGATTGAGTTTGGGTCTAAGATTTCACGAGTTGCGAGTTTTAAATATTAACCGAGGTTTAGGAGATTCGCCCGAGTTCGCTTTGTTTTTTTTTCAATTCTTTAAGATGGTGTTGTTTCAGTTTTGTCCTTATGCATTTATTCAATTAGAGACCGAGACCCATTATTTTTTATTTATTTTCTTTTTGTATATTATTTTCTCTAATTTTGAAAATGACCCAAGTTATTTTAGGTTTTTCTATTTGTAGTTCTTTGTTAAATTTTCTTTCGCTATTTTTTTAATTTGATTTCATTTTGTCCTTCAATATTAACATGGTTGAAAATTAAGTTTCTTAGTTCAGCCCGGGTTGAGGATTTCATTGATTACGAGTTTAAGACATTAGTCTAAGTCTAAAAGGTTCATCCATGTTTGCTTGGTTTCTTATGTCCTTTTTTTAAGTTTATATTTTTTTTCAATTTCATCATTTATATTATTTGTGATCAGACTTTGTTCTTTCTTTATCTACTTTCTATAGGATTTTTTTTATGAAATTTCAAACTGACCTGGATTATCTCGAGTGTTTTTATTTGTTGGATTTATTTTGAAAAAAAAATTTAGATTGATATTTTTTTTCCGACTTCATTTTTCAACATTATATATCTTAGGACTTAATTTTCTTTTTTGATTCCATCCTTCAAGGTTGATGGTTTTTTAATATTTGACTTTGTGATTTTCTTCAATTTTCTTTCTCCCATCACTTAGAAATAGGACTTTGTGGGTTGGCGTTTTTTTTTTTGGGTTGCTTTTTTCAAATTTAATATTGTTTGTTTTTTGTTCTTCAACATTAGGTTGTTTTATAATTGAGCTTTGCAGTGTTTCTCTGCTTGCCTTCCACTGGGTTATCTCATTCACATGATTTGGGTTGTGGAATTTAGTTTATCGTGTATTTTTTTGGTATTTTTTATATTGATATTCTTTTAGATTTCATCATTTTACATTATAGTTTTTAGAATTAGACTTTAATTTTTTTTTATTGGTTTATTCTTTGACCTTTTTTTTTCAGGTTACCATAATTTTTTTGTTTAAGTTAATTTATTTATTATCATTGTCTATTTTTTATTATTTAATTAAATTATACCATTATTTTTTTCTCAATCGAATCTACACCCCAAGTTTTTTTTTAAAAAATACACTTGCACAGAACTAGTTTTTTTTTTCCTGATAAAAAAATGTTATGGCATGCAGCCTAGCAGGTAAACAAAACTAGTGAAACCTAAGTGTGATTACACATCGTTTGGCGAAAGAACTAGTAGGAAATTGTGAGAAAGGAGAGTGCATTAATTAAGCCAAATGATTAGAATTCGACTGGGTTTGAAAATATCTAAAGGCGGACATTTCTCTCTATTAATCTTTTGTGGAAGGTGCAAGTAAGTTTCTATAAGAGTTTTTTTTTTTCATGTTCTTATGAATACAAATATATTAATTGAAATTATATCTCTTAATGTCATGTTAGGGACTGCTATTTTCGTTGTAATCTAGTTCGGAATATTATGATAAAGCAACTACATGGATGTCTACAAAAATATCGATCGTTATACATATAATAATTACGTAGATATTGTCTTCTTGTTTTGAAGGCTTGCTTATAATTTTGTTGAAGTTAATTTTTCATGGAAGCTCTCTTGTTATGTTGCTGTCACTGTTCAGTTCTGTAGCTAGTCTTTCAAGAACTCTCTTCCATTCCAAACCTGTTTTTTCCTTCTTCGTCAGCAGGCCTCCTATTGCTACAATAGCAAGTGGCAACCCCTCACACTTCTTCAAGATATTTCGAGACATCTCTTCGAGTTCTGGAGGGAAAACAGCCTTATATTCATTCCCCTCTAAAGGCTTTCCTACAGAAGACAGTCCAAGCTTCTTTCTCTGGTCAAGGTTGGAGTTGATAAACATGGCCAGTATTGTCTATAGATTCAGGCAGTTTGCTTAAACGAGTGGTGAAGATTACTCTGCTGCTACAGTTACAAAATGCATATTTTATTGTTTCCCAAGCATTTACACTCCATACATTATCGAAAACAATGACTACCTCCTTTGTTGTAGATGTTTCCTTAGTGCACCAATCAATTGGAAGTCGTTCATCGATTCCAATTTCTCTGGGGCTGGTTCTTTAGTTGCCTCCAGTAAGCCTTACGGGGCAACTCGTAGAAGCTCTGTGGGTGAAAATGACTTGGAAACAGTAACCCAGGAATGACAATCAAAGCATCTTCTGATGGCTTGGCTATCAAAAACTTTCTTGGCGAGGTTTGTTTTTCCCAATCCTCCCCCCCAAGATACTGGTGAGCTTTTCTTCTCCTTCTACTAGCCATGAAATCAGCAGATGTTTAGGGTTCTCAATTCCCACAACAGCAGCTTCATCTATGTAAAGAGAAGCTAACCGGGGGTCATGCCATTTCTCTACCGTAGGGCTGGAGGTTGTAGCCATGTCTACTTTATTCAAAGAAAATGCGTTTCTACTTTCTTCTCTCCGAAATGGCCTTTGCCCTTGCCTTAATGCTCTGTAACTGGACTGCCTGCCGATGTTGAGCCCTTAATTTACGGATGTAACGATAGGAATTGCAAAGAGAATGGATAAAACCACTTCCTTGAGGTGGTGCTGAGCGGAGCTCGAGAATGTCTTCAGCATCATAAGCCACATCTCTCACTTGTTTCACCCAAATTTGCAGTCCTTGATACTCTCACTTCTTGCTTCTGCATCCTGAAGGAAAGATTTCATGCTGTATAAATCATCCCTTAGCTCGTCGATTCCTCCCCAAGGTCCTCCTAGCAACCGAGTTTCTTGTGCTCCAAAGGAAGCCAGTTTCTCTAGCACTCTCTTCATTGCTATCATGGCCATGGCTTCTTGCTCCAAGAATCACCAATCTTCTCCTTCCTCTAGCCCAAAAATTGATGAAATTTACTCACTGAAAACAATAAAACACCCTTGATTTACTTTCAAGCTTAACAATTTCTTCGGGTTTAACAAGTCTTAACAATTTCTTTCCAGTGCTCTATGTACAAGAAAGTCAGAAGTCATCAGAGTCTCTACCTATGAGATTCCAGTTTTGTTTAATTTTTTGACTAATACCCCACCTCCATTGACCTGAGAACTAATCTAAAATTACCACTACTAACTTAAATTGAAGTAAATGCTTTCTTTCATACGATAAGTTGAGTTAATTCTCTCTTTTATCTTGCAGTCATGGTCCTCCTAGGCCTTACCCTGGTAATTCTGAAAGGAATGCAGCAAGATCGCTAAAGTGTGGGTAGTTTGATCCTTTCTTTAGTCTACTTTCTCGCAGAATCATTACGATTGCTGATGTACAGTTCACTTCATGATGTTTTACTTAGAATTGTTAGATAAAATGGCTAGGAAACAATCATCATAGAAGTTCTGTTCTGTCAAACAATAATGTTCAAGTTCTTGATTCTGACTTGTTTTATGAATGCTGACAGCTACTTTCCTTTGCTTGATTATATAGAGATTGGATGTATTGCTATGAAGCTCACCGGTAGAAAAATTAACATAACTAGGTCTGCGGCCGGATTTCCTGCTTTCGCTAATTGTTTCCTTATCTGGAGCATCCATTTTATGATGATATAGTTTATGAAAGCTTGTAGAAGCACTCTTCTAGTAAAGAAACCAGATGTCATTACCATTTGATGAAGTCATTATGATCTGATATTCATGATTCTGCTTTCACGACCTATGATTTTCATGCTCCGAAAACATCATTGCCTGACAAGAGATATAGCAGTTTTTCAGTGATCTATTGCCCACAGGTTTTCTTCTAGTATAGGATTTCTTCTTGTGTTTCCATTAGTTACTAATTGGCCTTTTTATGTCAATCAATTTCATCTATTTAGCATGTTCATGATTGCCCCATAAACAGAAAATGAAGGCACTACTTATTCTTTTGCACAACTAGATTTCCTTCAAAGAACATCCAAAATGAAGTGTCTCACAAAAAAAAAAAATTCACAAAAGCTGAGATCAAAATACATGAATTTCTCTTAACCAAGCTTAGCAAGAACATCATTCAGAGCAGATACAGTCTGAGCATAGTACTTCTCTGCTTCAGGGGTGCTCTTAATCTTTGCTGCATGGTCCAGCTGAAAAAGAAAAAGGCAACTCTTTAACAACTGAAAGTGTTTGATGATCAAAACAACTTAAGCTGATGGTGTTTTTAATGCTATCAAAATCAACAAAATCCAATCAAATTAATCTATTGCTCACATTGCCGATGGTATCAAAGAGCTTTCCAGTAAGTTCCTTGAGGGATTTCTTCTCATCCTTGGACTTAGCAGATATAACAGTGTTGAGATCATAACGAAGATATGAAGACTTGAGGCGAAGATCATTTTGGACATAAGGCCAAGCCTTCTTGTCAATCAAACCTTTCACACCAATAATCTCCTTAGCTGACTCCTTAGCCCTTGCTGCTGCCGCAGCTGGGGGGAGTGGTTGCAAGAAAAACCTTTCTTTCAATGGCAGGACCAAGTCTCTTGCTTCATCAGAGTTCAACGTCCCAGCTGCCACCACACCAATGTGGGTCAACATACATAGTTGGATATATTTTACAAATAGCAAAATAACCAAGGAGGATTACTAATTCATGAACTTACGTAGTCCGCCAGAAGGAGCGGGAGGAGGGCCAACTTTGATAGGGAGAGCGGCAGCAAGAACAGCTTGAACAAAAGAACCAGAAGCCAAACCAGCAGCAACAAGACCCAACATCCCCCTACGGCTAGTTTCAGGCTCAGCAGACACTTGTTGTTGGGCTTTAACAGTAAGACCAGGAAGTGCCACAGCCACACGAGCGGTGTTGCTAGGCACCTTCAACAACCTGTTTGAACCACTTAGCTGGAGGCTACCTTCAAGGACAGCCTGAGATGTTCCACGTAGGCCAGCCATTGAAGCCATTGCTTGTGCCATGTATCAAATTTTCTCTAACAGGCTCTGTGCTGCTCAATTTGATTCACTAAATATACTTTTTTTGGAGAGCTGGTTTTGCTTGTCAAATTTTGTGTGTGTTTGTGATGTAGATTGGTTCTTGAGCTGCCATACCTTATCTGCCCAATTTTCTACATGGATAAGCTGGATATGGTTTTAACCAATCATTGTTGTACATGTGTAACTTGGGCTTTTGTAATCAGACATGGTGGTTTGGTCTCTACTTTGGACTAGTAGAATCATGCCAAGTGAATTCTAACAGGATTTAAATTCTACCGTTAAAATTCTTCAATCCTTGGGTTCCATTCGAGAATAATTGAAGTTAATTGGACCCAAAATTTGTCTGGTAAATGCTGTAAATCATCAATCTATTTTCTATTGGATAAAATAGTTTTTTCAACAACTTGATTTTTATTTTTAAAAATAAAATCTAAACTTAAAAAATAAACTATATTTCCATTCATAAATTATAAACTATATAATGGAGTCTAAATTTCAAATTCATGCACAAATTTATAAAAAATGCTGATAAAAATTCATTGAAAAATAAAATTACAACTCTATAAAATAAAAAAAAATAAAAAAATAAGGTGGGGATCAAATCAAATAATAGGGTGAGAAAATCCCTCACCCCTCGTCATACCAACTTCAACAAAACTGATTAGATTTTCATGCAAGTGGAAGGTAGGTAGAATAATGACAACACAAAAATCATAAGAAAAAGACACAAAAAGTTTAATGAGTGAAAAATATCGTAGATGTGAACCATGAATTCATAATTTTTTTTCTTAAAAAATAAAGAATATAATAGTTACCTTCTTAAAAGGTTTATATAACCTTTAAATATACTAGAAAACTTTATCTCTACTAGAAAATAACTAAGAATTCAAAAACATTAAGACAATAAACAAAATATCTGAATTAAAACACAGGATTTAGAAAAAAACATAAGAAAAATCATAAAATCTGTCATAGCATAAGCATCAATGTTTAAAATTTAACTATCCGTTTAGCAATATAATGACTATTAAAAAAAAAAAATTACCCTTAGAATCACCTGTAAATATTTGATCTCGATCCAACAATCAAATCTTCTGTTATTGAAATTTGAAGGAGCTGTTTAGTCTCGACTGATTCATAATTTTGTTTTATATCTAAACTTGTCCTATTAATTTATAAAAACATCTATTTCATCATCTATAAAATTTATGTAATCAAATCATCTAGTAATATCATATTATCACCCAAAAACTCAGAAACATCTATGTTTACTGCATCAAATTTTCTTCTTCGATTTCTAGTCAAACCTAATAAAAGTCTGATT
>Ga0307517_10004846_pt1 | contig 20520 bp, 23 predicted proteins | sample 23_EM_MG_FD_194515 | JGI IMG/M metagenome (GOLD analysis project Ga0307517, IMG submission 194515) | Populus trichocarpa ectomycorrhiza microbial communities from riparian zone in the Pacific Northwest, United States - 23_EM | ecosystem: Host-associated > Plants > Roots > Unclassified | place...
ATGGGCCAAACTCCAGTCTGATGGCTCCCTCAAGGGCCAAATCTGCTTCCACGGCGGCGACGACGCTAACTTCATCGCCCAGCGTGAGACTTCTTCAACAGCCTGCTAGTCGGCGGCGGGCGGCGCGCCGTTGGCCATCGCCCGTCGGGTCAGCCAGACGATCGGGACCAGCACCACCATCAGCCAGGCCGAGATGCGGAAGATGTCCAGGCTGGCTAGGAGGTAGGCCTGGTTCACCGCCTGCTGGGTCACCGCCCCCATGGCCTGCTGCACGGTCATGCCGGCCGCCTCCAGCTTCTGCATGGCGATCGTGAAGGCCGGATCATGGGCGCCCATCACCTCGGATAGACGGGTCTGGTGCAGGGCTGCGCCGCGGTCCCAGAGCGTGGTGGTGAGCGAGGCCGCGAACCCGCCGGCGGTGATCCGCGCGAAGTTGGAGAGGCCTGAGGCCGCCGGCACCTGGTGGGCCGGCACGCCGTTCAGGACCAGGGTGATCATGGCGATGAAGAAGGTGCTCATCGCTACGCCCTGCACCAGCAGCGGCATGACCAGGGCCTGGAAGTCGGCGTCCGGCGTGTAGAGCGAGCGCATCCAGTAGGAGACCCCGAAGGCGGCGAGCGCCAGGGTCGCAGCCCAGCGGGCGTCGACCTTGTTCATGAACCGCGCGGCGAACGGCGTCAGGAAGACGGCCACGACCCCGGATGGCGCCGCCACCAGCCCCGCCCAGGTGGCGATGTAGCCCATCCGGGTCTGCAGCCACAGCGGCAGCAGGAGGCCGTTGCCGAAGAACACCGCATACCCCAGGCAGAACGCCAGCGTCGCCAGCAGGAAGTTGCGCGACCTGAAGAGCGAGAGGTCGACGATCGGGTGCTCTTCGTTGAGCTCCCAGATCACCCAGGCCACGAAGGCGACGATGGCGATGATCAGCTCGACGACGATCGCCGAGGAATTGAACCAGTCGGCGTCCTTGCCGGTGTCCAGCATGATCTGCAGCGCGCCCACCCAGGTGAGCAGCAGGAAGAACCCGGTCCGGTCGATGGGCACGACGCGGGTCGGGGTCTCGCGGCTGCTCATATTGCGCCAGCAGAGGACGGCGCAGAGAAGCCCGACCGGCAGGTTGATCAGGAAGATCCACGGCCAGGAGAAGTTGTCGGAGATATAGCCGCCCAGGATCGGTCCGCAGATCGGCGCCACCAGGGTGGTCATCGACCAGATCGCCAGCGCCGCGCCGCGCTTGGCCGGCGGGAAGATCATGATCAGCAGCGCCTGCGAGCCCGGGATCATCGGCCCGGACACCGCGCCCTGGAACACCCGGAAGGCGATCAGGGAGGGCAGGTTCCAGGATATGCCGCAGAGGAACGAGGCCAGGGTGAACAGCGCCACCGAGGCCACGAAGGTCTTCACCACCCCGTAGCGCATCATCAGCCAGCCGGTCAGCGGCACCGAGACCCCGTTGGCCACGGCGAAGGAGGTGATCACCCAGGTGCCCTGGCTGGCGCTGACGCCCAGGTTCCCGGCGATGGTGGGGATCGAGACGTTGGCGATGGTCGAGTCCAGCACCTGCATGAAGGTGCCGAGCGCGAGCGCGATCGAGGTGACCGCCAGCAGCATCCCGGTCATCGGGGCGGGCATGGCCGGAGGGCGGGCGGCGTCGGCCATGGCTCAGGTCCCGGGCGGCGGCGGTTCAGCGGCCGCCGGAGACGTCGATGGCGGCCTTCATCGAAAGCCCGATCCGCAGGGGATGGGCGGCCAGGTCGCGCGGATCCAGCCGGATGCGCACGGGCAACCGCTGGACCACCTTGATCCAGTTGCCGGAGGCATTCTGGGCCGGGATCAGCGAGAAGGCCGAGCCGGTGCCGCCGGAGAGACCCGCGACCCAGCCGCGGAACTTCACCTTGCCGCCGTAGAGGTCGGAGGTGAGCTCGACCGGCTGGCCGATCCGCACCTTCTTGAGCTGCACTTCCTTGAAGTTGGCGTCCACATAGGCGTCGGTGGTGGGCACGATGGCCATCAGCGGCACGCCGACCGTGGCCTGCTGCCCGACCTGGACCTGTTTCTTCGCGATCACCCCGTCGATGGGCGCCTTGATCACCATGCGCGACAGGGCCAGTTCGGCGGCGTCCAGACGGGCGCGGGCCGCGGCGACCTCCGGGTTCTGCTCCAGGCTGACGCCGGAGATCAGCACGCTGTTGGCCTCGCGCGAGCCTTCGGCGGCGCTGCGGCCGGCCAGGGCCTGGGCCAGCGCCGCCTGGGCGCTGGCGAAGGCGTTTTTCGCCGCGGTCAGCTCGTCGCCCGAGACCGCGCCGGACGCCGACAGCGCCTGGCGCCGACCGAGGTCGGTGCGGGCCCGGTCGAGGTCGGCGCGGGCGCGCGCGATGTCGGCGTCGCGGGCGCCGACCTGGCCGGCAAGGGCCGTGTCGTTCGCCGCATAGCCGCGCACCTTGCGCTCGGCCTGGCCCAGGGCCGCGCGCGCCTGTTCGACCAGGATCTGTGCATCGGCGTCGTCCAGCACCACCAGGGGCGCGCCGGCCCGCACGATCTCAGTCTCCCTGACCAGCACCTTGGCCACCGGGCCGGCGACCAGTGGGGTCACCTGGGCGGTGTCGGCGCCGACGTAGGCGTTGTCGGTGTCCACCGACTTCCCGGCGAAGGCCAGCCACCAGCCGCCGTAGATCGCCGCCGCGACGACGACCGCGATGGCGAGCCAGGTGAGCAGGCGCCTGCGGGTGGCCTTGGGCGACACCACCGGCTTGGTGGCGGCCTTGGGAAGGGCGAGAGTGGCGGTGTCGGACATCGGGGCGGTCCTGTAAGCGATACGCGAGGTCGGGTTTGCGGCCGTCAGGCCGAATGGAATCCGCCGCCCAGGGCGCGGACCAGGGCGATGTCGAGGACCAGCCCCCGCGCCTCCAGGTCGGCGACGCTGCGCCGGCGGCCGAGGACGCCCTGCTCGGCGAGCAGGACCGCGGGGTAGGTGGAAAGCCCGCCCTGATAGCGCAGCCTGGCGATCCGATAGGCGTCCTCGCTGGCGGCCAGGGCGGCGCGGGAATCGGCGAGCTGGGCGTCGAGCGCGCGGGCGCTGGCAACCACGTCGGCGACCTGGCGGAACGCCTCGGTCACCGCGGCGTCATAGCTGGCCACCGCCTCGTCGCGGTCGGCCTCCGCGCCCCTCAGGCCGGCGCGCAGGCGCCCGCCCTCGAAGATCGGCAGGCTGATCGCCGGACCGACGGAACCGATGTCCGAGCCCGAGGCGAACAGATTGCCGAGGTGCAGGGCCTGGGCGCCGGCAAAGGCCGCGAGGTTGATGTCGGGGAAGAAGGCCGCCTTGGCCTCGTGGATGCGGGAGGCCGCGGCCTCGGCCCGCCAGCGCGCCGCGGTGACGTCCGGCCGCCGGCCGACCAGGCTGGCCGCCAGCTGGCTGGGAACCCCCAACGGCTTCAGGGCCGATGCGCCCGGCCGCGCGATGGCGAGGCCGCGGTCGGGACCCGCGCCCGCCAGCGCCGCCAGCTGGTTGCGGGTGAGCGCGATCTGTTCGTCGATGGCGGCCCGGTCGGCGCGGGCCTGCAGCGGCTCGGCCTCGGCCTGGCGCTGCTCGGCGAGCGTGTCCAGGCCGTTGGCGACGCGGTTGCGGACCAGCGCGCTGGTCTCGGTCTGAAGCGCCACGGACCGCTCGGCCACGTCGCGCTCGGCGTAGAGGCGGGAAAGGTCGGCGTAGGCGGCCGCGATATTGGTCGCCAGCATCAGCCGCGCCTCGGCGGCGTCGGCCTGGGCGGCGCGGCTCTCCGAAACCGCGGCGGCCACCGCCGCGCGGTTCTTGCCCCAGAAGTCGAGCTCCCAGTTGAAGTTCAGCGTCAGCTCGCCAAAGCCGTTGTAGCCCTGCGGCACGAAGGCCGGGGGAATGCCGGCGTTATAGCTCTGCTTCTGCTCCACCACCGAGCCGTTGGCGCCGAGCGAGGGCAACTGCCTGGCATGGGCCTGGGCGACGACGGCCTCGGCGCGGCGCACCCGGGCCTGGGCGCCGCCCAGCGTCGGCGACCCGGCCAGCGCCTCGCCCATCAGGCCGTTGAGCTGGGTGTCGCCATAGGCCGTCCACCAGGCGTCCGCCGGCCAGTCGCGCTCGGGCGCCGCCAGGGCCTGGCTCGCCGCATAGGTCTGCGGCGCCTTGGCGATGCGCGCCGGGGCGGCGGACGGCAGGGTCGCGCAGGCGCTCAGCGCCGTGGCGGAGAGCAGGCCGAGCGTCGCCGCCCGAATCCGGAAACTGTAAACGGGCGATACGTCGCGAGCGTGCTGCATGGGGCGACTCTTGTCACGACCGTACGGTACGGTCATATATGCGAGCGACAGATATAGCTGGCGCAATCCTCGCGTCAACCTGACCACACCGTACGGTTGAGAATTTAATGCAACAGACCAGACCAAGACTGGACCGGGACGCCCGCCGCGAAGCGATCCTGGACGTGGCGCAGGAGGTATTCCTCGAGGAGGGCTTCGCCGCGGCCTCGATGTCCACCATCGCTGCGCGTCTCGGAGGCTCAAAGGGCACGCTCTACAACTACTTCAAGAGCAAGGACGATCTGTTCAGCGCATATGTGGAGCGCCGGTGCCTGTGGCAACAGGACGAGCTCTTCACGGTGAAGCCCGGCGGCGAAACCCCGTCGCAGGCGCTGCAACGCCTGGGGCGCGCCTACCTGCTCCACGTCATGAACGACCAGAACCTGCGCAATTTCCGGATCATAGCGGCCGAGGCGGAGCGCGCGCCGGAGATCGGCCGGACCTTCTATGAGGCCGGGCCGAAGCGGGGCACAGAGCGCCTGGGCGAGCTGTTGGCGGCCATGGACAAGGACGGCGTCATTGACGTGGAAGGTGAGCCGGTCACAGCCGCCAGGGATTTCTTCGGCATCCTCCACAACCACTATTTCAAGGCCAGGCTCTGCAACGCCGTGCCCGCGATGGACCTGCAGCAGATCGACGACGAGGCCGCCCGCGCCGCGCGGGTCTTCCTGCGGGCCTACGGCGTACGGTCCTAGGCGCTACCAACGGCGGCCCGCCGCTCTGGACAACCGGGAGGCTAGACCCCATCCTGCGGGTTCAAACGATTGTTCGCCGAGACGTCCCCGATGTTCATGCGCTTCTTCACCGAGCTTCGCCAGGCCAAGGTGCCGGTGACGCTGAAAGAGTACCTCATGCTCATGGAGGGGCTCGACAAGATGGTGATCGGCCGCTCGGTCGAGGACTTCTATTACCTGTCCCGCGCCGCGCTGGTGAAGGACGAGAAGAACATCGACAAGTTCGACCAGGTGTTCGGCCACGTCTTCAAGGGCCTGGAGATGATGGGCCCCGACGTCACCGCCGACATCCCGGCCGAGTGGCTGAAGAAGATCTCTGAGAAATTCCTCACCGAGGAAGAGAAGGCGCAGATCGAGGCCATGGGCGGCTTCGACAAGCTCATGGAAGCGCTCGCCCAGCGCATGAAGGAGCAGAAGGAGCGCCACGAGAAGGGCGACAAGATGATCGGCACCGGCGGCACCTCGCCGTTCGGCGCCCACGGCTATCATCCCGAAGGCGTCCGCATCGGCCAGGACAAGGGCCGCCACGGCAAGGCGATCAAGGTCTGGGACAAGCGCGAGTACAAGAATCTCGACGACCAGGTCGAGCTCGGCACCCGCAATATCAAGGTGGCGCTGCGCCGCCTGCGCAAATGGGTCCGCGAAGGCTCGCAGGACGAGCTGGACATGGGCGGCACCATCAAGGGCACCGCCGAGAAGGGCTACCTGGACATCCAGATGCGCGCCGAGCGCCGCAACAAGATCAGCGTGCTGATCTTCTTCGACATCGGCGGCTCGATGGATTCACACATCAAGGTCTGCGAGGAGCTGTTCAGCGCCGCGCGCTCCGAGTTCAAGAACATGGAGTTCTACTACTTCCACAACTGCCTCTACGAGAGCGTGTGGAAGGACAACCGGCGCCGTCACGCCGAGAAGCTGAACACCTGGGACATCCTCCATAAATTCCCCCATGATTACAAAGTGATCTTCGTGGGCGACGCCACCATGAGCCCCTATGAGATCACCTATCCGGGCGGCTCGGTGGAGCACTGGAACGAGGAGGCCGGCGCGATCTGGATGGACCGCGTGGCCAACATCTACGAGCACATGATCTGGCTGAACCCGACCGCCGAGCGGCACTGGGACTACACCCCCTCGGTCGGGGTGATGAAACAGCTGGTCAACGACCGGATGTTCCCGCTGACGCTGTCGGGCCTTGAGAAGGCGATGAAGGAGCTGGCCCGCTAGGCCAGCCGTTCGATTGCCAGCATTTTTCAAGGCCCTAAACTCTTGAAGACCCATAAGGGATTCGCATGAACGATCCCGTGATCCACGAGGCGTCCGAAGCCCCTCTCGAGCTGGACGAGACCCACGCCGCCACCAAGGCCGCCGTGTTCGCCGCCGCCGAATGGCTCTTCGCCCTGCATGGCTTCCAGAACGTCTCGGTGCGCGACATCACCGCCGAGGCCAAGGTCAACCTGGCCTCGGTGAACTACCATTTCGGATCCAAGGACGCCCTGCTGTTCGAGATCTTCCGCCGGCGCACCGGCGAGCTGAACCGCGAACGCGCCCGCATGCTGCACGAGGCCAACGACCGCCACGCCGGCAAGCCGCCGGTGCGCGACATCCTCGAGGCCCTGTTCGCCCCGCCGCTGCGCTGGGCCGACCCGGCGCACGAGCGCAGGATCAGCGTCCAGTTCATCATCCGCGCCCGCTCCGAGGGCACGGAGCAGATGCGCGAGGTGTTGCAAAACGACGTCTCTCACCTCGCCCGCTTCGCCGATGCGCTCAAGGCCGCCCGCCCCGAGCTGCCGCCGGAAGCCGTCTACTGGCGGCTGCATTTCTGCCTCGGCATGGTCCACAACAACCGGTTCGTGGAGTTCGATCGACTGCACCACCTTTCCGGCGGGCTCACGCGCGAAGGCGACGTCCAGCCGCTGCTGAACCGGATGCTCGATTTCGCCGAGGCCGGGTTCCAGACCTGACCACGGCTACCATCGTCACCGACGCGCGGGCGCGAAGCGACTGCGGGGTCACGCCGCCAGCTTCCAGGCGAACTTCAGGTCTTCGATGAAGAGCGCGTAGGCCCTGGCCTTGGCGTCCGCGTCGGGCAGGCGCAGCAGGTAGGAGGGGTGATAGGTCACCACGCCCCGGGCCTGGTCGGAGAGCTGCAGGGCCTGCTGGCGCATCCGGCCGACGGCCACCGGCTTGCAGAACACCGCGAGGGCTGCGGTGGCGCCCAGGGTGACGATCACCCGCGGCCGCACGATCCGCCGCTCGGCGTCCAGCCACCAGCGGCAGGCGGCGACCTCGCCGGTGTTCGGGGTCTTGTGCAGCCGCCGCTTGCCGCGCAGCTCGTGCTTGAAATGCTTCACGGCGTTGGTGACATAGGCTTGGTCGCGCGGCACGCCGGCCTCGGCCAGCGCACGATCGAACATCTGCCCCGCCGGCCCCACGAACGGCCGGCCCGCCAGGTCCTCCTGGTCGCCCGGCTGCTCACCCACGAACATCAGCCGCGCACGGCTCGCCCCCTCGCCCGACACGCCCTGGGTGGCGTCGCGGTAGAGGTCGCAGCGGCGACACAGCTGCACCCCGGCCGCGATCTCCTCCAGGCTGGTGGGCGCGTCGCCGTTGTAGGACCCGTCGCGGCTGGCGCGCTGGGCCGCGCGGACGGCGCGTGGGGAAGGCATGTGGCTGGCCATGGCCGGAGCGCGGGCCTCCGCTGGGGCGAACAGGCCGGGAATGAGTGGAGCTTGCGCCGGATTCCCCCGCCTCAATGTCTCGTCGGTCATCGCCCGGTCCTCCGCGGATATGGCGCCCCGAGCGGAGTGTATTGTTCCCTTTCTGTTCTGTACAGCCGGCCTGCTCAAAAACTTCGCGGAACCACTCGCCGCCCCGCCGGTTCCCACGCGCATGGTCAGGCTCTCCATTCGCCACGAGACGCTCTACACCTATGAGCGGCCCGTGCGCTTCGCGACGCATCGCCTGCTGGTGCGCCCGCGCGACAGCCATGCGATCCGGGTCGTGGAAACCTCGCTCACCCTCTCGCCGCCCGGCGACACCCGCTGGCTCTATGACGCGCTGGGCAATTCGGTGTGTTGCTTCACGCCGCAGGGCGAAGGCCGCGCGCTCTCCATCGTCAGCCACCTGACCATCGAGCGCTTCCCGACGCCGCTCGCCAAGCTGCAGATCGCCGACCCGCAGACCGCCACCCCGATCGTCTACGGCGCCGCCGACCGGGTCGTGCTGTCGCCATTCATCGAGCCGGCCAGCGAAGACCCGGACGCCGCCCTGCTCGACTGGCTGCGTGACCGGATGGGCAGTCCGCACGAGCCGGCGCTCGACTTCCTGATGCGGCTCAACCGCACCGTCCACGACAGCTTCGAATATCTGGCGCGCGACCAGGGCGCCGCCCAGGACCCCGGCCACACCGTCCGCATGGGCTCGGGCACCTGCCGCGACTTCGCCTGGCTGATGGTCGAGGCGCTGCGCCGGCTGGGCTATGCCGCGCGCTTCGTCACCGGCTATCTCTATTCGCCCGCGAAGTCGGGTGTGCGGGGGGCCGGCGCCACCCATGCCTGGTGCGAGGTCTTCCTGCCCGAGCTGGGATGGACCGAGTTCGACCCGACCAATGCGCTGGTCGAGAGCCCCGACCTGATCCCGGTGGCGGTGACCCGCACGCCGGCGGAGGCCGCGCCGATCTCCGGCGCCATCTACGGCGACGCCGGCCAGACCGGGTTGAAGGTTCACGTAGACGTGCGGCTGCTTGAAACACTTCCGGCGGCCGCATGAGTCAGAGTGCCAGACAATAAGAAGACGGAGGAACGCCCCATGACCCATGGCTTTCAGCAGCAGAGCGCCGCCCTGAACTTCTGCATCCCGAAGTCCGCCGCCACCCCGCAGCATGGCCAGAAGGCGGACAAGCTCAAGGCCACGCCGATCCGCGAACCGCGCGCCTTCGAGCCGCGTCCCGGCCACTAGAATTTTCCAGGGTCCCCGGCGAAGCTGCCGCCAGGAGGACCCCGCCATGGACGTGACCCCGCCGCCCACCTCGCTCGCCGAGGCGCTGGCCCTGCCGGTGACACCGGGCCGCTCCTCCGAGATCTTCGTGGATGGCGATCTCGAGGTCAGGTTCGCGGGCAGGCCCACCAACGGCCCGCAGGTTCCGCACCTGCGCGACGAGCTCTATTTCGTGGCCACCGGGACCGCCCGCTACCGGGTGGGGGAGCGGGTCAACGACGTCGGACCCGGCGACCTGCTGTTCTGCGCCGCCCATACCCCGCACGGCTTCGAAGGCAATTCCGAGGACTTCACCGTCTGGGTGCTGTTCTACGGCCCGCAGAAATAGCAGCCGGGTGCGAAGGGGCGTCACCACGCCCCACTGGACGCATCCGGCGGCATGGGCGATGCGTAAGGCCTGACATCGGCCGCTGCGCCGAGTCCTTCGTCGACCTCTTGGGGGGGTGTCGCCATGCCGCTCGATCTTGGAGCCCTGCCGCGCCGCGCGGTCCTGGCCGGCGGGCTGGCGCTGCCGTTCGTGGCCCGCCAGGCCTTCGCGGCGCCCAAGGCGCTGGCCTTCGCGGTCTTCCGCAACGGGACCAAGATCGGCGAGCACCACATCGCCTTCGCCGGCGACGACAGGGCGCTGACCGCCACCACCGACGCCGTCATGACGGTCAGGATCGGCCCGGTGCCGGTCTTCAAGTACCGGCATCACGCGGTGGAAAAGCGCGTCGGCGGGGTCTTCGCCTCGCTGGTCACCGCCACCGATTCCAACGGCAAGGCCGAGCGGGTCTCGGCCGAGATGAGCGGCGGGGCCATCCGCATCAGCTGCCCCTCGGGCACGATCACCGCGCCGGCCAGCGCCAACCCGATCACCCACTGGAACCCGCAGATCTTCGCCACGCCGCTGTTCAATCCCCAGAGCGGCAAGCTGCTGAAGGTGACCACCCGCAAGGTGGAGCCCGGCCACTGGGCGATCCGCGGCGAGACCGAGATCGACGACTGGTACGACGCCGGCGGCGCCTGGCTCTCCCTCAAGGGCAAGCTCGACGACGGCTCGAGCGTGGAGTACCGGCGGGTCTGAGGCCCCCCGCCCCCCGCCCCCCGCCCCCCGCCCCCCGCCCTGGGGTGGCGCCACGCAGGGCAGCGGCCGTCGAAGAAAATTCACCTGACGATGTCGGCCGCCGGTCGCATGCTTCGTCCTAGGGGCTGAACGGTCCAGAGGAGACGACCATGCGGATGATCTTCGTGAACCTGCCGGTGAAAGACGTCGTGGCCTCGCGCAAATTCTTCGGCGCGCTCGGCTTCAACTTCAACGAACAGTTCAGCAACGAGAACACCGCGGCCATGACGGTCGAGGAGAACATCGTCGTCATGCTGCTCGAGCACGCCCGCTTCCGCGACTTCAGCAAGGGCGACATCGCCGACCCCGCCAAGGGCGTCGAGGTGCTGACCTGCCTCTCCGCCGGCAGTCGCGCCGAGGTCGAAGGGACCTATACCAAGGCCATCGCGGCCGGCGGCAAGGCGTGGATGCCGCCGCAGGACCACGGCTTCATGTACGGCACGAGTTTCCAGGACCTGGACGGCCACGTCTGGGAAGTCATGTGGATGGACCCCGCCGCGGTGATGCCCACCGAAGACAAGGTCGCCGAGCACGCGTGACGAACTTCCCTCCTCATAAGGGAGGGAGTCTAAGCCGCCGCCTTCTGTTCCGCCGCCAGGCTGATCCTCGCCTTGGCCATTTCGTTGGCCACCTCGTGGGTCGGGCGGCGCTCGACCTTGGAGCGGTCCATCACCTCGTCGAGGGTCAGCATCAGGCGGGCGAGCTTGGTTTCCACCCAGTCGGGATCGAAGGCCTGCCCTTCAGCGATCGCGCGGATCTCGCCGGCCACATTGATGATCCCGCCGCCGTTGATGACGTAGTCGGGCGCATAGAGGATGCCGGCCTCGAAGAGGGCGCGGCCCACGTCCGGCTCGGCCAGCTGGTTGTTGGCGCCGCCGGCGATCACCTTGGCCCGCAGACGCGGCAGCGTGTCGGCGCTGATCGCCCCCCCCAGCGCGCAGGGCGCGAAGACCTCGGCGTCGGCGTCGAAGATCGCGCCGGGCGTAACGATCCTCGCGCCCGTGGCGCCGGCCACCTGGCGCAGCGCCTCCTCGTTGACATCGGTGACGATCAGCTTGGCGCCCGCGGCGTGCAGCTTCCCGGCGAGATAGGCGCCCACATGGCCGACCCCCTGGATCGCCACGGTGACGCCGTCCAGGTCGCGGTTCAGCCGGCGCTTCACGCTGAGCTTGATGCCGCGGAAGACGCCCTCGGCGGTCGCCGGGCTCGGGTCGCCCGACGCGCCCGGATGGCCCTCGAGGCCGGCCACATAGCGGGTGTGCTTGCGCGCGTGCATCAGGTCGGCGGGGGAGACGCCCACGTCCTCGGCGGTCCAGTACTTGCCGGCCACGTCCTCGACGGCGCGGCCGAAGGCCTCGAACAGGGCCGGGGTCTTCTGGGTGCGGCTGTCGCCGATGATCACGGCCTTGCCGCCGCCCAGCGCCAGGTCGGCCATGGCGTTCTTGTAGGACATCGCCCGCGAGAGCCGCAGAGCGTCGGTCAGCGCGGCCTCCGCGTCCGGATAGGCCCACATGCGGCAGCCGCCGGCCGCCGGTCCCCTGGCCGTGGAATGCACGGCGATGATGCACCTGAGGCCAGTTCTTTCGTCTGAGAAGGCGTGGACGCCTTCATGGCCCTCGAAAGCGGGAGAATCGAACAAGGTCATGCCTGGGACTTTGCGAATGTCGGAGAGGAATTGCGCATGCCTCTACGCCCGCGAGGGCAAGCTCACAAGCCCGCCGCGGTGCGGCTCGATGCGCCGCGGGCCTTCTTCGAACCCGGGATCGGGGGCGGATCGGACGGGAACGGCGCGGCCGGATCGCGGATGAAGCTCAGCACGTCCTTCCACACCACCGGCCCCTGGCGGTCGCGGGTGAGCAGGTGCCAGCCCTTGGCGTAGTAGGCGCTGCGCTGGCCGGGCCTCAGCTGGGCGGCGGCCTTCACTGCGGCATTCTTCGGGATGATCTCGTCGTGAGCCCCGTAGAAATAGGCCGTCGGCACATCCGTCTTGCCCACCGCCTCGGAGCCCCGCTCCATCATCGTCACCAGCCCATAGATGGTGTCCGACCGCGCGCCCCAGATCATCAGCGGGTCGCGCCCCATGGCGATCAGCTCCTCGCGGTTGTCGGTGGGACTGACCTTGGAGGTGAGCCACCTGGGCGGCGTGTAGACCTTCGGCCCCGTGAAGTTGGCGGCGAACCACAACAGCGTCTTGTTGGGGATCGGTTGCTCCTTCCAGCCCCAGACCGCCGGCGACAGCAGCACCAGCCGGTCGCCCGCCGGCGGCCGGTCCGACGCGAAGGCTTCGGCCGCCACCGCCCCGCCCATGCTCTCGCCCATGATCACCAGCACCGCGTGCGGGTGCTTGCGCCGCACCAGCGAGGCGACCGTGCGCAGGTCCTCGACCATCAGCTCGTCGCCCGCCCAGACCCCACGCCCGGGCGCCGCGCCAAAGCCGCGCTGGTCATAGGCGTAGGTGGTCACCCCGTTCTCGGCCCAGAAGGGGGCGGCCATGTGGAAGGCGTTCGAATAGTCGTTCATGCCGTGCAGGGCGACGACCACCGCCCAGGGCTCGCCGGGCGCATCCCATTCCCTGAGCGGCAGCTTGGCGCCGTCAAAACTGACTACGGCAGATTGTTCGAGATGCGGGCCGCCGAAGCCCAGCGGCGGCTGGCCGGCCTGCTGGACCATCAGCGGCGTGCAGCCGCCCAGCATCAGGACAGCGAGGAGGACGGCGGCGAAACGCATCATCGCACTATTCGCTGTCGCCCTCCGCCAGGTCGTCGTCGACCTCGACGACGCGCACGGGATCGCCCTCCATGGGCAGCCGCAGTCGGTAGACGCCTTTGAAATCCTCCGGGTCGGCCGGCTTGTTGTGGCGCAGAACGACCAGCTTGCCCTGCCGCGCCAGACCACGGGCGACCGCGCGCACGTGGCCCAGCACCCGGCGCCAGCCCTCGGGGTCGACCTTGCGGGCGACCTCCTCCGGCGAGATCGACTTGCCGGGGACCGCCTTGGCCGCCAGTAGGTCGAAGATTGCGGCCTCGACTTCAGCGCTCATCAGCAGCCCCGCTTCAGGGTCTCGCGGGCGATGGTGACGAACCGGCGGACCGTGTCGATCAGCTGCCCGCGGGTCTCTGCATCCAGCGCCATGGTCGCCCCAGGTCCGCCTAAGCCCGCTCGAACACCGCGGCGATGCCCTGGCCGCCGCCGATGCACATGGTCTCCAGGCCGTATTTTCCGTCGCGGCGCTGCAGTTCACGCAGCAGGTTGGCGAGGATCCGCCCGCCGGTGGCCCCGATGGGGTGACCCAGGCTGATGCCTGACCCGTTGACGTTCAGCTTGTCGCGGTCGTCCCAGCCCCAGCCCTTCAGCACCGCCAGCACCTGGGGCGCGAAGGCCTCGTTCAGCTCCACGAGGTCGATGTCGTTCCAGGAGAGGCCGGTGCGGGCGAACAGGCGCTCCACCGCCGGCACCGGGCCGATGCCCATCCGCGACGGCTCGCAGCCCGCCGCGGCCCAGCTGACGAACCAGCCCATCGGCTCCAGGCCCAACTCTTCCAGCTTGTCCTCGGCTACCACCAGGCAGGCGGCGGCGGCGTCGTTCTGCTGGCTGGCGTTGCCGGCGGTGACGACCCCGTCCTTCTCGATGGGGCGCAGCTTGCCCAGGCTCTCGGCGGTGGCGTCGGCGCGCACGCCCTCGTCCGTGGCGAAGACGATCGGGTCGCCTTTCTTCTGTTTCACCGAGACCGGCACCAGTTCGTCGTCGAACTTGCCCTCGGCCCAGGCCTTGGCCGCGCGTTGGTGGCTCATGGCGGCGTATTCGTCGCTGGCCTCGCGGCTGATCTGGTAGTCGCGGGCCAGGTTGTCGGCGGTCTCGATCATCCCGGAGATCACGCCGAACCGTTCGATCGGCTGGCTCATCACCCGGCCGCGGGCCAGGCGGTCATGCATGGTCACCGAGCCCCCCCGGGCGCCCTTACGCATGTCGGTGGTGTAGTACTCGGCGTTGCTCATGCTCTCGACGCCGCCGGCGATCACCACGTCGGCAACCCCGGTCTGCACCATCATGGCCGCATCGATTACCGCCTGCAGGCCGGAGCCGCAGCGGCGGTCGAGCTGGTAGCCCGGGATCTCGATCGGCAGGCCCGCCGCCAGCGCCGAATACCGCGCGATGCAGGGCGCTTCGCCGGAGGCGTAGCCCTGGGCGAAGATCACGTCGTCGATCCGCTGCGGATCGATGCCGGTGCGCGCGACCAGCGCCTTCAGCACCACCGCGCCCAGCTCGCCGGCCGTCAGGTCCGAGAGCGCGCCGAGATACTTACCAACTCCGGTGCGGATGGGAGAGACGATGGCGGCGCGTTTCATGGTGTCCTGTTCACGTTGAGAGCCGGCGAGGCGTTGCAGGCGGACCTATAGCGCGTCGTTTGGGACGACGTCCAAGGCAGATAGCGCAGCCTGCGCGAAGGCTTCGTCGACGACGGCGAGGACGAGGCGCATTCAACATGGTCTCACCCGCGGGCATTGGACGGCGACCAGCGGCCGGCGCCAGGCGAAATCCTGAAGCTGGACAAGCGCTTCGCAGCAGTCCTCCATGGAGCGAAAAGCTTCCGGGAGGAGCCATGATCGAAGCCGCCTGCCATTGTGGCGCCGTGCGCCTGACCGCGCCGGAACCGCCGACCGCGGTCACCGAGTGCAACTGCTCGATCTGCCGCAGGCTGGGCGCGCGCTGGGCCTACTATTCGCCGGCCCAGGTGGGCATGCCACGGCCGGGCTCCACCCAGCCCTATGTCTGGGGCGACCGCATGCTGGCCTTCCACCGCTGCCGCTCCTGCGGCGTCACCACCCACTGGCAGAGCCTGGACGGAACCCAGGAACGGATGGGCGTCAACGCCCGGACGATCGACGGTCTGGACTGGGGCAATATCCGCGTCCGCCCCTTCGACGGGGCCGACACCTGGAAATTCCTCGACGAGGAGTAGGACGAGCTTAGTCCGCGACCTTCCAGACACCGTCCTCGAGGACGAAGCTCGCCCAGCTCCCCTGCGGCAGCAGGGCGACGGCTGTTTCCCGGCGCACCACGACCCGCCTGATGGTTTTGATGTCGCGGATCATCTCGGCGACCATGCTGGCCGCGCCCTTCAATTCGGCGGGCGACACGCCGCGCAGACCCGAGCCCCGGGACGAAAGCGCCAGGGCCGCCGGCAGGTCGCCCTTCTGGATCGCCTGGGCCCGAACCGTCAGGACACGCACCTGCTCGCTCTTCTGGGCGTCGGCGCCCTTCAGGTCGGCCTGGACGGCGTCGGTGAACACCGGCGCGCTGAAGCTGAACCTGAAGTCGGAGTCTTCGCCGCCGTCGTAGTCGCCCGACACCCGCGTCGCGCTGACGTCCAGCCGCTTGAAGATGCCGGAGCTGTTGGAGAGCGAGACGTTGGTCAGCGAACTGCCGGCTTCCGCAGGCTTGGCCAGCACGGTCACATGCATGGCCGTCGGGTCCTTCGGACTGAACTCCAGGATCACGCCATGCACCACGTCCGCGTGGGCCTGCCGCAGCACCGGTGGGAACACCAGGCCGTAGATCGCCGAGACCGGGATCTCGACGTCCGACAGCACCACCCGGATCTGCGGGCCGCCATCGAGCAGGCCTTCGGCATTGTCCTGGCTGAGCGCGATGGCGTGCTTGAACTGCACCGTCTGCCCGTCGCGCGCGAAATGGCCGGACGCCGTGCCCGGATCGATGGCGAACGCCGGCGCGGCGGCCAGCGCCAGGCCGGTGGCGAGGACGGTTCGCCGGGCGATCATGAGGCCGCCTTCTGGGGCATGCCGGCCCTGGCGGCCGGACGTTCGCGCATGACGGCGGCCCAGCGGGCCACCTCGGTCAGATCCTCCGGCGGGCGGAACTTGATCATCCGGCCGAAGTCGATGCCGACGAAGGCCACGATGTCAGCGATGGTCAGCCGGTCCGCGGCCAGCCATTCGCTCTCGGCCAGCCGGCGGTCGAGCAGCTTCAGCGCGCGCGTCCCGCTTGCAAGGTTGTGCTCTCCGACCGCCGGGACCTGCTGCTCCAGCGCCCCCATCGCGGGGTGGGTGTGGCGCACGCCGATCATCAGCGGCGTGGCGACCATCATCTCGGCGCGGCGCGTCCACATCTCGATGACCGCCGTCTCCTCCGGCGTCCGGCCAAAGAGGTTGGGCTCGGGATAGCGGCTCTCGAGGTAGCGGCAGATGGCAATCGACTCGGTGACGCAGGTCCCGTCGTCCATCTCCAGCATCGGGACGTTGGCGAGGCCGGCCTTGCCCAGGTAATCCGGCGTCTTGTGCTGGCCTTCCATCAGGTTGAGCGTCACCACCTCGATGTCGTCGATGGCCTTCTCGGCCATGAACCAGCGCACCCGGCGCGGATTGGGTGCAAGCGGGGTGTCGTAGATCTTCATCGGCGCGCTCCCTAGTTCCCGAACAGGCTGGACGGCATGGCGCCCACCACCGAGGCGGTCAGGCAGGTGGCCATGAAGCCGGCGAACATCGCCTTCCAGACCATGCCCATGATCTCCTGGCGCCGCTCGGGCACCAGCACGGAATAGCCCGCGACATTGATGCCCACCGAGGCGATGTTGGCGAAGCCGCAAAGTGCATAGGTCATGATCACCCGGGTGCGCTCGTCGATGGCGCCCGCCGGCATGGCGCCCATGCGGATGAAGGCGGTGAACTCGGTCAGCACCAGCTTCACGCCCAGCAGCGAGCCGGCGGTGGAGGCGTCTTCCCAGCGGATGCCGAGCGCCCAGGCCAGGGGCGCGAAGATGATCCCTAAAATGCGCTCCACCGAGATCGGCGCGCCGGCCACGTCGCCCATGGCGCCCAGGATGGCGTTGACCATGGCCACCAGGGCCACGAACACGATCAGGGTCGCGGCCACATTCAGGACGATCGAAAGGCCGTCGGAGGTGCCCTTGATCAGGGCGTCGACCGAGCTCTCGTAGACCTTGTCGGCCGCCGGATCGTGTTCCGGAGTCTGCTCGGCCTCGGGGGTGCGGGGAACCAGGATGCGGGCCAGCAGGATGCCCGCCGGCGCCGAGATGATCGAGGCGGTGAGCACGTGGGCCGCGGCGTTCGGCAGGACGTCCTTCAGGATCGTCGCATAGGCCACCATGGTCGAACCGGAGACGCAGGCCATGCCCACCGCGATCAGCATGAAAAGCTCGGAGCGCGACAGGTGCGGCAGGTAGCTGCGGATGAAGATCGGGCCTTCCACCTGGCCCATGAAGACGGTGGCGGCGGTGGCCAGCGCCGGCGGACCGCGCAGGCCCATGGTCTTTTCGAACACCACGCCGAAGCCCTGGGTGATCCACTTCAGGATCCGCCAGTGCCAGAGCAGGGCGGCCAACGCGCAGACCACCAGGATCACCGGCAGCACCCGGAAGGCGAAGACGAACATCGAAGCCGGATTGGTCAGCGCGTAGGGCTGGTTGGGGCCGCCGGCGAGAAAGCCGAACACGAAGGCGACGCCGGCCTGGGTGCTGTTCGACAGGCCCTCGACGCCCTCGCCCACGGCCCGTAGGCCCGCCGCCAGCGCCGGCAGGCCGAAGAGCGCCAGCACCAGCAGCGCCTGCACCAGGATCGCCCCGATCGCCAGCTTCCAGGGGAAGGCCTTGCGGTTCTCCGAGATCGCCCAGCAGAGGCCGATGGTCAGGAGAATGCCCGCCAGGCTCTGCGCGTTCTCAACCCGAAACATGGATGGCCCCCACCGGGCGCGGCGACTCCTGCCCCGCCCACACGGCGATAGAGGGACAGAAGCGCTCCAGGTGCAAGGTCGGGCGCTGCGCTTCCCTATCCTCCCCACGAAGTGACGGGAGGTAGGCCGGATTACAAAGGTTTAATCGCCGCCGCCGCATCTGAGCGATCCCCCTCGCGCCTCTTCACGAATGAGCGCTGCGTGCGGCGCCGAAGAACCCCCGGCCGACTACGCCTTACCGGGATTTAACTGGTTCCTTGGGCCGCAAGCACGACATCTCCGCGCTCATCGGGAAGGGGTTTTCAGATCCAATGTCGCTGGCTCTGGCCACACTGATCTACGAATGGCGCCGCTACACCGCCGCCGTGGTCGCGCTCGCGTTCTCCGGCCTCTTGATCCTGGCCCAGGTCGGGATGTTCGTCGGCATCGTGCAGGGCGCGACCGCCACCATCGACCGCAGCCGCGCCAGCATCATGATCCTGCCATCGAAGATGGAGAGCCTGATCAACTCCGGCGGCGGCGCCCTGCCCGGCCGCATCCAGCCGCTGATCTACCTCAACCCGCAGGTGATCGAGGTCGCCAGCATGGACAACGACGGCGGCCGCTGGATGAACATGCCCGCCCCCGGCAAGAAGCAGGTCACCACCTACATCAACGTCAACATGGTCGACACGCGCGCCGACGCCGCGACCCTGCCGGTGGATTTCCCCGAAGAGATCCGCGTCGCCCTGCTCGAGCCCTACGCCGTGGTCATCGACGAGAGCCAGCTGGCGCGCCTCGGCGTCAAGCTGGGCGACAAGGCCTCGCTGAACGGCAAGACCGTCTGGGTCCGCGGCATCCTCCACGGCTATCCGGACGTCAACAACGCTTCGATCACCATGTCGCGCGACACCCTGCGGCTGCTGGGCCTGGCCACCAAGGACGGCAAGACCGGCCCTCTGATGGTGCGCATCAAGGACCCGGCCATGAGTCCCATGGTGCGCGACCAGCTCAACGCCGTCTCCAAGGGCGCCTACAAGGCCTGGAGCCGCGAGGATCTCTCCAAGGCCAACGAGCGCGCGATCATGGGCGAGCAGATCATCGGCATCTTCCTGACCTTCTCGGTCTTCCTCGGTTTCCTCATCGGCGTCGGCATCACCTCCCAGACCCTGCGCGGGGCGATCCTGTCCTCGATCAAGGAATTCGCGAGCCTGCGGGCTCTGGGCGTCTCCATGGGATCGCTGCGCTGGATCGTGCTGGAGCTGTCGGTCTGGGTCGGCCTGGCCGGCCTGATCGCCACGGCCCTCTTCACCTGCGGCGTCTACCTGCTGGCCAGGAGCGGCGGCCTGCCGATGGGCTTCCCGGTCCCCTGGGTCGCCGGCGTCTCCGCCCTGCTGATCGTCATCTCGATCGCCTCGGGGCTGCTGTCCCTGGGCGTCCTCAAGAAAAGCCAACCGGCGGACCTGCTGAGATGAGCACGCAACACGCAATCGTCGCCCGCGGCCTCTCCAAGCGGTTCAGGACCGGCCGGACCCACATCGAGGTCCTGAAGTCGGTGGACTTCGAGGCCCTGCACGGCGAGGTCACCATGGTCATGGGCCCGTCGGGCTCGGGCAAGTCGACGCTGGTCGCCTCGCTCTCCGGCCTGCTGAAGCCCGACGCCGGCTCGGTGAGCGCCATGGGCGAGGACATCTGGGACTATCGCCCCGGCCGCATCGACCGTTTCCGCCTCGACCACTGCGGCTTCATCTTCCAGGGCTTCAACCTGTTCCCGGCGCTGACCGCCCTGCAGCAGGTCGAGATCATCCTGAAATACAAGGGCTATACCCGCGCCGAGGCGCGCAGCAAGGCCGCCACCGCCCTGATGGAGGTGGACCTCGAGGCCCGCATGAACTCGCGCCCGTCCGAGATGTCCGGCGGCGAGAAGCAGCGGGTGGCTATCGCCCGCGCCATTGCCAAGGACCCGCAGCTGCTGTTCGCCGACGAGCCCACCAGCGCGCTGGACGGCGAAAACGGCCAGATCGTCATCAAGCTCCTGCAGCGCGCCGCCAAGCAGTTCGGCGCGGCGGTGATCTGCGTCACCCACGACCCGCGGCTGGAGGTCTACGCCGACCGCATCATCCATCTCGAAGACGGCTGCGTCACCAGCGACCGGCGCGCTGACGCCGGCGCCCAGCCGGAGCTTCCCCCTCACGCCAAACCCGAATTTGTCGGGGTCTAGGAACACCACATCATGCTCGCGCTTGCCCGCAACCGCATCGTCTGGATCGTCGCCGCGCTCGTCCTCCTGGCCGGCGGCGGGGCGTTCTTCATGTCCAGGCAGGCAGAGGCCAGGCAGGCCGAGGCCGCGAAGGTCGCAGCCGCCCATGCGCCCAAGAGCCCCTATGTCGCCATCGCCAACGGCAAGGCCGACGTCGAGGGCGGGATCATCCAGGTGGCCGCCCGCAGCGCGGGCGTCATCCGCGACGTGCTGGTCCAGGAAGGCGACGAGGTCCGCAAGGGCCAGGTGCTGGCCCAGCTCGACGACGACGAAGCCCGCATCTCCGCCGAGCGCGCCGCCGCCGAGGTCAGCCAGGCCAAGGCCCAGGTCGCGGTGCTGCAGGTGCAGCTCTCCACCGCCAACCGCGAGTACAACCGCCTGCAGGGCCTGGTCGCCACCAACTTCGT
>Ga0307517_10004847_pt1 | contig 20513 bp, 16 predicted proteins | sample 23_EM_MG_FD_194515 | JGI IMG/M metagenome (GOLD analysis project Ga0307517, IMG submission 194515) | Populus trichocarpa ectomycorrhiza microbial communities from riparian zone in the Pacific Northwest, United States - 23_EM | ecosystem: Host-associated > Plants > Roots > Unclassified | place...
ACGATTTTTCGAACGCCGACCGTACCGACCGAGCAACTCAGGAGAGAGTGCAATACCAGAGAGCAGGGCCACCAGGGCAACTACTTCACCGATAGCCCGAGACTAGCGACCGCGTGTTGACGAGGAAGAGAGGGTTGCCGACCGTGCAAATCGCTAAGCGAGACGCGTCGCGAAGTGCGGGGTAAAGGGTAGGAACACCAACGCGAGCGTGCTCAACGAAGACGAACGGAACCAGAAAGGAATCCATAACCCCCGGAAGGTGAGGCCAAAGGCCCCAGAGAAAGGAAGGAGATGAAGGCGTGATAAACCCCCGAGCAGTTGCCACGGACGGGGTAGATCAGAGGCGGAGGACACTCTCACGATGATTTCCCATGGTGTTGAGATTTCAATCGCTGGAGGTGGAGCGGACGAGAAAGATGAGGGGTCGGAGGGGTCGGAGGGGTCCTTATATAGATAGCCCCGACGCGGTTCATTTCGCCGGCTGTGAGCCCTAGGGGCCGTACAAGCACGGAATCCGACTTAGGGTGTACCGCGACGTCGTGATGTGGATTTATGAGGCTCGGATACAGTATCGTGGGATAGATAACGAATGCACTTCTCCAATGACGGCGGATAAGGATATAGGACGTAGATTGAATGAAGACAGGCGAAAGATCGTGAAAAGTACTGAGTCGTGATTGTCACGGGTGGTGATTTTTCCCCCCCCCCCCCCTGAAATATTGTTTTAAGCCTCACGAGTATGCATGCGCCGGGTACTTTGACGTCTCTTGGCGTCAGCCTCAGCTTCATGCCAAGACTTTAGCTCTCATCACTGAACTTGAACGCAACACCACACGCCATGTGTGAGCGAACCCAGACGAAAGAACTCGTCAATTCAAGATCTGCACGCTGTGAGAAATCTATTCTAACACTCTATGAACTCTATGAAATCTATTAAACACAAATGCTAAATCACTAATATAATTCGGCAGACTCAGGGTACGATCGAGGCATCGTCAGATCGACCAAACTCCCCGGACATTGTCAGGAGTAGTCTCTTAGCCTCCCTTGAACCGGGGTCCTCGTCACCTTTTTCGTCATCGAATTGTGCCCGACGCTTCAGGTCCTCCTTTGCGTTCAGCCACTCGCGGACACTGGCAGCCTGACGCGATTTCTTGCACAAACGCTCAAAGTCCAAATCTTCCGAATCGGAATGAGCCCCACGCTTCCGTACCTTGTCATCCTGAGTATGAGCCCCGCCGCCTCTCTGTTCCGACCCCTGGTGAGTATTCATTTGGGATAGCGATTGGATTCCGAGTGGTATACGAAAAGCGGGGGATTCGCCGGGATCTCCAACCGGGGATGGTGATGTTCCGATGCTTGCTTCGCGTCCCTCGCCGGCGTCAGAGACAACCGATGATGAACTGCTTGATCCTGGATGAAAAAGCGGCGAGTCGTTTGCCTTTTTACCCAAGGCATTGGCTGGGCCGGGGTCAGCTCCCGCATCCCCTCGTGGGGCCTGAAGGCCATGACGTCCCGCCGCATGCTGAGCCCAATTGGCGACGGCATTTTCGTGAAGATAGTCGTGCCCTCTCAAGGGCGGAGTAGCCGGCCTCTCCCGAGTCGCCGGCCGGTGACAATAGACCAACAGATCCAACGGATCCTCGAGAACCGGATTCGACAGCAGCCAGGCTCTTACGCCTTCATCATTCTCGATGAACATGTAATCTATATAAGACAACTGGAAGGCAGGATGCAGACGCAGCTGATGACGGCCTTCACCAGTTGCGCCAAGTATGTAGCGAATTGCGTTGTGTGGCACAGTTCTCGCAATAATTGCTGACAGTCCATGTATATCATAGGAATTTAACTCAGCAAAACCTACCCCATGGATATTTTGGGGACGCCAATGGAGAAGGCGATAATTGGGTCGTTGTGCGCCACCACTCGCAGGATTACAGACCCAAACAATACGGACAGCACGTGGACGTCCAAGCATAGCGCTCCAATCTATAAGTTCTAAGTCAGTAAGTGATAACAAACACATCCGGATTATTGCGAAAACTCACTAATTGGGGACGGATCGGACGCTGCGAGAGGTACTCGCCGTGCCACGTCATGGGCTTGAATATCCGCCGGGGGAGCATCTTGGACCCGCACCGGCGTACCAGGGATAAACATTGGGAGAGCCTGTTGGATTTGCGCAGGATTATTCGCTGCCAGTTGAGGATTGTTCTGCGGTTGGAGATTCGCGGGGCCGGGATTGTTCTGGGCTTGGGGCACCGCCGGACCATGTTGGACCCCCACCGGCGTACCAGGAATAAACATTGGGAGAGCCTGTTGGATTTGCAGAGGATTATTCGGCGGAGGTTGAGGATTGTTCTGCGGTTGGAGATTCGCGGGGCCGGGATTGTTCTGGGCTTGGGGAATCGCCGGAGCATGTTGGACCCGCACCGGCGTACCAGGAATACACACTGGAAGAGCATGTTGGACTTGCGCAGGAATATGCGCCGGAGGGTGAGGAATGAGCTGAGCTTGGGGAATCGCCGGGGGTGGAGGATTGTTCTGAGCTTGAGGAATCGCCGGGGGAGCAGGTGTGTTTTGGGCTGGCCCTGAATGATTGTGGACAACTGGGCCACCGTTTGGTACAGCTGTTGCAATACTCCACTGACACTGAGCTCGAGCGTTGAGCCGTAGTAGCACCGGGTTCACAATGACTTGCCCAGGGTGTACACGTGGGCCGGGAGGCACTTTCCTAGTTGTCTTAATGGTATGAGTCAACTTCTTCCCACAGTCCTTAACCAGTTGAAGAACTGCCTTGTCAATCTCCTGCATACTAGGCATGTTATTGACTGCTGACGCCGTGGCGAGTTCATCGCAGGCAGGTTTCACTCTCCTCATGCCTCCGACGATTTGCTGGAATTCGGCCTCTGGGAACTGACTATTATCTGTAATATAGCCCCTAGCTAACATCTGATGTTCAAGTTTTACAGCGTCCCGCCACGTAAGATAGTCAGCGGGGGGGTGACCTTTGGCATGAGGGGGGACGCCCAATGTTAACTTATGATCGCTAATCTTACGATGATGCATGAGTCGAGCTGAATTCTCCCCAACGAGAGTATTACCCGGAAGGTGATACTTCTACCCCGCAGGCGGCGGCTGCTGCGTTCCTCTGGTGGGCATCAGGGCGTACTGTACATTGTTGATATTCTGCGCCATTGCGGTGGATTCTTGGTGTATGTAGATGGTAGTATTTGGGGATGCTAGTGATGTGATAACGGTGACTGTTGTGGATGTTCTGAGTGTGAGATGAATCTTGGTATGAAGTGCCTCTAGTATCGTGATCGGTTCACTTTATATATAAAGCCCTACCAGATCCTCTAGGTTCTTTGAAAGAATCATGAATTCTTTTCATAATGTAAAGAAACTCAAATCTGACGCTCTATGGTAGGACTACCATTTTCTAATTCAACTTGAATAAATGAAACATGAAACACATTCGGACAGGAACATAATATTTGCTGTCTCAGATTTTGAAGGAGCCCATAGCTGATACCACTGGACGCCTACGCTAAACTGTATCAACTACTAGATCATGATTATTGCATGCAGGCCCCTTGGCCCTACAAGCGATCCATACGCGTTCAAGGGGTCAACACTCGACATAGCCGTACGCTCGAATCTACACAGAGCACACGGGATCAACAGAGCAAAGTCCAACCATGCCTAGCAAATGTCCATTCTGCCGCCGAAAATACACCTGGTCTGGCGCATATGAGAAGCACCTGGGAACTGCCCACAGGTATCTGGACATTGTCCTCACATCCACAGTACAATATATCAATATGGAATCAAGCGTATCCCACAACCCAGACGCAAGCGAGTGTCAGGATTCCGACTGTGAATCCAATCCGGGCTCTCCTGGATCAGATCCTAACGCATTTTATCAAGCCATTACACATGAGTCTGATACTGAAGTACTCGATGACGCTACGTCTCCCGCTGCCGGCAAACAGATTCCTTATGAAGATGCCGGAGAAGCCACCGGATACGTCCACGGGTTTGAGCACGAATACAGCAACCTCTGCGAGGACCCTTGGGCACCATTCAACAGAGCGCAAGGTTTCAAACTACGTTCCTGGTTCATTGAGGGAAAAGTATCCAAATCATGAATAAATCAATACTTCTCGAGTGGCCAAGGAGATGCAGAATCAGTCTGCTATAGCTCCATGCACATGCTGGAGAACCACCGCCAGTTACTGGACCCGTACAGTCAATATCTGCAATGATTCGAAGGACAGGTCGAGGATGGCCAAAGAACTTTGCCATTTTTCTACCGCAACGTACTAGGTTGTGTTAGATATCTCGTTCGCCAGATCTCATACTGAGACGACTTGGTCTATGCGCCACGGCATGAATATGACTCCACCGGGCAGATAATATATGCAGAACTGCATATGGCTGATTGGTGGTGACACGTGCAAGTAAAGCATCCGAGTCCCACACTCTTTTGGAAGACCTTAGCTGACCGATGATAGGAGACACTTCCGCCGGGTGCTACCGTTGTTCCAATAATTGGGATGTCAGATCAGACTAACCTCAGGAACTTCTCGGGTGACAAGAAAGCGTGGCCCGTCTATATTACAATCGGAAATCTTCCATCGGCCCGGCGCAATACCCCAGGATCAATGGCTATTCTGCTTCTCGCCTTATTGCCTATTCCTCCCAAATTCTCAAAGTCCTCCAAAGCCGACCAACCTCAGGGGAAAATCAACGCTGACACCCTACAAGATGTATTCGAACTCATCTTTGCGCCCCTACAGGACGTGGCGCATGCCGGCAACGCCATTGACTGCGCGGACGGCAAGGTTCCACAGTGCTTTCCAATTCTCTCCTTGTGGATCGCGGACCATATGGAAAACGTGGCACTACAGGTGTTAAAGACAAATGCCTGTCCTAAATGCGAGGTGCCTACCCACGAATTAGGAACTAATGCAAAACACTATGGATAGAGAGATTGCGCAAGATACCAACGCTACAAACCCGAAAATGGGAACTCAGGCTCAGAGTCCGATACCGACCATGTCATGAGTGACAATCTTGGTATTGGCCAAAATATTTTTCACAGCCTGGACCGGGTTTCAGCCTCTGATCTGTACAAACCAGACATGCTCCATACCCTTTATCTCGGGCTATTTAAGCATATGATGGACTGGATCGAAGGGTTTCTGAAGAAACATGGGTGACGGCAGGCTTTCAACGACGTTTAGAAGGCATTACCGCCATGCCCGGGATTCTTGGTTCCCAAAAAAGCCACCCGTGAGGTTACGCAGTGGCAAGGGAAAGAGATAAGGAATCTGGGGCGCTGTATTCTGGGAGTTCTCGCCGTGGCTCTTCGCCAGCCAGGAGGTGCGCAAGCAATTCCTTTCAAATGTGCTCTCGGATGCATCAGGGCACTTATCGACTTCAAGATGATAGCACAATACCGAAGCCACACGCCTGACACCATAGCATACATGGAAGATTATTTGGACCAGTTTCATTGGATGAAGGATATCTTCTTGGAGTTTCCAGTGACTAAACGCACACAGGCCAAGGTGGACAAGCAACGAAAGGAGATCTGACGGCAGAGAAGCCTGATGAGGGAGGGAGCGGCCCCATCCCAGCGGCGCCAGATCCGTGATGACGCTCGCGACGAAGAGAACGAACTGCGTATGCACATGATTAATGCCGAATCCCATTTCAACTTCGTCAAGATGCATCTACTAAGCCACTTTTGTGACCATATACGCCAGTTTGGCAATATTCCAATGTATTCCACGGAGATCGGAGAGCTAGCTCACAAGACGCAAATCAAGGAAGGATGGCGCCAGTCAAATAAAAATGATGCCGACCGCCAGAGCGTGCATAGCTGTGGTCGTCAACATGCCATCTGGATGAGACTATTGAACTTGGAATCTCTGCAAGATCGCGGCGAGGGTCTCTCCGCCGACGTCCTGAAGCATTTGGATAGGACAACCAGCACGGTATCGAGGCCGGTCATCCGTCAAAGGATCCTGAAGGGACGTCGGCACGAGGTGTCCATCCTCGATGATTTTAGCAAGAGGTCAGGAGTCTCACTCGAGATTATATATCATGAATTGATACGATATGGCAGGCATTACCTACCGATAGACCACCGTCTTTCGGAAGACCATGCGATACTTCGATCACTGCCTGTTGAGCTACTGACACAACTTGAAATCCCAGTTCTTGCGTTCCAAGAAGCCTATGTTTACGAGATCCACCATGCACGATCCACTGGGGCCCTACACTCTAGAAACCAGGGCAGTCGCAATGATTGGATTTGGGTACAAGCGGGTACAGAAGAAATGTATGGTGCGCTGAGGGGTCGTCTACCGGCAAAGCTGGTTGCCCTCTTGAAAATCAGAGACTACAGATGCGACAATACGGATACTGTGCGTCGGGTCGCCGGTGTTCAGATGCTAACCCCAGTCAACTCTGGGCGTTTATCGGATCAACATGGCCTTGTTACAGTGCAGATGAGGAAGGACGCACGAGGGTTTACAATAGTAGATATAGGGACAATCCTCAGTCTGGCGCATCTGATCCCGGAGGAGGACCGGCGGTGGCTTGTGAATAGCCGGATTGATTTGAGAACATTTAACGAGGTTTATTAAGGAATCCGGATCAGAGAATCAGCACTCGGCTATAAGTGAGAATCCTACACCTTGATTCTGTATACAGAAGATATAGAAGCGAGTTTCTTGAAACCCAGTACATTAGACTGCCAGCCTGGTAAGGCGTAAGGCCTGAGACGTGAGACGTGAGACTTGGATGTAACCAAAAAAAAAGAGCAGACACCAGTCGACGTCTGAGGAAGCAGCCGATTAATTGTGATTCCGGGGAGGAGGGATGTGTTAGGACGTAGAGAAGAGAACGAAGTGACGAGAACAAGAGTCTTGGGTAGTCTAGATGCCGGGAGGAGACGACGTTGTGTCAGGACGCATGGAACATTGCGGGGCAATTCAGGAGGCGTGGAATGTGGCCGGGCGTTGCAACGTAAGTCAGGATGCACAGGACGCATGGGACGCAGAAAATACGTCGCTTACGTAAGGATGCAACGCCCGCGGATCAGACCCAGCCTGTGTTTTTGCTGATGTAAGAGTCCGCAAATGGCACTGGCATGGTGCAGACGAGGGTAAGAGTAGCCGAATGGCGCCAGCTGGGTACGGATCAGGCTAAGAGTCCGCAAAGAGTTCCAGCAGGGTGCGGACGAGGGGAGGAGTCCGCCTAGAATGTCGGTTGGGTATTGCAAGCATTATGGGGTGTCCCTGGACGAATCTAGGCCATCCAGCTCCCAGAATCTAGCAGGTATACATGAGGGAGCCCTGGGTGAGAAGAGGCTCTAGGTGGATGTTCAGACGGAATCAGGTTGTGACAAGTGCGCTGGGTGGTGAGGACAGGAACAAGGGTGTTGGGAGGCACCAGGCGCAGGAAGTGGAATCCTAAGACGCCCGGGCATTCAGGATGTTCAGGACGCAGAGGACGCACAGTTGGACGTTGGTGTTACCGGGTAGCTAACACCGTAGGATTCCGAGCTAACTAGGCCAAGGATATTTGAGACAACGGATAATAGTCAGGAAGGCTCGTAGGTAATAATTTGGTAAAGGTAAAGTAATTAAGTGTAGTCAAATATCAAAGAGTTAGAATATAACTTGATAACTTGTGATATGGTTAAGGTCTCTTGTCCGTTGCTTGATGATTCTTCAACCACGGGGAGAGAGTCCTCCATTTATACTAATGTTCATGCTACTTCGGCTTCTCTGGTTAAGAAGTATTTTCTTAACAATTCAGTTCGTCAGAACAAAGTACGAACACCGTGTGACCCTGAAAACTTGCCCAGTTCAACTTAGAGAATCTCCCGAACTGCTATTTCATCTGAGGGTTTCCCCACTCCACTAGTAGACAGTCTTCGATCTCTTCGTCATGATAGACTATAAAAGAATATGCGGCCCAAATGCCTACATACCAATAGTAGCATGGAATATGGAGTGATCAGTTCCGATATCCAGCTATCAAAGCATTATGCAGCTAATCGCATATGTAACTAGAAAATGAGAGAAGTAGTAATCTCTAAACATAGTTCCAATTAGTTGAACATATCTTGAAACGTGCTCTCATTTAGTATTCTGAGTCGTCTTCCAGATGCCTCTGTGAAGCTCCTAACTCCGGGAACTTGGGTTCGGGTATATGGTCATTCTTTGAAGCCATATACCTCGCTCTTTATTAGGTAAGCTATTCCTGCTAGGGTAATAGTTGGGATACACGCAACGAATGGGGCAGATGCACCCTGTCCAGACACGGGCGCTATGCGTCAGGAGTAAATGGTTTCTTTGCTCATGTAAGGCCGCTTCGAATAGTACAAAATGCGCTAGGAACGGAGCAGGACTGGTCGGAACGTCCTGTAACTTTGAGACGATATTCCTACCAGCTCCCTCAGGCCGCAGCCTTTGTACAACATGACAGCACGGTACGGCTGTGGAGTTGTATTCTTGTTAGTAACGTGAGCTCTTTAGAAACTCTCCCACAACACCGTATGGGTTGTGCCCATCCAGCCGACCAGAAGCTGTTCGCACGAGACATAAGCGGTGTGAGTGTGACTGCCTCCTGGGGTGCTATGTCGAGAATTGCTGCAAACCACCTTCAAGCATACTTTGACCTCTGGTAGTAGTATGATTAACTGTGGCAAGCTTGTGGCAGACCGATGAAGATGCACAGCTTCCAGGACACCCACCTCAACTCCACACCCAGGCTACTCCCAGAATGCTAGTATTACATTGGCTTGTTTGTGAACTCTAGAGGTGTGAGTCTTGGGACGATTTAAGAGGGCCCCGGATGGTGGACTATGTGTAGCGCTTATGTAGTCAAGAAGCAGCGAGTTCTTATCCTTGTTGCATGGAATCCGGTATAGAAGCTCAGTATGGCCAAGCAGATTTGCCTATGGACTGCGGAGCTTCTTTAGACAAAACCACCACAGGGCTCATGAGTGTCGATGGATAATATAGCTCCGGTAGGCATGTCGGTCAGCCATTGACACGCTACTGATGGGAAACATTTTTTGCTCATGCAGATGTAGCTGGAGAGACATCACTCGGAGCACTTTGTATTTGTGGAGATAGTCAATATCCATTCAGTTTGCCAGCCTTGAAGTGTAAGCCCACTCAAGGCAGGTGAGTTGGCCAGCCATGAGCTGAGCCAGATGCTCCCAAAAAGGTTAGAATGGTGGACCTGTGTCCTCTCGCATTCCATTATTCTCCTTAAATAAAGCTCAAGACACTCTATTCTGATAACTAACGTTCCTCGATAGCACATATTCAGTGAAGCTTTGTGGCTTAACGATATTAGGTTTTCTCCTTGATTCTCCATTGAATTATCTCCATCCTTATATTATCTTTACTTCCACTTTGCCTCTTTGGTCTCGTGGCAATTCCTCCATCTGTCTTCCTACTGAGTGCCCCCATTACATAGATAGCCCTGCTGGCTTGTCAGATATGATAGTGCATCAACCCAGGAAAGGTTTGGTGACTTCAAATAATCCAACCATTAAACCCGATATGGAAGGCCTGAATCACGCAGGAGTGGGGCAAGAGGTTTGAGGGCACTACAGGATTTCACAGTGATGAAAACGCAAGGAAGGGACAGTTTGATAGTGATACAGAGCCGGATGCATTGGCGGCCACTGGCAGCCTTGTAGATTTAGGACAACATAGTCTGCACAAGCTGCCCTGAGACATGTGCCAAATCCAGGACCCCTGGTTTGTGCCACCGTGTTCCACGACCTAGGGGACGCTCTATTGCATGTTGAAGAAACCGATCCAGAGAATATAGAGTTTGGTTTTATAACCACTTGCGGATCGGATATATATATGTAATAAAATTAAATCAAATTGCGCCTGCTAAAAGGCTCAGGAATGGTCAAACAATTGTACTCTGTAGGTACGTAAGCGGGAAAGGGATGAGAATATATTCCACGGATGATTATAACTTGTGCAATTATGCGTAAGGTATTTAGCAGGCAATTGTAGGTTTGGAAGGGATAATGTGTCAGGCAGATGGGTATAAACTGCACAGGTTTGGTTAGTCATCTACCGGGCAGCTGTAGTTTGAGAGAGAGGGGGATGAGTCTGAAGGGTAGTTAGAATCAAGAGAAGAAGGTGGGTGATGGCGAGCGGACTGTAAGAGGCGGCGTGAGCAGTGAGAGGCATGGAGCAGACAGGATAGGATGTGGAGAGCTGAAGAGAGAGCTCCCTGAAAAGGCAAGAGAGGAGGGATGTCCACCGGATATGGGAGAAGACAGTATGGGTTAGAGGGTGAAGGAGAAGGGGCTGAACGTGTAACGAGGGATGTGGGCAGAGGAAGTAATGAAGGAAAAACGTCAGCCAGATATGTGAGAGGACTAAGGAAATCTCTGAGTGTGGGAGAAATGGAGGTGATGTTGGTGGGGTTCCGGATGAGAAATGGATTCAGGGAAAGGCTAGTAAAATAGTTAAACGAGAGAGAGAATCATAGAAACAAAGTTGGCAGGCAGGCGTATAGGGGGAGGAGGCCGGAAGGAGAGTTGTCGCCGCCACACCACATTCACATAGCCCAGGATGGGAACCAGTGCATTGGGAGCAAAGGGATGATGAGGCTGGGTGCTGGGGGTAAAGTATCGAATGCTGGCTGTGCCAGGGGGGGTCAAATGCTTTAGTACACAAAAGGGCAGCATCCAATGCATCCGGACACTGACTTGAGCATCTAGATGCTTTGGATGTCACCTGTTCAACTCCGGACAGAATGCGCCTGAGCAGAGGTACCCAGAACTTGAGTTTACATTATAAGCACCTTGCACATCTCGCGCAATAGGTGAGTGGGAAGAGACAGAACTCAAGGTACTTTTTTTTGCGGCTTGAGAATGGAACTCAGAGTCTCCTTGATTCCCTCAAGTACAGTCCCCAATCGATTTGTAGAAGTTGAGCTAATATTTATTACTCTAAGGTTTTGTTGCTTTCTTTCCACAACTCCCTTCTTCGTTCCAATGTTCAACTCTACGAATTTCTATCATGCCTGCTGCTATAATCCCTATATGCCCTACAACTCATAGTACCACAAACTTCATACAGTAAAGGCTGTAATTGCATGTGAAGTGACTCAGGAGGTGAGGCACAAAAGGGAAAGAAATTCCATCATCCAGGGACTAGAGTCGGCACCAAATGGCAAGCAGAAAAAGACTTTGAGCAGTGTCAAGAGCATGGGGTCTAAGTCGATATATATAAATTGTTCATCTCACAAATCGTGACTAAGCAAAAGAGATTTCATATAACTAATCCTTATTTGTCATAGGTATGTTAGGTATCATGTTCTAAGATCAGTTTACTCATAGTATTTCACATGATCACAAAGTAGAGACTCATCTGTAGGTTATCGTTGGTGAAGTGTTTTATGACTCATGATTGTGATGTCAGATGATGTAATGAGTTTTGCACATGACTCACAGTATGAGTTATGGGTTTCATGCATGTGAATGATATGAACAGCGGACTTGTTTTATGAGTTGTTATTGGTTAAAGGTTTTTGCAGAGATAACTTACAGGAGTTAGCAAATAGATTTGATATGATGACTCATTATGCGTCATAAGAGGTCAATGACTCATATTGATGACTCATCTGAGTAATGTTAGAGTGAAGATCAGGTATAAATACTAGGAGGCTTTCCACACTTTGAAGGAGATCTTCACCCTTCTATCTAAGTACTTTCCTACTTCAATTTACAAGTTTTATGAATAAACGACTACTCTATATTGTTTGCCTTGCTATTGCATTAAATCAACGATTGTTCTGGAGATCAATGCAAATCTACCAAATACAATGCCAGCAAGAACTCTTATGTAGTTCTACAAAGTTCCTTATTGTCTGATAGGAAAAGAGTCCCTATTAGCATTAATGAAGAGATTGTTAGACGAGTTATTACCTGCTGATCAAAATAACATACTATCAATTCAACAGAGACTTATTCTCAGATTGCAAACAGACCATAACTGATTGTTACAGTAAATCAGAAAAAATATTGGATGAGATTGTAAAGATGAGAATTTAGTGTGAAGAAAAGTGTGAACAATTAAGACAGACAATAGTGAATGTATTAATGGAGAATGAGGCACTAAAGAAGGAACCTAAGATATTAGAGAAAGAGGAACCATTGAAGAAGACAGGATCTGCCTTACGCTACTATTAGTAGTTTCTTGGAAATAACAACATGTTGGTTGGCCTGAAGTTTGGTAGCAGTACTACAGAAATACTGTAAGGAACTGAACCAGAGCACAACCAGGATCTATTGGCTGCTCACTGTTTGATAAGACATAAAAGCAATACTGACACCCTCAGACTAACCTTTACTCAGCTTTATAGTATACCATACAAGAGTGTTGAATTACGCCTCAGTATGTTCCCCACTCTGAGATGATAGCGGTTTTAAATTAATAATAATAGTAGAATCTGATACCCTCATCTGAATGATAGACCAGCATGCAACTATTGTTGGAAATCCAGGGAGATAGTGGCGCAATAGGGGAAAGAAGCGCCAAACAGACTCTGAAACTTGAAGAGTCTTATTATATTTGAGAACTCCGGTGGGGAGCAGTGGAGGAGATTTGAATCTGGTAGCTCATACAGACTGCCAAAACTCAGATGATGGCTCGGAATTATATTAGTTGTAATGTTGCCTTAACGAGTTCTGTAAACTGAAACCTCTAAGAACCCCTCCATCGTTTTGCACTTGAAATCCTAGCCAAAGTGTAACCTAAGCGGATTGATCAAGCGGCGGCTCTGAACGGTTGTTAGATAAAACACTTTACTATATTGCTAAAGTCTTGAAATGTTTGGCGGCCTCTCACTATCTTGGCGAACAGAAGAGAAACTATCCAACAGGTATTGAAGTATATTGAAAACTCTGTCTATCGAAGTCTCCCCTTTCTAAGTCCGAAAAATGTAGCCTTTAATACATGGCCGGCCTTTCCAAAGCCTTACTCTTACAAGCATAGCTCATATACTAAAACTCTTATTGTATCAAATCAACTAGCAGCCCTCCTCAAGCCTTGAGGACGTCTTATCTCTTATTGTGTTGTACTAAGTATTTGATAGTGAGATATGAGAGAGGAAGCAGATCAGTGAATCAGTTATAGTTGGAAAAAATCCTGAACAAAAGAGATGGTACATCACAGCCTAGATTAGCAGGTTGTAAGTTCCGAGATGGGAAAACTGATTGTTTTCCCTTCAGTTGACTTAAAGTGCTGGTAGAGGAAGGAGCGTACCCCATTCAGGAATATAACACTTCATTAATATATATGATATCATCACAATCCAGATATAGTATTCTAATCAACCAAGTTCATTGATGGGCATGAAGAATGGTAAAGTATTGGTATAACAGAGTGGAATTGTTGAGTCAGTGAAGAGTTTTTTCCACTTGATGATGTTATTATTTAGCCAAGGGTTTCTTGCTCTTTTTGTTTTAGTTGACTATTTGTGACTCATGGTTAATCACGTTACTATAATAGTTACTATATGAGTGCAAAATATCTTCCCGAGTCACTATTCCATGCTGCATTTAGCTATTATTTTCCAGCTTGTGAGTCAATCTCGTTCAATACCAGTAGAACTTATCTTAGCCTATCAGCCTCAACTATACCTCAGTACTTTCATCATTCCTCAAAGGTCTCAGACCTTAAACATATCATATTCTTCAGCACCTCTACCTGCCAGTACTACTGTATAAGACATGTACTTCACAAGAGAGTCAGTGTCAGTGGCCAGCAAGTATGAGGAGTATGTTTTGAACAGGACAGTATAACAGTAGTGGAGACAGAACGATAGGACTTACCTACAACGTTTACCATTTCCTGTATAGTAGTCTGATTTGCTATCCCTATAGTATTGCTTATCTGCTTTCAACTATTCCTTTACCTTATGCAACAAATATTATTCAGTTAGCATTTTTCAATTAAAAGGTATAGAAAATTTAGCAACTAATTGAGCAACTTACTAAGTACTCATTACAGATCCTTTTATACATACATCTTACATTGACATTATCTGTGTTCTTCGTACTACCCCTTTAACCATTGGTGCAAACTTTACACTCCATATAGTCGCACATAAATCTTGAATCTTAATTTGTATATATTTAATAAATTGTAGAATGTGATAGTGTATAGCATACCTTGCGAAATATATATATTGGTCAACAGGGGTAGAAGCACCTGCTCTGGAATCTTTGTAACAATATATTTGAAAACTAAAACTATCATTATTCAGTATTTTGAATGGTCAATAAAGGGAATAGACAGTAGTTGGAGTGTGGAAAATACGATGAGAACCACAATAGTATTGTAACAGGTTTATTCCTGTCTAACGAAAATACAGTAGGACCGGCGATAGACCTGCTAGCGCTGGTACTAAGGGAGGCTTCAAGGGACCGGAGGTAAGAGATAATAGTTGAAGGACAAATAGAACTTAGGGACTCAGGGATTGCCGTTCAACCAAGGGTATTCTTAGACTGAAGGTCTGTCGAAGTCTTCTGTCTCCTGCTAGCCAGGAGACTGGTTTAAATACAAAACCCAAGAGCGATAGCCTTCCTGCAATCACGATCATTACCAGTAGCTGCGCACATACCGGAATCCTGTAATCCTGCAAGACCAAAGAAAGAAACAAACAATGCTCAGCCTTCGCCAGTGCTACATGACCATTCCATACCCGGAATCCTAAATATAAACTTCCAGTAAAGCAAACTAAACATAGCAATACGATAGCATAGCCTATCTGACTCAGAGACAGTGGCGGAGCTGAAATCAAATCAAATAAGCCAAATATAAATCAACTAAACATAGGAGATCCTGCACTGCCCGGTCCTGTGTACCGTTACCGGAACATGTACACATGTTACAAGTATATAGAGAAAGTAGTAAGGTTAAAGGAATATTATCAGAAAAAGTAGAGAGTAGGTTGGGTTGGTATAGGTTATTGTAAGAAGGGATGAGAATGTAAAAGAAAAAAAGAGCAAGAGGTATGAGAAGTATGATACTATTTGTAAGTTGAGTTGACAGGTGTGAGAGATTGAGGTACTATATCAAAAGAGTAACAGAGCAGCATTCAGAGAAGAGATGTGGGTAAGGAGAAGGTAGTGTATTTGGAATAATATAAGATATTGTGAGTAGAGGAGTAGAAAGAAAGGGGGAAGTAGGTAGATGAAAGAAAAAAACAAAGGGAGAGAAGGACTACAGAGCATTGTGCACTGCCAAGCTGTAAAGCGTAGGTGTCATTGCATGTGATAGGTGTACATGGTTAGGATACGCCAGGCTGTGTGGGCTTGACAGTTTTTTCAGGGTAAGGGGAGATGGTATCAGATCATCAGATCGCTTATTTGCAAAATTTCCTACAGTACATAAAGATACCATGAAACCAAACTTCAAACAACCCAAGTATCAAATAACACTGCCAAAATACAATAAGGCAGAGGTACAACCTCGTATCCTCAAACCAAACATAAAAAGAACTAGGTATTAGAACGATACCTCCTACATAACAAGGCTACAACCACAATGGCTCGTATCCTAAAACAAAACTACTCCTAAAGAAAAATCTATTAGTAACCATAGTACCTGTACTGGTTACATTTGTTTGACAAGGTGGTGAATTCTTTGAGAACCAGGAGATGTTGGGGGGTTGGGCAACCAATGCTTATTATTCTTAGTCTACAATCCTGTTGTAGTGGGAAATAAAACTATCTGAAAACCACACAACCCCTTTCACATCTGTCTTTACACACAATTTAGCAAGAGCAGGAAACATATACACCAGGGAAACTACCTATTCTTATTACAAAATCGATGAACATTCCCCCCTCAACTCCAAACAGTGACCTCCAAAAGTTGCTGAAGACCCAAAACCGCAATCAGGATAACCCACAGTGTGAGGACCAAGAGACAACATATGATATTGTAGAAAGCCGTGCACATAGGCTGATCCTCTCCAGGTTCCTCAAGAGAGTAGTTTAGGCAGTGAGGGCAGCGTCATCTGGATATTAACATGGTCACTATAGTAGCAGCAGTATCCACCAACACGGTGACACCAGAGCTAAAACTGATGAGTGAGAGCTTCTATCAGTGTCAAGCAGGAGTCTGCCTCCAACCGCAATGCTCTTGCAACTGGTTCTCAAACTTTAACTAATTCATAGGTTAGCAGTTTCGGGATCACTCATATGGAAGCATTCTTATACAGTAGTGATTGCGTTTGCAATTACACCGGTTGCATTCTGATTCCTGTCACTCCTCTCTGTTCCACATAAATTGAATTTCTAATCGTAGGTGATTCTCCGGTCCGGGGTGTTCCAACTTGAATCTGACAGCTGGCACTATTCAAGTTGTATCTATGAGAAAAGGCCCAATGCCCCAGTCCTTCGTTTCAGGCTCTCTATGCCACAAGGGAAGTGGCAAAATGGGGCTGTGATGGGGTTTGATTGTGAACCGGGAGGAGATAGTGGAGAGGACTCGGAAGCCGTTGAGACAAGCTGTAGTGTCCGGGTCGGCAAGTGATCGTGCAGTAGTATCAATGGTTCCAAATATTTTGTGATTGCCCAGCGTACTCTGGGTTGGGAAGTGAAAGTGATAGGAGAAGAGCAAGGGTGTTGTTTATATCTACCTGGGGTGACTTGTGGACTAAAATACTCACACATCAGTCTGTTATCCACTAACCTATAGGTTAGTGCTGATTCCACACCCCCGCCTCTGAACGGCCTGTCAATGACGAGGGAAAAAAACAGATTCTATGCAATACTTGTCGACAAATACCGAAAATCCAGCAAATTCGCCATCCTTCTTGATGAAAACCTATTCAACACCGCACGGGAGCACAACCCATATATGGAAGGTGCCAGCTGCCGGTCTGCCGCCTACCTGACATTTGTTGTTGACGACGCAATCCACCAGCGCATACCCGAGCTAGAGGATTACAAGAATCATGGGCTAGATTTAGCTATTGGGCTTACGGAGACGCACATTTCTTTCCCCCCCGGGGAGAATTTAAAGTGAGATGTGGCTGGGAGGCTAGGTTAAAATTGGTACGGATATTGATGAGATGGTTGTCAACCTACCGTCTATGACAAGGAACTTGCGATCGAGTGATCTTTCGAAGAAGGTGTTGTTTTTGAGGGTCGATTTTAGCATCATGAAGTTGTAGGTGTGGGTGGATAGATTAATAGAGGGTCTCTAATATAATAAAAAGAGAAAATATCAGGAATCTAGCCTTTTTTGTTGGCTTTAATATCCCCCAAAACAACGACAAAAGGCATAACCCTTTTATATAAATTTCCCTACAGGTTTATAAATATGGATGAGGGAAGCAATGCATTGCTCATTTGTACGTAGTTGGAATTAAATTTCCGGAAGTGGTCATATTCCCATCTAACTGGGTGGGCCGGAGAGGCCATGTTTCAACATTTCTGTCAATATAACATTCATTTAAATCAGTCCCAATCCCGAGGCCCGTATGTGGGAGACATACCATACTTTTCTCGGCAATCCCCACAACACCCTCACTGCCCAAAACTTTGCTCCCCTCTCCACCACTAGTTCGTGCATCCCTGACCTCATCAGTTAATTTAATCACCCCTATCTTCGCTATCTCCCTAAGCGTTTTCTCCAGCTGCAACACCCTACCCGCCTCGCCGCCTCTTCATCATCCTTGGGCATAATCTCCTCCATCCGGTGTTTCTCCAACTCTTTGCTCATCTCCGCACCCAATACACTACGAGCCTTCGCCTCAATCATACCCTCGTCAATCTCCAGCACCGAAGCTTCGCGCGGATGAGCATTGGGTCCCCGCTGCTGTAGGCAAGTGAGATGACCAGGTTTTAGGCATTGTGGCTGTGAACACTTAGGGGTTATCGCGCTTGCACTTTTTGGTAGGGCGCTGGGTGGAGAGGAAGAGGCCGGAGAGATTGTTATCGGAGCCGGAGTCATCTTCGGAATATTTTACACTGCTGGAGGAGGATAGGATGCACTCGCCGACCCCCGAGCCCGATGCTTCCGCGCCTTCCATTATCTCCACCCCACCATTACTAGTGGCGCATTCGCTGTAGGATGATGACGGCAGCAATAGGGAGCTAGGACCCTGGGACTTGCCTTCCAGGCGGGGATGTCCATTTTCCCGTATCTACGACGGCAAGTCTTGTGCTTTTTACTGAAGTGCGACGGCAACGGGCGTATTCGCCTCATCCGTTGGTTGGTTTGTTCAATTCATTTCCTCGTCCGGAATTGATGCTGTATGATGCCGGTGTAGCCTATATAAAAAAAAAACATTAAGTCACCCTCTTACCTCTCTCAGCTTAACTTTCAATTAAATGGCTAGGAGTAATGGGGTTGTAGAGCCTTATGTTGGCATCAATTATACTAGACACAATAGGATACCGAGATCCATTAAAAAGGTCTTGAACCCCCTCCACTAATCACTCCCATCATAAACATTTCATTATCGCAGTTCGCGTAACAACCTCTATTTGACCTCCAACAGCTGCTTGTTCGCCCCACAAAAACAAAAGGTGAATGTTGCCCTGGGGGCTCCAGCGGGAGCATGAGAAGCAGTAAGTACACTTCCGATGCTAAAGAAAGTTTTGGAGAAGCCGTATTGTGTGACTACGCCCATATTTTATGTCAATCCCGTCACACATTCCTTCTCTGTTATCACGATATTATGAAGTCCGCTGGATAAGACAATATGCCAGATCTACATATCGGGCATTTACACACCACGGGCCTACCTTACACTTCGAAACGCTTGCAACATCCGTCATCCGGAAAGCGTTGTTAAGTGGAGGTACAAACGAGCATGGAAAGAGAATCCAGCAAGCCGCCGAAATGACAATATCCGGCCTAGGAAATTCTACGACGCAATTTCTGGCACATTGAAAGTCTTGCCCTCCCTTTCTTCATCACAATCCATCACTCGCCTGTTATAGAACCTAACATCAGGATCCAATGTCTCCTAAGGCTTCTGGTTTCGCATCTCCTCCCCTGCGCATGCTGACGTAATAAGGCTCATGTGACACAGACTCGAGGACAGTGATTACATCCACGCCGGTGGGCATCAGGGATGGTACCCCATCTCGGGCGAGACCTTCAACCAATCCAATGGAGGTGCCGAGCTTCTGTAGTGGATTCAGAATTGATGAAAGCAGCAGGGCTCCATTCAGACGCAGAAAGTCGTGGAATCAACGGAAGAAACTAACTAACTCCTGCTTCCGCCTCTCTTCCCTCGCCCAATGACTCCTAGAGTTATACCGGGCGAATTGGGGCTGTCCATGCCATCCCGGACATGCATCTCAAGCTGTAGGGCAAGAGCGCCCGTCCTTTGGGAAAGACTGCCATCTAAGAAGGTAACGGTAGGGCCCTACAGTCCTCCATGGATCGGTATCTCCCCAACCGTACGTGCAGTCCTCACCTTCTATCTGCAGTCCTCACTCGTCTTCTGCCGTCTTCACCGTCTTCTGCAGTCCTCACAGGTTACCTGTAGTGCCGTCGATCACTCGCTGGGCCCGCCCGTCATCCCTAGTTACCCTGCAAACTCCGCCACCTGAGGCACCTGCAGTCCCCGCCCGTCTGTCCCCAGCAGTCGTCCGAACGGACGCCAAGATACCGATCCGTCCTGGGCCCCCTTTCAGGTCCTGCCGTCCGCCCCGCCCGGACCCGAAGATGGACGGACTGGACGCTTGGGAACACTGATCATACCCCACCAAACCCACCGAAGCAGAAACAAATGAATAAACGTGAATCTTTTTCTATCTAGCTATACCACTAGGAATGAAAACCCACTACCTAACTCTACAAGAAATGATACCATATCTATAATTCATGGCAAAGTTACTATCAGGTCCAGTGTTCCCAACCGTCCAGGGCGGACTGTAGGGCCCTGTGGGACGGTAGACACGGCCGTCCCGGTGAGGTTGTCTCAGTGTGCCGGGCGCGGGCGTCCGTCTTTCGTGCAGACGGGAGTCTTAGGGGTTGACGATAGGTGCCCGTCGTCTTGCTGTAGTCCAAGCCTTCCAATGGGCCAACCCGGGTCCAATAAGGGCCAGCCCGACCCGGCCCAAGCCCAACCAAGTTGAGCCCAGCCCAACCCAGCCCAAGAAACGAAAGCCCGGGTTAGCCCAATGGGCCCAGTGGGCCGGCCCATATAAGAAAAGGAATTAAATATTATATATTAACATTGGTGTGAAATTGGTATTAGAATACAAAATGGATGATAGGAAAAGTTAGATGGTAAAATAGAGATAATTCATGAAGAGAGGAAAGAGAGTGGAGACATGGGCGTGGGGGGGTTTCAGTAGGAAAGCATGAGTTTAGTTAGGCGAGTGCCAACTTCGTAGACATTGGGTTGCTTGAATTGTTGCGGGGTTGAGAGAGTGCCGTGAGTCGGATATTGTTCTCTTGGTTCCAGAGAAT
>Ga0307517_10004848_pt1 | contig 20513 bp, 13 predicted proteins | sample 23_EM_MG_FD_194515 | JGI IMG/M metagenome (GOLD analysis project Ga0307517, IMG submission 194515) | Populus trichocarpa ectomycorrhiza microbial communities from riparian zone in the Pacific Northwest, United States - 23_EM | ecosystem: Host-associated > Plants > Roots > Unclassified | place...
TTTGATACCTCAGCCATTTGTTCAATTAGTAATTTAAATAATATGGATAAAAAATACAATAATAAAAATAATAATGAAAAAAAGTTCAAAAAAAAAAAGCCCCGAGTCTATTTGGATTAGCTCACAAATCCTATGTTGAATGGTGAAATTGTAAAAAAATACTTTTAAAAAAACAAAAAAAACCCTATTAAATCGAGTGAACTCGCAAATCCCGCGATCATAGATATAAGATTAAGATAATCTTATAAAAAGAAAATCAGAAAAAAAAAGTTTGAATAATGAAATTAAAAAAACGACAAAAAAAAACACAAAAGTGAACATATGTTAACTTTTAAAACCGAGGGATGACCTCATAGAAGGCGAACTATAAAAAAATAACAAAGCAAAACAAAAAAATAATAAGAAGATAAGAAAACATCAGCTTAAAAAAATAAAAGAATAAAACAGAAGCAAACCCTCTAAACCTGAAATAATTTCTAAAACTCGCAACCCCATAAATCATGAAAACTGGTTCAATCAAAAAGCTTACTTTCTAACTAATTTAATTTTGAATGATGAAATAAAAAAATATATTAATAAAAAAACTTGCAAAAGCAAAAAAAATGGCAACAAAAAGAACGTAGATAAAATGTGATAGAAAAAAACGAAAGGAGGATTTAATTGTAAGAAAAAATAATCCCAGATAAAAATATAGCAATTAAAAGAATAAGAATTAATTTTGATAGACTAAAAAATCATAATTGGTGAAATTAAAAAATATTTATAATTTTATAGATAATTCTAAATTTAAAAAAATAGTAATTAAAAGGAAATGGATTAAATGTGTAGGAAAAATAAATTGCAACGGCTAGTCTGAATTTTTTAAGGAAATGACAAGAAATTCAAGGTGGAGAAACAAAGTTAAAAAATAAAAAAGTTATTAGTGCCAAGCCTGAGGAGTATTTGAGGCTCACACCACCCCTATCATGTCAGGGATGCTGAGAACTTTTAAACATTGTCGTGTAAGACAATGTTTAGTGGTCGAACAACCTCACACATGCCACTTGAACGCTGTAGGGGTTGTCCACACTGTGACACATGTATTTTTTTAATAATATTTAACAAATATAAATTATAACAATGTCCCTGAATAACCTTAAATTTTTTTTTAAAAAAAACTAATATAAAATAACAACAAAATCCTTGAGGCATAGTTATGTTAGTTTTGTCTTTAAGAACATTGAAGTAATTAAACTATTCTAAAAAATGCATAAAAATACAGGGCATTATATTATTTTATTTTAAGATTAAATTAATAATTTTACTGTTAAAAAAAACAAAATAATTAATCTAACCTTATATAATTTGTAAAAAATAATCGTGTCATGAAAAAAAATCATCTCGTCTCTATGCCTAGTTCAAAAATTTTATATTTCATGGATAATTTCGTTATTACAGTATTATGCTATTAGAATGAATGAGTCTCCGTGTTCAGTAACTTTCGTAGGATAACTAGTTCTTTTTCAATTCATGCCTCTATGAACTGCTTAAGGTTGCTCAACCATCCCATGTATTCTCGACTGTCCTTGTTGATCATGTACTCGTGTAAGAAATTGGTAGTGCTGGCCTTTATTCCTCTGATCTCCAAATACTTGTGAAAACCTTTCTTCAGTTTCTCATCAAAATCACTGCAGAAACGAGACACTATTGTTACATAAAAGAATAATGTAAACCATCAATCCATTGGCCGTGAATAAGTGGTAGTAAGCTTACTGGAAGTTAGGTCCATCATAAGCCATTTGATCCTCAGAAGTCTCAGGACCTATAATTGACATGCTGTCGATTTTTATCTCATCAGCATAAGCAACACAGTTAAACTCTAGACAAGTTCCACACTTTTTAGAGACTGTAACAACCAATGGGATACTAGATTGCACAGGCCGCTGATTATCATCACTGCCATCATCAACATCATTATCCTCCCCAGTAACAACATCAGGCATGTGAACTTCAACTCTCACGAGTTCACCTTCATATTCTCTTGTCAGTATCACAGTTTGCTGCCCAGCATTGTCATCAATCTTGAAAGGATAGTCCTTTGGAAACTCTTCGACCTACAAAAAAGACAGAGTAAAGGGAAAAGAATATAACACAAACCTGCTACATTATTAATAGCTGCAATTACTCCATAGTAAAACGTTTTTTAGAAAGGCTTCCTGACAAAATAGAACTAAAGTATCCATCACTGATGAAGAAAAATAAACTTGATGCATGACAAAAAGAATTCTGAATTCAACACTCCAATTTACCCTGGCATAACTGATTCTTGCTCTCAATTTCTTGAAAAGGAAATATACAGGGCCTAGGATCGATGTAGTGGTGAGTTAGGAGCTTCAAGCTCTACAGACAGCAAATTGTTATGATTTAAAGTTTTAAACTCTTAAATGAGAAATTATGCACGAAAATATTACTGGCCATGTTCTCTTTTTGGTTAACAACCTGACCAAATAGTATATCTCGCCTAAAAACCAAGTAAAAGAACTTGAAAACCTAGATAGATATTTACTCGAAGACATTACAAGACCACTCAAATTCGATATACAGTATCTCCATAACAATTTCTCATAATCCTGCACAAGGCTCGAATTTCTAGTAAACAATCAAGTTTATATTTGATGAAAAATTAAAGCTCAAACTTAAGTTTCTTCTCTTCCATGACATTTCTTTGTAACCAAAAAGATTGGAAGGACAGCTTAGAGCCCTGTACAAGTCGTTGGCAATAAAGAATAAGGAAATAAGAACTATCAATCTCTAGTACAATGCACTATAATCTCTGCAACTCTGCACTGAATCCAGTTTTTTGTTCAATACTACGATTCTTGCAGGCCAGGATCAATAGTAACATTCAAAAGCTGTTATTCTCAATAAAATAATGATTACACAATTGGATAATGAAAAGGAATGTATATAAAAATTTTTTTTGCGCCTCAGCTCTAAATATTACTTCTCTAATAATAAAATGGAAACAAAAATTACATATATTTAATGAAAGAAAAACAAACGTGAACAAAACCCATAGAAAAAAGAAAAAAGAATGCCTTACACCATCATGGCCAACGGTTTCCTGGGCAACCTTGATCTCCGATTCAAGAGCTCGAAGAATCGACTCGTTCGAACTGGGGCTCTGAATTTCAGTAACCGTAGAGCAAAAGCGTTGCAGAAATGGAACGACAAGAGAGGGATTTTTGCAAGGGAGATTGACTTGGTGCTTCAGGGCGGAGAAGAGGGCAGGGTGGTAATCTCTCTGGCCGACTCGAATGATTCGACTCGCTAGTGGAGCTACAGACAAAGCCGATTTGCGGAGAATTGCAGTGAAAGACATTTTCTTGTAGTGTTGGTAGCAGGGAGATAGCGGGGTGAGCGTTGAGGGTTTAGAAAATAAAAATGCGGGTTTTAGGGTTTTAGAGGTTTAAGTTTTATTTTTATTTATTTATTTTTGCATTTTGTAACAAGTGGTTGGAGACTTGGAGTGGATTATCTGTCGTAAGTGACCGTTGGAGAATGTTACAACTTACAAGGGATACATTTTAATTTTTTTTAAAAGAAATATATTAAAATAATATTTTCAATATTTAATTTTTTATCCATACATCAAAATAATAAAAAATTATCAAAACAAAATTTTTACAGCAATACCAAACACGCAATAAGTCACATTCAAGCAGTAATTGGTCCTTATATTACCAGGTGAAGTTGATTGTGTCACCTCTAAAAAAACAAATGCTCCTGCTTTCACAGCTGCTAAATTCGGACGCAGAGTAGCATCATGCTGAGCAAGTTATCTGCTTGCATACACACAGATGATAAATGTTAACAACCCTTAATATCATTCCGGTTCGTCAGTAGCCATTTTCAAAGGAGTAGAGTAACTATTCAATCTAATGCCTAGCCTAGCAGGTTTGATGTAAGCCTACCAAGTAGTTGAGTGCCTTCTTCATCTTCACCTAAGCCTACCAAGTAGTTGAGTGCCTTCTTCATCTTCACCCATCCCCATTTCAAGAACATTCTTTTTTTATCATTCATTTTCTTCCTTTTTCTCCCACTCTGTCTCTCTGCTAGTTAAACATTCAGAACTTGCATGTTTTAGTTTAGTCATGGCTCAAATAAAGGTTAATTTGCTAACAGAAGCTTACTGAAAACTGTTTGATGGTTCAGTAGTAAGAGCAGATAGCAGGCGTATACGCTACTCAAAAAGAGATCAGACTAGACCTGTAATTCTGCCCCTCTCATTTTTTTCTAGCTTTGTTTCCATCTTTAATTTAATACATATATAATGCCTGTTCAATTTTCCTTTGGCGTCATCTTTGTAGTGATCGGTTCCCTTATTGATTTTTAATCCGAGACTATCGTGCATCATTTCGCAATTAAAAACATGTCCTGCTGTAAGCATAAAAGAAAGTTTCAGCATCAAACGAAATTCCACCTGTACAAGAGTTTCCTGCCCGACATTTTCTGAAGCAGTTTTATGCTGTTATGGACTTGCTGCTTATTTTTGTTTTCATCATCAAGAACCCTCTTTTATTTGCTTCCTTCTTTTAAGGATGAATGACAAAGAATGTTTTGCTTGGAGAGTTGCTAGAATTCTGAATCCAAATTTTGAGCTGTCTACGCGTTTGGAACTGGTTCAGTTCGAACTAGTTTTCTTTTTCCCTTGTGAAATTATCTCTCAATTCTCTTTTGAAATGGATATGCTCCTGAAAACATAATGAAAGTCCTTCAAGGAGAGCGTGTTGGTAACGGTTGTAATTGATATTCAAAGTTTTTAGAAATCTACAATGTAGCAAAAATATTTTACGATCCGCAGCAGCGCAGTATGGAATCCGTATCATTTTTACCCACGTCATAGCATTCACCAATCGCATCTATGGATCAGTTTGTTGCTTGGCGCGATGAAACAATTTTACCTTGTCGTGTTGTCGTGACACTGATTCAATTTTTTATGCTTTGCTTTTTTGGTTCATGAGCCGAAAGATGAATATTATAACCTATCCCACGAAAGAGTGAGAAGTGAACCTTAACAGGCCCAGTCAAATCCTGTATCTTTTTGGTTTTAAATTTTTTTTACTTCACCATTAAATTTATATATTTGCTCGTGATAATTGTGGCCTCGTGAAAAAATTAATAACTGTATTTTTGATGCAATTACTAGTATTAGTATATCTGAAAATTCTTAATTGGCTACTTGTAAAACATTATTTATTATTTATTTATTGTAAATTAATTTTTTAAAATTTTGAGATTATTTTAATATGTTTATATTAAAAATAATAAAACAATTATCACACTTAAAAACACCCCTTTAAAAACTCTCTACAGCAACTTTGGTTTGGTCCTTTTCAAGCAAGGGCTTCCTACTTATTACAACAGCTGAATTGAAAGCATCTTTGCCCTCGCCTCCTCTCTCCAGGAAAGGTCAATCAAGGTTCAAGGGTCGTTCTATGCTTCTGCTAGCCAATAAAGATCGCAATTTTTTAGAAGATCACTGCGAAGTTTACCTGGAACATTTAACATGACACAACAATTTACCTCAAAATCCAGCACTGACTCATTTAGAAGGTAACAACAAAAATGGAAAACCATTTGTTTATCATTTTCATATTGCTGGTGTCCGATCAGCCCTGTTGATAACAATATGCAATAAACTACATCAAATCAAATCCAAACCATAATTGCAAATAGCGACATGCTAATAAGCACTAATTATAGCATTTCAATCAGCTTTTTGGCGGAGTCGTACACCAGAAAGATACATGGCATGATCTCTCTACTGAAATTGTTGGATGATGAGGTTTTTACAATAAGCTTCTTAAGGATTTCCACTAGCATAACAATTCTCAATGTCTTTGTTCGTTGAGCATTTAGTTTAAAATTTATGCTTCAATGAACTGCTTAAGATTGCTCAACCATCCCATGTATTCTCGACTGTCCTTGCTGATCATGTACTCGTGTAAGAAATTGGTGGTGCTGGCCTTTATTCCTCTGATCTCTAGATACTTGTGAAAACCTTTCTTCAGGTTCTCATCCAAATCACTGCAGAAACGAGACACCATTGTTACTTAACAGAATAATGTAAACCATCAAACCATTGACCATGAATAAGTGGTAGTAAGCTTACTGAAAGTTAGGTCCATCAAAGGCCATTTCATCTTCAGAAGTTTCAGGAACTCCAATTGAGATGCTGTCGATTGTTATCTCATCAGCATAAGCAACACAGTTAAACTGTAGACAAGTTCCGCTCTTCTTGGAGACTGTAACAACTAATGGTATACTAGATTGCACAGGCTGCTCCTTATCATCATCAACATCATTTTCCTCCCCGGTAACAAAATCAGGCATGTGAACTTCAACTTTCACAAGTTCACCTTCATATTCTCTTGTCAGTATCACAGTTTGCTGCCCAGCATTGTCATCAATCTTGAAAGGGAAGTCCTTTGGAATCTCTTCGACCTACAAAAAAGACACAGTAAAGGGAAAGGATAACACAAACCTGCTACAGTATTCCTTAATAGTTGTAATTACTCCACAGTAAAACTTGTTTTAGAAAGGCTTCCTGAAAAAATTGGACTGAGTATCCATCACTGCCGAAGAAAATTACAGTTTATGCATGGCAAAAAGAATTCTGAATTCCAAACTCCAGTTTACCCTGGCGTAACTGATTCATGTTCTCAATTTCTTGAAAAGGAAATATACAGGGCCTAGGATCGATGTAGTGGTAAGTTAGGAGCTTCAAGCTCTACAGACAGCAAATTGTTATGATTTAAAGTTTTAAACTCTTAAATGAGAAATTATGCACGAAAATACTAATGGCCATGTTCTCTCTTCGGCTAACAACCTTACCAGATAGTATATCTCGCCTAAAAAACAAGTAAAGGAACTTGAAAACCTAGATAGATATTTACTTGAAGACAATACAAGACCACTCAAATTCGATATACAGTATCTCGAAGCCTGTGGGGGGCTCCAATTTCTAGTAAAACAATCAAGTTTTCATTTGATGAAAAATTAAAGCACAAACTTAAGTTATCTTCTCTTCCATGAGATTTCTTTGTAACCAAACAGATTAGAAGGACCCCTTGGAGCACAGTGCAAGTCGTTGGCAATAGAGAACAAGGACATCAAAACTATTAATCTCTAGTACAACACACTATAATCTCTGCAACTCTGCACTGAATCCACATTTTTGTTCAATACAACGGTTTTTGCAAGCCAGGATCAACAGTAACATTCAAAATCTGCTTTTCTCAACAAAATAACGATTGCACAATTGGAAAATTAAAAGGAATGTATATAAACTTTTTTGTGCACCGCACCTCTAAATTTAGAGTTAAAATCTTTCTCTAGTTATAAGATGGAAACAAAAAATACATATATTTAATGAAAGAAAAGCAAACGTGAAAAAAACCGTAAAGAGAAAAGTAAATAGAAAAAAGAAAGCCTTACACGATCATTGTCATCGTTTTCCTGGGCATCCTTGATTTCCGATTCAATAACTCGAAGAAGCGACTCGGTTGAACTGGGCCTCAGAGTTTCAGTAGCCGCAGAACAATAACGTTGCAGAAATGGAACGAAGGAGGGACTTTTCCGAGGGAGATTGACTTGGCGTTTCAGTGCAGAGAAGAGTGCAGAGTGGTAATCCCTCTGGCCGACTCGAACGAGTCGAGACGCTAGTGGTGTTGCAGCGGAAGCCGATTTGCGGAGAATTGCAGTGAAAGACATTTTCGTGTTGTGTTGGTAGCGGGGAGGTAGCGAAGGGAGTGTTGAGGGTTTAGACTTCAGAGAATAAAAGGGGGAATTTTAGGGTTTTGGGGGGTTTACGTTTAAGTTTATTTTTATTTATTTATCCTTCGTTGTCGTGGATCCCCTGCCGTAAGTCACATTCAAGGAACAATGTTTGCTGATGCACGTTTTGGTCCCTGTGGTCTTGATTTTCTATGTATTTGTCCCTGGCACAAAACAAACATGAAGTCTACTGTTATTTTTCTCTTGTTTTCTTGTTGGAGTGTATTTTTAAGACAATGTATGTATTAGAGAATATATTTCTTTATTCTTCAAGGCTTGATTTGCTTAGTGAATAATTTTGCATCGTCAAGAAATTGAGATTCAAAATAGGTTGTATAAAATGAATTTACTGTTAATTTATTGCTTCAAGGTTCCGTAGACGACTCTCTCTAAATTTGTAATTCTACTTATTGCGTGATTGATATTGTGGTGAGATGTGGTTAAAATTATATTATATTTTAATTATAATTTTAAATATTATTTAGTTAATTAATACATATTATGGTTTGCATGGATTTCATTAAAAATTATCTTTTTATATCTTTATTGTGAAAAAACTGTAATTTATAATTTTTTTAAAAAATATATATGTATTTAAACAACCATAATAATATCTATCACTGTAAGAATTCGCACTTGATACTTTAATAGAGAGGGATTTGTTTAGAGATATGTTTCATAATGTAAATACGGTTCACGATACTTTGTTATATCTTGAAAGAGAAAAGGAAAGGTTGCTTGTAGTTCATGCGTGTAGATTTAGAGCTTTTTTTAGATTATGGTAGCAATTCAAAATATTTTTTATTTTTTTATTTAGAAATATATCAAGATGAAGTTTTTTTATTTTTAAAAAATTATTTTTGACATTAGCACATCAAACAATTTGAAAAGATAAAAAAATTTCATTTAAAGCAAAAATCAAATTTTAAAATTTTTGAGAATGCAATTTGCACCGCGTTCCCAAATACTTTCTTAGTAGTTTTATCCGAGTAATGGAATTTTTTTAACTTTTTTTTATTTATCAATTTTATTAATATAAAAAATACAAATATTTAGAATCTGTTTCGCAATGTGAGTGGCTGCACATTTGCTAATGTTTTTGTTTTAAATTATTATTTTTTGTAATTTTATATGTGAAGATATTAAAAATAAAATTTTAAAAATTAATAAAAAATATTATATTTTTAAAATAAAAAATACATTGAAAAAAAACATCCGATACTAAAATATTAAAAACTACCTTAAAAGGATGCTCGAGAATACCAATGGTGTAAGATGGATTTTAAAACAGTAAATAACATTTTGAATGATAAAGAAAACTCTATGTTATTTTTAAATTTAGAACGATTACATCTCACGCATATACAGAGGAATTTGAGTCGTCCAGATGAACGAGAATGGGCCGCCAACTACCAGCCTTGTTGATTGAAGTTACAAAACTATTAAACAGCAAACACCACCAACCTCATCCATCTACATAGAAATACCAAGTATCATTCAAAAGGAGAAAAATCTAGATGAACAAGGAGAATAAACAGTAGCTCGTGACAAAGATTTAAATTTAGAATTTAGATCTACAACACAAAACAAAAGGAACAAATAATCCAAAACGAAGAAGAGGCTGAAGCTGCCACCGATAGCAGCAACTAAATGTCTGCTTTTAAAAAATTCAATCCAGTTATCATTTTGGATTAAGCCCAGCAAACCACCACCTCACTACACCAGGGACCCACAAACCACATCAGGGTACGGGCCTAAAACCAAGATCAATCTGAATACACCATTTTCATAAGCTTGGTCCAGAACAGATGCCATCTCTAAATTATTTATTTATTTTGATAATGACCAGTGTTTGTTTACTTTACTTTCATCTAAAAAAGGGAAAAAAACAAAAGTAACAAGAACTGAGGGAACCCCGTAAGCCACTAGTTAAGAAGTAACTATCAATGTTAGTATGTTTTTATTAAAAGTATTGCAAAACATTCCACTACGAGTAAAGATCCTTAACCGCAAGCCAAAATCAAAATCCGTGAAAAAGCAAATCCTGGTCCCTTGCCACTAACTCCTTTTCTATAGCTTCACGGTAAAGAGCAATAGCTCACCAGCTGTTGTTGGCTGCTGCATTCACAAGGAAGATTCTTCAATTCGATCAAAAAGACCATCTAATAATCTTAATACTCACAACTATCAACAGGGCCAGAAAAATTCTCTGTTTTTTTTTTTTTTAGAAAAGGGTCTCTACTCATCGAGGGAAAGGGCAAGAAAGTTTCTTTCTTTAAGGGAGATATGAAGGAGATGTTTGGGGGTCCAGGGAAAGTGAGTGGCTTGGGATTGAGAGTAGGACAGTTTGTATTTGCAGCTGCTTCAATCGTGGTCATGGTCTCTGCTCGTGGCTTCTTTAACGCTACTGCTTTCTGGTAATTTTTCATCGGGCGTTTATCTTCTCTTTTTATTATTATTATTATTTTCTTGCTGTTGGTCTTTCTTTATGGATCGTTATCTGCTGAACATGTATTAGTTGGGAGATTGATGATGGTCTAGCTTTCATTGGTCCACTGGAAGTGGCCCATTGCATTTGTCAAAATCAGTTATTTCTTGTGTTATTATAGTTAATGGTATTTTTAGAATGTTCAGCTCTATGTTTTCCTAAATATCTCTTGAGTACTATTTTTAGAACGGTTCCCTTCTTTTAGAGATTGGGGTAAAATTTTGGCCGTGGCGCCTTTTGCTTCAACCAGAGGAGAAATTTGGTCAAGGGACCAAAAGGAGGGAGAAACATCCCCTCCACCAATTATATTAAAGTGGGTGGTTTACAGTAATTATAGTTATTGGTGTTTTTAGCTTCATTTTTTACTAAGCATTTGCTGAGACATTCACATAGTGAGTTTACATCATCTGGGTTTTCTGGTGATTGGAATAAAACTTTGGGGCTTGTTTCTAATTGTAACAGTCTCATAGTTAGGAAACAGTGGTGTCGTGTCTTTGCTTCAATCAACAGAGAAACTTAGAGTAGAAAGAGGGAGAACCCATGATGTTTGGGTGGAAATTCTTTTAAATGAGTAAAAAGGAATTGGCTGCCTGTAATTTGTTTCTATTGTTCAAGTCTACCAACTGGACACATAATGTTTGAACTGTGAGCATTGATCACGATTGTGGCATATAATACTGGAATCGAACCCTTGCGTCGAGGATCATGTACCCAAATTAAGCTCTCACAACAATGGAAGAGGAGGTTGTTTTGTGTTTTTACCATTCTAGAAATTCCCAAAGTATGAATAATGACTGATCCATAAGGTGCTCAATTCCTACCGTAGTCTTCAGTTACCCTCAGGTTATGGAAAGATGAAGCACAAAGTACTTTTCAACTCCATGTACTTGCGTGTATGAACTTTTAAACAGCCTTTGAAAGAGGCCCCTTCCAATAGACACCTTTTAATTACAGGAGAAAGATGGCCCTACCCTTGTGGATCTGTTGCTACACCAGGAGGGAACCCCGTGCAGTACTTGAAATGTTTTCATTTTTCATTTTGTATCACCCCTGTTAAAAGACATTTTATTTCAACCACTACATTTATTGCCACAGATGTAGAGTGATTGTGCCAGCCTAAAAGGTATTGCTTAAATCTTATAGAAGTCTGCTTCTAGCATTGCATCTGATCAATCCAAATGGACTCAAAATGAAGTAATGCAGCCTGGCAAGCTTAATAACTTGTGGCAACCCATTTGTAGGCCAGACAATTACATCAAGGCCATACTATTTGACTACTTTGCATGTCATTGGGAGATATTCGTAACAATGTCCTAAGGCATCACAAAAAAGTAGGGTGAAGGTACAATGGATGAGCAAGGGAGGATAAAGATCTCTTCAGCCTGGCAAGCTTAATAACTTGTGGCAAACCCAACCAAGCACAATTTGTAGAAACATTTTTGGCATTTTGCTGTAGCTGATGACTGCACTTCCAAACTGAATCTCTTACGAGAACATCATCTTGTGTTGGTTTGTTCCACTTACTTTGGACTCCAAGAACATAAGAAACGCCTTCCCCCTTATAATAGCGATGATAACTGCACCTAGAATTGGCAGCATTTCAATCAAGTCAACTGGATTTTGTTTCAACCAGTGGAGCAGTTAAAGTGGTGGTCGTTTGATGGACAGGAAATCAATATGAGTGATGTTATTGTCTGCCCTATGTCATTCTGCATTCTAGAGTTAGGAGGTGAAGGGGAACAATCCTTTTCTTTGGGTTTGTGTGCCAGTTTAGCTGGTTATTTTACTCTTCTCTCTTTAACTAACCTTGCCACAGTTTTTATGTTTTTCAAGTTACCCAACCTTGTTGTATGTTTCCAGGAAACACCAACATTTCATATTCATGAGCACTGTAATAATATGACTTCAAGATTCTTTTTAAAGAGTTTGATGTGTGTGTGACTGCATTTGAATATGTGCATGTTGGTGCAGGCATGTGTTTGAAATTTCATTGAAAGTGGTCTCAGCTGCTTATATTATGCTTCATCTTACTATTTGATGGATCTTCTGTTGTATGGTTTTAGTAATCCATCCTTTTACATTCTTGTACTTCCACAATTTTGACTTTGTGTTTTGAATTCAGCTATTTGATTGCATCAATGGGGCTTCAGCTCCTTTGGAGTTTTGGACTTGCGTGCCTTGATCTGCACGCTTTGAGATCTAAGAAAAACTTGCAGAATCCTGTCTTAGTGAGCTTATTTGTTGTTGGTGATTGGGTAACTATCTTCTCTCCCCTACTTGTGTTAAATTGTAATTTTTACAGATGTGTTTGTGGCATGGTAAGAGAGATTAAATATGACATTTGGCACAGCGCAGCCAGATTTTCACACACCAGTAGTATGGTTTCTTAGGTCCCTTTGCACTTGCTTTTTTTGTTCATTGCTTAGCCAATAAAAATATGAACAGCATTGGTCAATTCTTTGAAGATATGATGATGGGAAGATTCTGAAAATATTTGCAAAATCCCCTAGTTGTTTCACTTAATATCGGAATGGCAGCAATATCCTTTTCTCTTCATCCTTCCCTTGTTTCATCGTTCTTCTCTCATTTACTTCACCCTCTTTCTCACTGTGCTGTCTTACAGACATGCAAGTTCTAGATACCCATCTATAACAGTGTATGCTCACTTAGTTGACAGTATATGCTGTCGCGGAGCTAGATTTTTTATTCAAGTTACCATTCTCCCTGTTTTGTTTCTTATGAGATCTAGGTCTGGTGACTTCATCCTGCAGAATCGAGTAACAATGATGTAACTTTTAGTTAAAAATTTGCAGGTGACATCTATTCTATCACTTGCTGCTGCATGTGCAGCAGCTGGAGTCACCGTGCTGTTTGCAAGAGACTTGCATTACTGCAGAGCACCATACAATTTCCCATGCAGCAGGTTCCAAATCTCCATTGCTTTGGCATTTATCTCGTGGTTTCTCCTTGCCATATCTTCTCATGTTATGTTTTGGCTGTTGGCCGCAGTATGAATTAAGCAATAACAACCCCGCAGAGTCCTTTATCTTTACCTGCCCTGTAAATATTGTTACCAGTGAAGGGAGCATTTCCATTTTTCTTGGAAATGTCAGAGGTATCCCATTTCAGCAGCATGCCTCTTTGTCCAGCTCATAGGATCATTGCTATCTTATGTTGTAACATCTTGGTTTTTGAAGTTAGAAGTTTGAGAAAGACAAAACTCTAAAGGGAAATATCATGTCATTTCACACCATTCTCTTACCTTGTATGGATGAAAGTAAAACAGCTGGATGTTGTTGCTTCTAGTCAACGAGAAAAAAAGATTCTCGTCCCTGTTACTAAAATAGATGGATGCATGATTAGATAGGTATCCTTGGAGTAAAGAATTCTGGGCGGGTCATTCCCTTGATCGGTAAAACATATGGCATCTTACCAATTAGGCTAATCACACTAATGGAACAACTTTCCAAGAAATATATAAAACCCGCTTCTATTTTCCTAGTTTAAGCTTTGCAGACTTGGGAGTTGTTATGCATGATGAGGTAACATGTCCAATATTCTCTGGGACAAGTACTTGTCTGTTTATGAACGCAGTGATTAAGAACTGGCAGGGTTACACGTTATAGGAGTGTTCGGAGCTGTGGATGGCAGCGCAGTCAAAACATTGCTGGTCTAAAATTTATTTATTTTATTTAAAATTAATTATTTTAGTATTTTTAAGTTGTTTTAATGTTTTAATATTAAAAAACAATTTAAAATGCATATAATCTCACTCTCACCCACTCAATTGGCATATTTTTCAAACTGAGTAGTTTTGTAGCTATTAGACGAGCACGTCTGCTCTATAGTCTATACAATTGGCTTTAAAATATTATATGTAATTTATATGCCCCGTCACATTCGGGATTCCGTTCATATCTCTGAAAGCAACAATTCAACCAGACACATTTCATAAAGATTTTCGGTTTGCCTATGTCACCTCTAAACTGAAAGCAAAATTGAACGAGAGAAATCCTCTTCTTGCCAGCTGCTTAAATATTGGGAAAATGGAGGATCTACGAGGAAAATTGTTGAATTGTTTGAAGAAAATGTTAAAACTCAAAGCAAAAGCAATCTATTTACCATTTCTTGACCTCAAGATTTTATCTGTCAAACATCATTTCCCAGCTACCTTGCACAGTTGGACATTAATCTAGTTTGGATTTTAGAATCCGGACATGGGACAGAATGATGTCAGACGCTGCACATGTTTCATTTTTTAAGCACGTCTAAAGCATTTGTTGAAATTGCAATATTTCACCTTCCATTTGTATTTTTCCCTTTGAGAATTCATGTTTGCAGACATGGTTAGGTACGGCTTCACATGGTAGGCCAGGCCTCTCTCTCTCTCTCTCTCTCTCTCTCTCTCTCTCTCTCTGCACTCAGCACTATAATATAGAGAATCCATACTCCCTCCAAATTATGACTATCGGATTAGACTTGAGGTGTTTAATCGGAACAGTTTCGCCAAGTGCTTCCATAGAAAATGCCTTCTTTTCTTGTTTGCTCGACATAAAAGTTACAATACTCGAATCACATTTGCCACCAAACGTGGCATGATTATAGCTGGGATCCACATAATTATCTTTAATTGAGGCCGATGGGATATTCCCAATACACAGCACTCAGCGACACCCAACTCCCTTTCACTTGTGCAAGGACCCTTGACAGCCATTATTTTGAGCCCACTGCCTTTTTCGGAGTTCTTTTTTCCATAAGGACCACCATTGTAATCAGTTTGGGACCTTGATGTTAACTCTCAGTATCTTCGTAATCATCTTGCTTTGCTGTCCTATGCTGATGGCCATATCTTCAACTTTTATGTCGTCTCTGATTACAAGAAGATTACCACTTTAAAAATACAGAAATCTGCGTTGGGTACTGTTGAAAGCACTCATCCTTAAATATGATGGTTCACCGTCTATAACAGGATAAGGCAGCTTATGAAGGATATTTCCTACAAAAATAGATTTAAAATTTCCTCGCGAAGGCATCAGGCATGCCAAGCCCAATAATGCAAGCATTTCAGCACATCTAGTAGCATTGTCGATTTGTTTCTTTCCCAGGGTGTACCTGCAGTATCTTTTGCGTAAAGAGATTGATTAGACAATGTGAAGGAATCCACTCAGGGGTGAAAACGTTTATTATGAAAGTTTCGGGACCACCCATAAACAGATAATTAAAAATTAAAAAAATCATAAGCTGTCTACTACCGACACTTGATTAACAAAGCAAGGAAATTTACTGTTGATAAATTGCACTACTCTGCGAAACTGAGATTTCAATTTTACAATGTTGTGGTTACATGAGACCTTATTTTTATCTACAGTACAAAGTTACAATTCTCACTCCATTTTCACATTTATGACACGCCTACTCTTCAGCATTCTTACTCGAATTCAAACTCATAGAAACTCATAGAAGATAAAGGAAAAGAACGATAACATTTCCAAACGCAATAACTCATAACCCCCGGAAGGGTCTAAACATAGTCTGCAAATCTCAAACACAAACCTTCACATAACTATCTCTGGCTTCAAAATGCTTGATTTGATCTCTTTGTGGGGTAAAACCACACCTCCGTTGCTGTAAATTTCATCACAAACATGGACATCTTCTCCGAGGATTGTTAAGTTCTCTACACGGGCCCATTGCCCAACGGTGGAGTGCCATCCGATGATACTGCTAGATATGCAAGCATGCTTCTTGATGCGAACTCCACGCATCACAGAGCAACGAGAGAGTCTAACTCCAGACTCAACAATGCATCCTGGTCCTATTGCAACATCAGGTCCAATCAAACAACCCTCTCCAATCTTGGCAGTCTCATCCACCAAAACATTCCCCACAATATGGGGACCATTGGCCAACTTAGATGAGGAATTTTTTCGAAGGGAATCCAGATAGAGTCTTAGGCCAGTAATATAGTCTCTTGGTTGTCCAATGTCCATCCAAAACCCTGGAAGCACCATTGCGTAGAGCTTGTCCTCCGCTGCAATTTTCGGGAAGACCTCTTTCTCAATTGAGGTGGGCCTCAGTTCAATTCTATCAAGAACAGATGGGTTCAACAGATAAATTCCGGCATTGATTTTGTTACCAACAAATATTTTTGGTTTTTCCACAAATCTCTCAACTTTTCCCGTGGATTCTTCCGTAACCACAACACCATACTTTGATGGTTCATCCACCTACAGTATAAGGCAAAATGATTTTCAACACTGTCAAGATTATTAGTTTGGAAATATCTCCAAGGAAAACTAAGAAGGATAAACTAAAAACTAGTAGAGTGGAAGGGTTACCTTGGTCACCATTATGGAAGCCTCCCCGCCATGGACTTTGTGGAATTCTATCATTTGTTTGAGTGGGTATTCGCTGATAACATCACTATTGAGAACAAAAAATGGTTCACCAGAACCATCGATTAACTTGTCTCTTGCCAGTGCCAAAGGACCAGCAGTGCCAAGTGGCTCAGTCTCTTGTGAGCACGTGATCTTAATCTCAAGCTTTGTCTCAAAATCCTTCAGGAAGTTCAACATCACCTGCAGGAAAGGCACAAGCATAAGCAGCTATCAAGCCTCAATTGGAACAATCTGTAAATTATTAATAAAAGTTGATGGTGGTAAAAAAGGGGTGAGAGGTGAAGCTGCTTGTCCTTGCCTCAGGTTGGTAGTTGATAGCCAAAACAACTTCAGTCACTCCAATAGCCTTGAGAGCCTCTATCTGCAAACAATTCAAAGTTCAATAAGTGGGATATAACACAGGCAATACCAATTGGAAAGTCAGATTTGTAAATTTAGAAAATGATCTTGACAGTAACAGGGCGTGGAATTATTTCTGCCCATTATACATGGGCAAGTGTTTGATTTTTATAACACCTACGATTTAAAACAAGCTGTCCCTTGATCATGAAAGTCAGCAGATTATATCAAGTTATTGCAAAGAGGAAACAGTTAACCAGAAAGACAGCATCCATCACGAGTCCAATTACGCATGTGTCAACAAAGGCAATGCTCAAAAACTTATACCTGATGCAGGATCATAGGTTTGTTGGCAAATTCAACAAGTGGTTTAGGGACACTGAGAGTCAGCGGCCTCAACCGTGTTCCAAACCCTCCAACAAGGATCAGTGCCTTCATTCTGAAATGCCCCCTGCTTTTCCTGCAAATTACACTGTCAGAAACTAAGCTGCAATATAACCAAGAGTAGCAGAATACAATCTAAGCCTGTTCTTTAACTAGTGCTATGGCAAAACTGTGAAACCTTACAAATAGGAACTAAATTAAGCTTGATGCAAATTCATCCAAGCAGAAAGAGTTAGAAACACCTGTTCATCACAACAGTCAGAGAGGACAAACCCTGAAATTTAAAGCAGAGCACATGGGACGCAACCAAAACTTTAAACACAAGTCATAAGATAAATCAGAACGCTTGAAAGAGTAATGCAAATCTGTCCAAATGAATTAGCTGGTATTAGCAAACAACAACTTCCAGCTATGCCACAGGTTGGAAATTTTAATGAGAACGACAAAATTGGTTTTATTTGGTCATCAGTTACTCCATATAAGACATGGAAACTAAGCCAAAATCCAATAGACAAATATAACCATCTCTGCATGAACAAGCAAATGAAGAAATTTTAAGCTCTTTATCCATCTCCCCAGAGAAAAGATGCCTCAAGGCACTCAACTAAATAAAAAATTTCCTTTTGTAACTTCCACATTTGCAAAAACAATTGCTTTGTCATGAACAGCATGCTCAAAAGAACTAGAAGCAACATCTTCCTAGCCAAATACATTAAAAAGATCACATTACACAGAGCACAGCTTAAAGTCAAATGCATTCCAACAAACAGAGCTGCCCAGGTATATTATTATTTTTCCATTACACCTGCTTTTGTGTGAAAAGAAGAAAGAGCCACCACATTCTGTAATTGAATGCATTGCCATCATAAGGAGAAAAAAGGATGCATTTAAAATGAATACATAAGGAGAGAAGCCTGGTGGATTCTTTCATTTACTCAAACACCAAATGAAGAAAAAAAAAATTTGGTCCCTTATCGGACATGAAAGGCCACAACAATGGATTTGTTTCCTCCACAATTAAGGACAATTTGCAAACGTAGGGCATAAAACTCCAGAAAATCATACCCGACAAAGGCAATCTCTACCGACTGCAAAATTGAATTGCAACTGAATTCAACTAAAACAAGATCTTAACATTCTAATAATAAGAAGCCCTCAAAAAGATAAAAAAACTTCTTTCAACATTCAAAGTGGTTTGTTTTTGTGGTCAAAATTACGTTTAATTGCGTTTTAAAAGTGTATTAGACGTCAAAAAACATCAAATTAATGTTTTCTGATAATTTTGATATACTGATATTAAAAATATATATATTAATGTATTTTCAAATAAAAAAAATACATTTAAAAAGCACCACACCACAGTACCAAATCATCGAGCAGTCGGGTAAAAAGTAAACTACAACGTTCAATCATTTGGCCGGAAAAGGAAAAACAGAAATGTCAGCAGGGGTCATGATGTCAAAAAGACAAAATCTTTCAACATGATTGTCTCTGATCGAAGTGAATTTGACATATAAAACTGATCATTCGCATTGAATAGTTAAAAAAATGAAGGCAGTTACACTGAAACAACAAATCTTAATTTAATATAAACTCAAGTAATATATATACAAAAGATCTAATAAAAGGACTCTAATCTAATACCCTAATCACTCATGAAAATGGCCTTAAAATCTCGTTCAAAAATCCAATAAAGCCGCAAAAATCAGAATTGCAAGTACACCAAAACAATAAATAAGGATAGAGATTATAAAATAAAAGAAGGTCAAATTCTAGTCAAAACATTGTCCACATTGCTTCATTTCATCAGAGATCCACGGAGAACCACACCAGACTCAGACGAAACCATAAAGTCTCAAAACGCAGAGACAAAACAGTACAGCGATTACCTTTAGTCTGACAAGATCCAGAATCCGATTCAAGAGAGCACGAACAGGTTTCCAAGCGAGTCAGAATGGCGGGGGCTGAGTCGCCTCGGAGAGGTTCTGGCTCCCTCGCACACTCCTTTTAACGGTAGGTGACAAGGATCTCTCGAAGGCTTAGCTGTACAAAATGTTGCTCGTTTGATGGGTTATTTATACACGCAAAAAAAAAAAAAAAGACGGAGAGAGAGAGAGAGAGAGGAGATTGGGAATTGGCGGATTTGAAATTAATTATTAATTTCATTTTTAACCAAGGAACTTTCCTCTCAAGAAAAATACTGGGAGCTGAGTTTTTAACTTGGTGGAAGTTTCGGGGTTGTTTCAAATTTTGGCATTTTTATGTTGTGGATAAAAATGTACTATACGTCTATTTCTGGTATTTACACTGGTAATGTAGATAATAAGTGGGGTAGAGTTTCTTTTGATACACCACGCAAAAAGAGGAAGAAGAGATAGGATGGTGTGATAAATGGGTGTGGTTATGGTAATGTCACCGTCGTGTTTTTAGTGCTGATTTGCAATTCTTGACCATGATAATGGATGACAAATAATAAATTATATGAATTTAATATTAAAATTAACTTTTATAAAATATTTATCTAGCTCTTTTTTAAAAAAAATTGAAAAAATAAAATGAAAGTACTAGGGATAATATATGAAATAAAATTATATAAATTTTATATATTCTAAACACATGAATTCAATTTTTTTTCAATTGAATTCATAGAAAACACTATAATTAAATCTAAACACTATAATTAAATTTAATTATAGTAAAAAATTGATTTCAAATAACATGTGAAGAAAACAAGAATGAAAGAAAAGCTAAAGTGCAACCGTGCATGAGACGGTTGAAAACTTTACATATGCGCGCGTGTGTGTAAAGCGAGATTAAACTAGCATTTTAGATTTTTGGATTTTATTAAATCTAAATAATCTAAATAATTCATATTTATAATTCATATTTATATTATAAAATCCATAAGTTAGAAATCCACAAAGAATAACACTTCACATATAAAATAAGTATCATTCTAGCTAAGGGTGTGTTGTTTTTGGGACTCAACGTGTTTATCAAAGTGTTTTTCAATTAAAAAATATTAAATTAATATTTTTTATATTTTTATATAATTTTGATATAATAATGTTAAAAATAAAAAAAAT
>Ga0307517_10004849_pt1 | contig 20513 bp, 32 predicted proteins | sample 23_EM_MG_FD_194515 | JGI IMG/M metagenome (GOLD analysis project Ga0307517, IMG submission 194515) | Populus trichocarpa ectomycorrhiza microbial communities from riparian zone in the Pacific Northwest, United States - 23_EM | ecosystem: Host-associated > Plants > Roots > Unclassified | place...
AGTCCTCTGTCAGGAACCACTTCGGAACGAGAGCTACAGAACTTACTCTTTTACGAGAGGGTCATCCGTGGGGACATCCTTCAGGATCGTCAGCTCGATCTTGTCCTCGTTGTGGCCACCACCAAGTATCTTTTGTCCCCTGGAGCTCGCCAACAAACTTAGCACTCGTTTGTGGTGATTCTCGTTGATGATTTTGCTCATATCCGGAGTATCCAGAGTTCCGTTTGGGAAACAGGCTGAGTAACTTGACTCGATGGCCGTCACGAATTTGTCCTGCAGGTGTCGTGGAACCAGCACGTAATTGGGAGAGACGCAGAGCTGTCCGCTGTTATGTTTCTTCCTGGGGAACGTCGAACTCTTCTTCACACGACAGAGATTTACGAGGGAAACTCACCCCCAGAGTATTCGCTTTGCTGCCAGGTCAACGTCGGCATCGTCCGCGACCACAACCGGTGATGTGCCTCCAAGCTCCAAGACGCAAGGGGTGACATTCTTCGCAGCTGCCGAGGCAACGATCTTACCGACTTGACAACTTCCGGTGAAAAAGATGAAATCCCACTCCAGCGATAAGAGATAGGTGGTTTCTGAAATAGCCCCTTGTACGACCGAGTAAGCGTTTGGATCAAGGTACTTTGGAAACAGGTCAGCCAAGACGTTTGACACATTCGCCGACGCTTCGGATGGTTTGATCAGCACGGGGCACCCTGCTGCGATTGCACCAACCAGGGGGTTCAAGGAGATAACGACAGGGTAGTTCCATGGACTGAGAAGAAGTTTTGGGGTCATCAATAAGGTATTAGGTTGGGAGAAAGACAAAATCACGGACGAAATCATCAAAGCGACACCCTTCGGAACCGGATAAATAGAGACATCGAACGACTGACGCCATTCTGGGACTTGTGGTTTCTCAGGGGCAGTCCATTCCTCCAGCTTTTCTATGGCAGTTCTGCAGGCGTTTACGATAGGGAGAAGCTCGGTAAGGACGGCCTCAAACTTTGGCTTGTTGAGATCCGCCTGAAGTGCCGCGCAAAGCTGTTCAGAGTTCTCTTGCACGAGGAGTGCAAGCTGGCGAAGTTGCTTCCTGCGGTATTCGAGCGGGAGCGTTTTCCCATCTTTGTAGGTGGTCCGAAGTCGAGAGTAGATCTGGGGTGAGACGCCGGGCCGTCAGAAGATATTTTTGACCCTCTAAAAATAGGTCGAGAGTGAAGGGACGTACCTCGTCGGCACCCGGGTAGGAGGACATGGTGGAACTAGTTTGGGGCCTGACTGGAGGTGGGGAATGAAATTTATATTAGGTGATAGGCGGCTTATTGGCATTCAGTATGGTAACCGAAATCGCTTGAAAAGATAGGAGAAAAGAGGGCTGATACCCCCCCTCCCCCCTAATTGAGGATTGGAGTAGAGGGTAGCGACCGGTGAGGGACTCTTTCGGACCGGTGACGATGACTGAAACAATCACGACGAGACTGGGGGGGATAGGAGATGGCGGTTGGTAATTCTGGGGACAAGTGCACAGTCGGTCGAGGTCACGGGTACAAGCCATTGTATCTAATCTTTACCCGGTGAGGAACAGCTTGCCAGTTGGCCCCGGTACAGGTGAAGCAGGTGATCCCAATTGTCACGAGGGTACTTATAACCACTTCCGTGCGGTCCGAGCGGAAATGGTGGAAAGTCGTCACAAAGAAAGGTCACTGTCAGATGCCTGAGCGTGGGCTTCCGCTCGTTCGTGTGGGTCGTGTCTCTCCACCAACGTTGCAGCCTTCTTCTTCAACACACCCTCGACCAACCCTTTCAGATGCGCGGCCATCTTGCGAACGACCTCCGGCCAGTGAGCCAGATGGAGGTCCTTGATCGTTGAAGCTACAAATGCAAAGTTAGCACCTGCGTTATCAAATTAATACGGGAATTAGAAAAAAAGACGTGCCGTCAGTCATAGTGGACACCGGCAGCCACGTCACAATCATTTGCAAATCGTCGTTCCGCAATTCAGAAAGCACTGGTAGCACGCGGGATATATCCCCGCTTGAGGCTTTCTTCAACAGTAACTCCCTGCGTATCCATCCGACGTGTTCCGACACGGTCCCGGTATTTGAATACACAGAGTTCTTCCTGATGTTCATAATTGAGCAATTCAGCGAGGTGGAGCACCGCGGACTAGTGGTACAACCGTCAAGATACAGAAGAAGAGACACGTCGCGCATACATTGCTTACCTGATGATGTCGCACAACTGAAGAGCGGCGAGGATTTCACCCGCGTTTGTGGCGCCTTCCACCCCCAGATGCCATAGAATCGGTAGCCACGAAAGGACCTCTTCGTCGAACTCGGATGTCGATGCTTCTCCGTCGATGGTGTCGGCCTCGATCAAGGCTTCAATCCTGCGCTTCCGCTCCGCGAGCCGCACACCCGTAGCCTTGCTTGGGTCAACAATGCCATCATCATCCGATTGAGCGTCATAGTCGTCGTCGCTGTCTTCGCCACTCAGATCGAGTCTGCCAAAGTGCGAGGACACATCCACGGTGGCCCGCTCCGCCTCTTGTAGGATCGCAAGCAGATTGGCTCTCTGATCCGCGGGTAGAGCATCAAGGGCCGGACAGAGGTACCTCTGCAACACGAACGAGCTAAACACGCCAGGATTACAGGTGTCATTGAGTCTAAGGAGAAGGTCACCAGGCGTCGTGACAGTCGTGGACTGAGATTTGGGCTGGAGGAAGAGAGACATGTTACGAGTGGTTGACCCTGTCGAACGCGCCAACTTTTTATTCCCTTCATGCGACACGGCCGCGCTGACAGGCGCGGCTACACGTGATTGTTGATCCCGAGCACGCACCAGCCTCCTTGGCCGGAGTAAACAAAAAGTCGATTAAGACAATGGAGTTGCATTGTGTCTCTAATCTACGAATGGACCACTGAGAAAGATCCCATAAAAAGTGCAATAAAAGGACGAGCGCATGGATGTCGTTACGAAACGAGAACAAACAACAGGAACTTGGACAAGTTAGCATCGTTATGGCGGTCGCGGCAACAGACTCACAAAGACAATAAGCACACCAAACACCTTGAGCATTAACCACCGGTTACTTGAGATACTGGCGTAGTACTTCAACAGTTCCCGTTGTGCCCCGCTAACGTTTGCCGCGATGTCCACAGTGTCAGCATCGATTCGTTGCACCGTTTCGCGTTGTTCTGCCACCATCTGAGCCAATTGAGTGAATATTTGGCCCAATTCCGCAATGGTGGATTCAATTGATTCAATCGCAGTAGAGCGGGTCTGAATGTAATCATCCTGCGGTGGGGGTGAGAATGAGGTGGAGATTGCTTGGGTTGTATCTCACTGACCTGCTGTTCCACGAGCTGCATCTGCATAAACGCACCCCCATTCTGGTTGGGGGTTCCCTCCTCAGCGGAGACGAGGTCCATCGCCAGGATGTCCCCATTTTGCTGCGCACGTCCCTTGCCCTTCTTGTCGTACCGGAGTGAGCTGCCATCCCCAATGGCATCAGGTCCACCCCGTTGGTTGAAGAGTAACGAATCTTCGGGAAACAGTTAGCCCGCGAGCTTGACAAACGCCTTCGGGAATGGCTCACTTGGAAGTGTCTGGGCAGCTGCGGCGGAGGTCGTATGCATGAACTGTTCAGTCCTATCCTTCGACTCCTTCATGTTCTGAGGGCGCCTTCACGTTAGCAACGAACCCGAAGGGAGAGTTGAGCCATTCCGCACCTGAGTTCGAACCTCCAGCACGTCCTTGAATACCATGCTTGTGGAAGCCAACTTGCTCTGGAGCAACATAACGACGTTGTTGTTGTGCTCGTCAACCTGCTTTCCCTCCGGAGTCTTGGTTGACTTTTGTATGTTCTGTTGTTTGACATGAGATTGAAGGGAGGCGATCTGCTTGTTGATTCCAGCAATATCTTGCTTAATTATGTATGTGAGTTCCTGTCGTTGTAGTCGTTACTTGACAGTTCGCCCACGGAAGAGTTGTTCTCGTACGCTAATTTCTACGGGACGATCATCGAACAGGGTCTTCCGCTTGGCAACTTGTCCGAGGTCAGTCAACAAGGAAGAAATAGGAGCGGGCAGGCGTGCTCACGTTGGGCCAGCTTTCCCAGGCGGATGGTGGTAGTATTGATGTCCTTAGCGATACCAGAGGCCAGCCTGGTGAACTCGCTCTTAGGTGAGTCCTTCGCCTGTGAGTGAAGCAGACGCTGTTTCTGCTCGGCATGGATGGAGGAAATTGTGGATCGGTTGCGAATTGACTTGACGCAAGCTCTGAACTCGTTCGTTCTGTCTTGGACTGGCATGTTGAGGGACTGTGTGGATTGAGGGAGCGGAGCGGGTGGGGAGGAGGGTATTGGGAGGTGGCACTGCACCGGAGAGGAAACGTGGCTATTTCCGTCGGAGAGCGCGGGACCTTGCACCTCTTGCACCGCCTCAGTGGATGTACTCCAGCGTCCGCCCAAACCTCAGCAAGCTACCGCTACGCACGCGACTACCTGCCTGCTCGCAGTCGCTCCTCGCGAAAAGATTCAAACATTGGAATACGAAAATGGTGCAGCAGACAGTAAAGTCTATCCTCGTCCTCGGCGCTGGCTCCTTCGGGTCGTGCCTTGCAGATCACCTCGGTGATTCCGACCACCATGTGTACCTTTGGAGTCGCTCAAAGGAATTCTGCGACCACTTCAACCAGCACCACCGCAGCATTCACCAGCTGACCGACCACCAATTTTCGACGCACATCACTGCTGTCGGGCCCGAGCTTCCCGACCGAGCCCTCCTCGGCAAAATTGACATTCTTTTGTTTGCCATCCCCACCGAAGGTGTCAGGTACGTACCCGTTCAATGGAGAATTATATGTGCCGGTAGCCCACAGCGCATCACCAAGATCGAATTTGGCCGCATTAAAGCCGAGATTAAACCTGGACAGACTCCCTCTCCTTATCTTCGTCAACAAGGGCATCGAGGCCAGCACGCAATGCATGACCCTGGAGATCATTGCGGACGAGTTGGGGCCAGAGGTGGCCAGGGTTGCCACATTCCTTGTGAGTAAATCCTCGGAGGAACCTTGATGACTCAAACTCAGCATCTACCAGTCCGGGCCGTCGTTCGCGAAAGAAAGTGAGATTCGGGACCAAGTATGGAAAACAGCTGACAAGGAAATTTACAGTTGTCCGCCGTCAACCGACCTCCGTGGCCATCGCATCCTTAACACCCGAACGAGCACAAAAAGCCGCGGAGGTTTTCCATCAGCCATGGTTCCGTTGGTATGTTCTACTCTCTCCTCGGGTTGTCCCCGACCCTCAGACCCGCCCAGTTACACCAGCGATGATCCCATCGGAGTGGAATTGGCAGGCGCAATGAAGAATGTGTATGCCATTGTCACGGTGGGTTTCTCCCGTGGATTAAACGCGCGTGGCACCTAATTTTGGTCAGGGAGCCGCTGATGGACTTGGATACGAAAATAATACCAGAGCTTGTGCGTGGGTTGGATTGATCGCATTACGTCGCTGACGAATCCAAAGCTCTCATAACGAGAGCATTGAATGAAATGACCCGCGTTGGGACGGCGTATGGGGCGAATCCGTTGACCTACCTGGGATTAGCCGGCGTGGGCGACTTGATACTGACTTGTTCATCACCGCTGAGTCGAAACTATACCGTGGGGAAGAGATTGGCCGCCGGCGAGAAACTGGAGGACATCGTGAAGAGCCTCGGGAGCGTTGCAGAGGGTGTAGCGACAGCCAAGGCCCTGAAAAGCGTAATCGACGATCTCAAGCTGGATTTGCCGATTGCAAATTCGGTGAGGTAGTTTAGAGTTATTCATGCCTCATGTCTGACTGACGGAACCTGCAGGTGTACGAAGTGCTGTACGAAGGCGGGTTTTAGACTATAATTCCGAGTTTAGAAGGCGTGCTGATGACCTTTCGGTGGCATTTGCTTCCACAGGCAAGGATGTGAAGGAACGCGCGCAATACCTCATGTCGCGTCCGTCGGTCCCGGAGCTCGCCCTTCCAGGGGACGAGTTGAGCAGGCCAGTGAGGCGACTCCGGGCGAAGCTGGGCATAGAGTGAGGCTGGCCGGCGTACTGTACTGGTCTTTACGCTCGTCCGAGCCAATAAAAATATACTATTTGTCCTTCCGACCACACGGAGCGGCGTGGCCCGGCTCGGTTGCAACTCGACGACTCATTTTGTTCAGGTCGATCACCCATAAATTTTGCTCACTCGGCAAATTTTTCCGCTGGCACCGACCGGCTCACTCCTTGTTGCACCACGTCCACGTCGCTTTCACCGCTGCTCCAGTTTCCGTCCCTCTTCTCCCTTTCGCGTCCTGGTCTTTGTCCGCCTCCTCCTAGCCCGTTCCCCACCAAAATAATGGCCTCTCTTCTCAAAGCAGTTGCCGAGGGTGACCTCAACGCTGTCCTCGCCATGTTGCAGAGTGCTCCATCGGCAGACATCGAGTTCACAGGTATGTCCGGATTCTTTCGATCGCCACTCCGATGACTTTCTTGACGTCTGACCCCCACCTCCACGCAGATCAGAGCGGAAACACCCCTCTCGTCGAGGCCATTCAAAAGGGACACGTAGAAATCGTCCGGGCACTCTTGGAAAGTGGTCGGTCGCCTCGCTCAAATGTTCATCACAACTTTATTCACACCCTCTAACAGGCGCTGATCCCGCGCACACCGCCAACCATAATACACCATTGGTCAGTTTGACTGCGGACCCTGGGATCCAGGAGTTGGTCAGCAATGCCCTTCAGTCCCGTTCATATGGAGCCCAGGCACAAGGACAGTTGGGTCCGCAGGAACAGGTATACTCGCATGACGGCGGAAATGACCCACCCAAGGCGTACTATCCTCTACCGGGCGCCTATTACTATCCCGGTCATCCGCCGCCTTTCCCTGAAGGCGCCATGCCGTACTACCCTCCGCATCTCTCGGGAGAGCCAGGCATTGGTAATCTGCCTCCTCCGGAAATCGCCCGTATGATCCCTTGCCGGTACTTCCCGGCCTGTCGCTATGGATCGTCATGCATGTTCGCCCATCCAACCAGCTCAGGAGGGTACGGACATATGCCCATTCCTGCTCCCTACCCTCACCATTACGACCACATGAATGCCCCTCCTTACCCCCCACAAAATTACTACCCAGGTTCTCCTCCGTTCCAGTCTCCGATCCATCCGATGAACATGGCTTCTCCGCACAACCCCCCGGTTCCAGGCCCACAGGCGCCCCCAATGCACACTAGGACGAGTTCCGACTCAGTTACGTCCCCCGGCACCGCCTTCTCCGGACCTGGTCCAGTCAGCTACGGTCCAGTCCCCCCTGGTCCGTACTCATCTCATCCAGGACAGGCTCCTGTGATGGGTCCGCTTCCTCCCCAACACCAGGTCCCTCCTCCACCGCCTGGCCACCAGGGTCCTCCCCAACCTTATCCCGCTGGCGCGCAGCAGGGCCCCATTCCTCCATTCTCTGTTCCACCTGATACCGGATATCCCCCTCAAATTCCGGCCGACGGATCGCTACCCCAGAATCCTCCTCCTTCGCATCCCGGCGAAGAGGGTTTCGCGGGTAGCCACATTCCCCCGAGTGGTCCTGGCTTCCGACGGCCCGGTTTACGGAAGAATTCGTACGCCTCGAAAAAGCCGGCATGTCTCTTCTTCCCATCGGGCAGGTGCAGGAATGGGTAGGTTTTTGTAACGGGTCGTAATTCAGGATTTCGGGGCTGATGCAAAGCTTTTAGTAATGATTGCCGTTTCCCTCATATCCTTCCTGAGCACAACGGCTTCGGCCCAGGTCGTATGGGATCGAAGGCCCGCTACCCGTTGAACGGTGTCACCAATAACGTGGCGAACCTCGAGGAAAAGTTCTCACGGATGAACGTGCAGGAGGTACGTGATCTGTTTGTCAAGACGCTAGTAACTGTACCAACTGACAAATCAGCAGGATGAAAACCGTACCCACCCGAGCACAGCTCACTCGAGCCGCTCGCAATCGTCCGAGCGACGAAAGCAATTGAGTCAGCCGAACGGGTTCCATCCAAACGGTAAAAGGCAACACACCACCAAGGCTCAGAGGGTTCCCACATTCGACGAGTTTCCCACGTTGAACGGAACATCCACCAGCAGCTCGCCCAAAGCCACGGGCCCAAACGGTCTCACTGCTGCTCAGGTTTTGCAGGCTCCGCCCCCCTTCCGCCCCAAGGAAGGTAGCCCCATTCCATCCCCCGACCAAAACATCAACGGTGACGCTGCCAAGGTCGGTTAGCCCACGTCTAGTCATCGAACACTGGCTGATCCTCCCCATAAGGTTTCTAAGGGTACTACCGAGGCTAATGAAAAACCCTCCAACGTGACGCCCCCCGTCGAGAAAATTCCCCTTTCGTTCGCTGCGGTCACCACCAACGGTGTAAACGGCACTGTTTCTGTCGGCGCCTAGCCTCCCCCACTTTCGTTCTTTCGCTATTCTGGGTTTGTCTGCGGATTTTCCTCTCACACATCTTTGGTCTCTGCTTGGCTTTCTCCCCCGTATTCTCTTGGACGTTCCTCTGCCCCGATTACATTGCATTGTTCTCCCTGCTCTTAATGTGTTTCAACAACGTTTGTAGACAAGCCTCTCCTATCCTCTCCACGATATTGTTCTATTCGCTCTCTGTCCTGTTTTCAAGCCCTCTCTCTCTCTCTCTCTCACCTCGCAACCATACACCCTCACATACACAAAAGTCTTTTCGCATCCTCTATTGCATACACCTTTTCATTATGCGTTTGTTATTATCCTCTCTCTATATCCTTCGTTTGCGATCTCTCTCGTTCATCGTCTCCCGCTATACTATATGTCGACTCCACACTCACACAACACACGAAAATATATGCTTTCTACCGTTGTTGTATTCTTTCACACTATTACTTCTTTGCTGGAGTACAGTGTTCTTGGTCGCCTTCTCGTCAGGACCAAGCGTCAAGATTGCGCATCTCAACTCCTTCCCCAATGACCACCTCTCCAACCCTGTACACTTGTTCGCCAGACGCCTGGAGGGTCAGGATCGCCTCGTCTACCTTGTCACGGGCGACAATCAAGATCATTCCTATACCGTTGTTGAACGTTCTGGCCATCTCCAGTGGTTGCATTCTGCCCTCCTTCATCAGCCACCTGAATACAGGAGGTAACTCCCAGGCCCTGGCATCGATATAGCACCCGGCGCCACTTGGCAGGATCCTGGGGATATTTTCGAGGAACCCTCCTCCGGTGATATGCGAAAGACCCTTCAACAAACCTTCCCTGACCGCAGGAAGAAGGGTCTTTACATAGATCTTGGTGGGTTCCAATAGGGCCGCCCCCAACGTGATGGTCGGATTCCAAGGAGAAGGCGAGGAATACTCCAAACCAGATACCGAGACGATCTTCCGGACCAACGAGAACCCATTAGAGTGGAGACCGGAAGAGGGTAGACCGAGGACGACATCTCCAATTGAGATATCTGGGCGCGGAAGAATCAGAGATCGTTCGACCGCACCGACTGCGAACCCTGCCAAATCGTAATCCCCTAAAACGTGTGTAAAAATATATCAGCCCAGATCCTTTGAATAGATAGGGTCGATTGGATGGTACGACCTTTCTTATACATTCCTGGCATCTCGGCCGTCTCCCCACCGATAAGGGCACAGCCAGATTGTATGCAGCCTTCTGCGATACCGCTGATCACGGAGGCAGCTTGGTCAACGTCGAGATGACCACAAGCAAAGTAGTCAAGGAAGTAGAGAGGCTCCGCTCCTTGTACGATAAGATCGTTGACAGACATCGCCACCAAATCGATACCTTACAGGGTTCCAGTAAGTCTCCCAAAGCGACTGTCCGAACTGGGACCCACCGACTGTTCCATGTATACCAGCTTCGACCGCAACGTGTAACTTGGTTCCAACTCCATCAGTTCCGCTGACCAACACGGGATCCCGATATCCAGTTGCTTTCAAATCGAAAACACCGCCGAAACCGCCGATCTCTGCGCTCGACCCTGTCCGTTGTGTTCGACGGACGAAAGGCTTGATCCGCTGGACGAGGGAGTTCCCTGCATCGATCGACACCCCCGCGTCTGCGTAGGTCAAACCCTTGATTTCAACGGAAGCAGACTGTAGAGCCCTAGGTACGACATATGAGAAATCGGAAGCCGCATATACGAAAGACACCAAAATAACCTGTGGGCAATATCCCGACGGTAAGTTTTACCGTCAAATTGAATGTTTTCGATTGCGGAGTACGCAGCATCCAGCGCAGCCTGAAGAGTCTCGGCATGCGCAGAGACTGCGAGGACTCGTCCTCCAGATGTAACGACTTTATCGTCGGATCGGGTCGTTCCGGCGTGGAAGACGACGACGTCTGCGGGAAACAAATGAGCCGATGGTGATTAGACGGTACAAGCTACTCACTGGAAGGGACAGATCCGATAGTAATCCACTTTCCTTTTGGGTAGCTTCCCGGATAACCTCGGGAAGCGAGGACGACAGAGACGGCAGAACCTGGCTTTGTCTTGATGTTCACAGCGTCCAGTCTGTGTTCGGCGCAAGCCTGATAGTTGTCAGACGAGATGCACAGCAAGGAGAGAAGATGCTACGGACATACCATTGCGACCTCGGCGAGATCGGTATCTTCACTCAGGAGGAGCATCAGGGCTTCTGTTTCGGGGTCTCCGAACCTCACGTTGTACTCGAGGACTTTGGGACCATCCTCAGTTACCATGAACCCGGTGAACAGGATACCAACGAACGGGAAGCCTATTTGACTTTAGGGGGAGCATGCAGCACGTTGTTGGATGCATTCTTGCCTTCTTTCCTCATACCGTCTACGGTCGGTTGTAAGCTCTCTTTGAGGATACGGTCCATGAGTGCGGGGGTAGCAATTGGGGCAGGAGCGTACGCTCCCATCCCACCGGTGTTAGGCCCGGTATCCCCTTCCCCGATGCGTTTGTGGTCCTGAGCTGCGGGCAGCGGAATGATGGTATAGCCATCGCAGAAAGCTAGCACAGATAGCTCTGGCCCTTCGAGTAGCTCCTCGATCACGACCTCGTTACCGGCATCGCCAAAAACGTTGTCCACCATAATCTCACGGAGGCCGGCGATGGCTTCATCAGTGGTCTCCGGAATGAGGACACCTTTTCCGGCAGCGAGACCGCTGGCCTTGAGGACTACTTTGAACCCACATGACATCACATATGAGATAGCCTCCTCGAATTGATCAGCTTTGAAGACACGGAATTTTGCGGTTGGAATCGAATGGCGCTGCATAAACGCCTTGGAGAAAGCCTTGGAGCCTTCCATACGGGCAGCGTCTTGGGATGGGCCAAAGACGGGTATGCCAACTAGAGGCGATGAGACGGGCTGGGCCTGTTCCCTTGTGGATCGTGCTTGCCTTTGCGAAAATGGGCTTCAACGCCATCGACGAGAGGTTGTTCAGGACCAGGGATCACGAGATCAATCTAATCAAGATTAGGTGGTGCAGAGCGGGGGGAACGTGGCCGCACCTCGTTTTCCGTTGCGAACTTTACGAGGGCAGGAAAATCGGCGATGTCGAGATTGACGTTGATAACCTTTTGCTCCCGATGCGGTCCCCCATTGCCCGGGGCGAGGAAGATTTTTCCGACTGCTGTTGACTGCGACAGCTTCCAGACGAGGGCATGCTCTCTGCCGCCACCGCCAAGGACCAGGATGTGCATGGTCGATGGGGGATGAAAAATGCCGGAAGGCGGTGAACGGGTTGAATCCAATTTCAAACCCCGGATTAGATCAGGTAAACTGCGTATAAGAAACGGATAAGCTTGTAACTTCACGTGGAGGCGCGCCCCAATAGATTCCAGTATACAGTTAGTAAGGAGGAGGGGCTAGTACATCCTGTCCATAGACCATCTACTATCGTTCTCACCGCCTTTTCGATGAAAAATGGCCGCAGACGCATTCCGGGACATGAGGTTCTTGGCCGAGCCTTACGAGGAGGTGCGTGCCTTTCACAGCCTCACGTTGACCATAGCCGACGTTCCGGCCCATCAGTCCCAGGGCAAACACTTCTCCCCAGACTCTCCCATCTCTCTCGATGACTTGAACGCCTTTTACGACAGTATGGAGAAGAGAAAGGCCGACAAGAAGCTCATCCGGGGGAATTCGCTTTGGGGGAAGAAGAACCAGCCTAATTCGTCCGGCAATAACAAACCACAGGAGGATAGAACCGACCGTGTCCAATACGTCCAGTCTCCCTACGACGCGCTGCCTGGCCCAGAGAACAACCAGTCCCGGCTCAGTCTCGGGCTGGGTGAAGACTCCGCCCCGTCCATCGTTCCAGACACTTCGCCCGAGGGTGCTGCCTGGCAGACACAAGAACTCGAGTGGGCCACCCTCTCCGTCATTCAGTTCAGAGCGCGACACCCAATCCACAACCCCCTCGGTCCAAGATGGTACAAGAACCACCATATTCTCCCTCCCCAGGCCAGAGGCGAGCAGCGACCCTCATCCGTATTCTCCCCCTCCTTCCCGCCTATGGCACCCTCCTTCCACACACAGTCGCAGGACTCGACCTGGGCGCCAGGCCCAAGCCGTACCCCCTCAGGATCGCCCCTCCCTACCCCTAATTCGTCCCAAACACGCATCAATGACCCGCAAGTAAAGGTCAGATCTCGGAAGACCTCACAGACCGCACACGATGAAGTCGATCTCATGGATGGAACCGATCCCTGGGGTCAGCAATGGCATCACCAATCTCCGTATGACGTTGGCCTAACCCGGCAGGGCATGGAAAGTCGCGAGGTATGCTTCTCTTTGCCACGTTGAATACAGGTGTTCATCTCAGACCACCATCTAGAATATGGTCTCCAAACCCCTCAACCAGCAGAACGGTATGCCTCCTCGGACGAGGCGGGCGAGTCTCTCTGCAGGCATTGGACGACATAAGACCGTCAATCCTTCCCCCCTCTCCCAATCCACCTCCGCCGTACATCTCCAATCACACCACCCTCCAACACTCGATCCTAATACCATCGGTGTTCCTCGCCGATTGAGCAAGCGCAGAAAACCTTTCCAGGGCCTCTTTGGTGATGGCACACAATCTAACCCACAGTCTGCCACGACTCCGACAAATGACAATCCACACACTTTGAAGAAACAATCCTCAAAGCGCAGCTCGACCAGTGGATCCCGCCCATCATTTACTGCATACCGACCACTTGTTCGATCACAGACTACCCAAGAGAAAAAGGAGAAACGGGGTAGCATTCTGGGGCGGATAGTCCGCAAACTCAGCGTTATCCGCAAGTCAGATTCGATTATTTCCACGAACCGAACAAGTTTTCAGGCCGGGAGACAATCGCAATCTCATCCCGCTGAGCCCGCGGACAGGAAATCCACGAGGACGTCGACCTCTTTACCCGAGAAGAACAGACAAAGTAAGACTACCATCACTCCTTCGACTGCAACAGAACCCGAGATACCAGCAGATTCTCCCGCTCCTCGAACGAGTGTGCACGCGGCCGAAACTCGCTCGTCGATATCCGTTGATATCGAGGCGCCCATGACGCTGGGAAAACTTACCATCGCGAATCCTGATGCTCCCTCTGCTGCGACCACCCCGGCGAAGACAGAGGAACCACTACCAGCCAACGACGTTGATACCCTCTCACAACATACCTTGCGTCCAACGGCGGAAACCCCTCGGTCCCTGCAGCCGCCTCCAGAACTCCCAAGAGGACCAACACCTACTTCCCCACAGCGAGCGAGTCAGATTCGTCATTCCATACCTCAGGTACCAGTTCAGTCTGATCCTAAGCCCGAACCAGAAAAAGAGGAAGACGATGCCCCACCCCCTGTGCCATCCAAGTCACCCTTCTTTACGAGGCTTCATCTGGCTTCCATCCCCGCCGAGAGTGTATTCTCTCTTCCTGGTGTCATCCCAACAATTCCTACTGAAGGCTCTCCCTCCGTCACCGACTCCCCAGTCGATGAGCGCTTCGAACCCCACCCGCTCCCGATGTCCCCCAATCCTCCTGCAACAAATCTGCGACGGCGATCACCCTCACCGCCCACTCCCACCTCTGCTCCAACCCGAGCTCCGCCACCTGCGTACATGCAAGGCTTGACCAATGATTCCCCCCTTTCTAGAGCATCGCTCTATGTTAATCCCGGTACCCCCTATGTCGCCAGCAGTACCGTCATTGCCCAATCACGGACGACAGAAATTATCAAGGCTCAGCCTGCCGAATCTTCCCAGAGGCCGAAGAACTCTACTTCGAGCAAATCTCGCGAGACGGAAACTTTCAGACTCGTGCGGAGCTCTTCTGGTCCCGACCAGGACGGACAACACACGTTCTTGGCCGACGGGGCGCATTGGGAGGTCGAGAACACAGATCAGAAGAAGAGGGACGTGAATGGCTCTTCCCGTTCATCAAGATACAAGACCCCTAGCCGTGAGGCAAGCGGGGAGGAACGCCACCACAGTAAGAGGGAGAGTACGGATGAGCGTAGTCAGAGGAAAGAGACCGCTGAAGAGCGTCACCACCGGAGGGAAAGCCGACGTCCCGAGGGTGCAAGGGAACGTGACCGTGAACGTGAACGCGAAGATCGGAAGAGTAGGCGGGAGAAGTCTTCAAGGGATAGTTATCTACGCCAGGAAAAGGAGAAACAGAGGACCTCCCAGGTGACACCCACGTCGAGCTCTTCCAGCATCCCAGCGAGGACTTCGGTTGCTGAAGCCCATCGTCGGTCGGACTACGCCAATCCCACGAGGAGGTCAACCGTCTCATCGCAACAGTCATTCCCGAGGGAGCACGAGCACGAGAGAAAAGCTTCGGTTAGCTCACGGCCGACATCAGACGTTCCCTCAACTCAGATGCTCAACGACGTGAGAGCGCGGGAGGCCTGGGAGATGGATAGGATCTGGAAAGGTCGGAGCATGTCGATCAACCAGGAGGGTTCGAACGTCATCGCGAGCCCCATGTCGACTGGGGGTGACCTCGACAGAAATGAAGATCCCTACCATCAATCAACCGCTCATGGCTCCAGCAGGACCTACTTCGTCGTAAAGACGCCGCTTCAGGGACAACAAAACGGGATCACATTCCCTTCGACGTCCTCCCAGAAAACGAATGGATCACACCACAGAACGCCTCCACCAGAACCGATCCGACCGTCCCAGTATCAGTTCCCGCCACTACCCCAGTCATTGAGGGCTCTGGACGACCCGGCGTCCAGAGAGTACTGGGCGAAGATGGCCGGGGTTTCTGCGGGGTCTCGGTGAATGGTGGGTGGCTGATATATCTCATCGTGCATCATCATTGAAGAAGTGCAGAACCGGATTCCTCAAACACACCCCTTGTAGTAAACAAACCTAAATTCTTTATTCACCTAATGCTTCATCTACCCAAACTTGCGAGACCTTAGGTTTTTTTACCCTGCTCATATCAGTAGACGACGTTTGGAAGCTCCTCTCACCCCTCTTTGCTCTTTCTCGCTCTCATTTTCCCACTCCCCTTCATTTTTAGTTTCCGTACGTGGTTCAGGGATACTTTAGTATCAGGCGCGCACATTATCATTCACCTCCTACACATCCTCCCTACCTAACTCCCCTCACGACGCTCTTGGACTTACTCTTACCCACTCGACCTTCCTGCCCTAACCATTGGCCATTCATACTGCTCGATTGACATTTTATCTCTTTGTTCTTTTTCCACCCTCTGTTTTCGTTCAGTGTTTGTTGTTCGTGTATTGATAGTATGCCCATCCACATCCTCCTATTCCCCTGCCCGCTTCAATCCTCTCATTCGCACTCAGGCTTGTTCGAATATAAAACGACTAAATAATACATGGAAACTGCTAGCAAACCTATAGAAAGTTGAACCTTGTCATGTTATCGAACGGGAAGAAAAACTTGGGAGCGGGGGGAAGATGGGTTCATGCCGTCCGAACGAGTCCAACCGTCACCCTAGCTCGGGCTGCGAGTGGCCGCGCCAGGGAAGACTGCGATCTTGCCTTCACTCCGATTCCAATGGTGGTTGGGTGGCAGTAATGCGAAGATGGTTCGCTTTCGGTGAGCCCCCAGAAGAGCGCAACACACTGCCAAGACCCAACCCTGCCAGAAGAGTGATTGTCGCTGCCGCTGAGTTCCAACATCCACGCGATAAGCCCAAGCACCCGCGGGAACCCGCCATCGATGAGGGGTGGCATCCCAATCTCTATACTGCGTGGTTTGCTGAACGGCAAAAACGACGTTAGGAGCGATGGGAACCATGCTCAGGGCAGCACCAAACTCTGCGGCTTACACGTCGGTCCGATACCCATCGCCGCTTTGGAGCGCATTGAAGAAGATACTGTGGACAATGCACTCACCCCGCCAAAGGACGCCCGCGAGTTCGGATGGTGTGGAAAGGGTTGGCTGTGATCATAGAATGCCATACTGTGGTTCCCCCCAGTAGTGCACGCCATCGGCTTCGGCTTCTTGAAATGGCCCTCCAGGGAAGAAACTTCGATTTTCCAACGGTCTCGGCGAGATCTCGAATCTGAATGTATTCCGAGTGGTTCTAAACGAGGGAGTCATGAAGGACAGTGTATGTACATGAGCGACATCAATGCCGTCAAATGTGTTGCCATAGGCGCACGTCAAGTGGGAAGAGGAAGGAAGAAAATGGGGGTTAAAACCAGGGACATATACAATGTGTACGGCACAGTAGCATACAGGTGGGGATGGTTCGTGAGGGGGTGGGGGAAGTTGGGTGAGGGATGATAACAGCAAAACAAGAAAGCTCAAAGATCGCGGTGGTAACGGTAATAGACAACAGGAGAGAAGGGGGAATGGAGGAAAATGCGCAAAACTTTTACTGTCTCTGAGTTTCTTGTGGCGGAAGGGGGAACGTGATGATGGGATAATCGTCCCATTGCCTCTCAGCGTCCAAGAACCTTCTCAGCCTCACCACTTGCGACGATAGATACATGACGATGATCTGCATCTTGACGTCGAGGTGGAGTTGAAGGATCTCCGAGCATGTTTTGAGGGCTTGTATCCGCGTGGCAACGAACATGTTTCCTTCGAAGCCGAGCTGCTTGAGCGCATCGATCAGCTCGCTGAATTCTGCACACCAGGCCAACACCCCAAGCTGCGAAAGATACAGCTTCAGATATGATTGCAATGAACGTGGAAAAGGTGAGCGAACCTGTCCAAACTGCTTGTATTTTGAGTACAGGACACTTGGGGCAGACTTGAGGGCAAAGTCGAACATTTCATTCTGTTCAATAACGCCAGGCTGCGGAACGAATGGCTCGGGGGCGGGTGTGGCCTAAACGATGGGACAACCGTTTGGTGAGTAAACTTTCACGATCCCGGATAATGTATCACGCGTACCATCGTAGGAGGGGGAGGGTCCTTAAACCACTCATAACCGGCATAGTCGATTTCTTGACCGATATCGACGGTCTCCATAGGCTTTCCGAAAATATTAAAGGAGGACGACATTCTGGTATACTCTTGTGAGAATAACGAGGCTTCTCTCAGAAGAACGTTGATGACGGTTTGGAGGATGTGATGAGGGAGTCGTTGGAAGAATTGGTCGTTGGAGGGGTCTTGATTCCTGGGAGGGGGTACGAAAAACTCGTATTTAAGTTCTTGTGGGGGGCCTGGATTGGGGACGGGCTCTTGCTGCTGTACGGGAGCGGGAGGTGGTGGAGCGGTCGAAGTAGAGGGTTGCGGCGGATCTGGAAGAAGATTCGGGTGGGCACGTGCTGATGAGTAAAACGGGCGCTCCTCGGATCACGAAACGACACTCACAGGTATGGTGGAAGAGGTCGATGGGGGTCAGCAAAGAAGGGTTGTCGCTCGATGGAACGGCGAGAAGATCGGGAGCAGATAAAGTCTAGATAAGTGAGATGAACATCAGCTTAGGATCAAGCTGATCGCCACCATTGGAACACGCGGGAGCCGCACGTACTCTAGGAAGTGTGTCGAGGAAGAGTAAACCTTGTCGAGGAGCCGGGCTGTTTTCCGGAGTGAAGCTGTTGGACCTCTGCAAAAAAGAGGGTGAAGATTGTCCCACTACTGTGGTAGATCTGCTTTTCCAAAGGGAGGAACCCCGGTCCGAACCGTATCTGGGGGAATGGGAGGGTGAGTGACGTGAGGGAGTCGAAGGCCTGGAAGGGGTGTGAAGGATGCGTGTTCTTTGAAATTCGTCTTCTGAGATTAACGCTGAGTCTGGTGGTGGGATATATCCAACAGGGACTGGCGGTGGGATGATCAGCGGTGGTGGAGACGGAGGCGGCTGAGGTCCAACGCTGGGATGATATCGATAGTCTCGAACGTTCCGGGACAACCAAGAAGGTGAGGGAAGAGGAGTTGCAGTTAATGAATCAAGCTCGGGTGTAGGGCAACCAGACGGAGAACGGGTTAATGTGAGGGGGTCGACTCGTTCGTAAGTGATTCGCGGAGGCTGGAGATAACCAGAATGTGATGGTACCGCTGTATCCGACTCTCTCGTCTGTGATTCCGAGTCGGACTGAACAGTGATAACAGGAACGACCGCAGTCGAACTCGAGGTCTGAGGAACGGAAGTAGGAAGGAAGGGTGAACAATCGATTGGCTCCGATACAACTCCGGGAAGTGGATTGAATTCAGTGACTTGTGGAGGAGCGCTGGCCGGGATAGAATCTAAGGGGTATGTGATAGCTCAGAATACCAAGTATGTAAACAAGCAACAGGATGGGGGACTAACCCCGATCGACACGCTTGGAGTTGCGATGTGCTTTGGAGCGGAGTGGGAGTCTGAGTGATGACCGGAAGGATTGGAACCGGCGATAGAATGTGAGGGTACTCCGCGAATCAGACGGTGCGATGGTAGATGGTGAGGATGGACGGGTCGACGGTGGAGACGGAAGCTGTGTGTTCGGATCCGGGAGCGATTGTGGCGGGACCTGTTCCTGTACCAAACGAGGTCTCCGGGATTCTAGGGAGATAATGAATTAGCCCAACTCGAACGGGTATAACGAGAGAACACGCACCGATCGTGGAAAGTGGGTCGAGGAGAGTTACGTGACGGGACGAGTTTCCGGGGACGTGGGCTGGGGGTCTCGGAAATTCAGAGAGAAGACTATCGGTGGAAGCGACCGCAAGGTGAAGCCTAGACCTAGAGTGGTTCTGCCTCGAGAGAGGTAAAGAACTCCGGGAGTAGGATCTGGATAGCGGAAGCTCTGGAAGTGTGTGGGAGACGGACTTTGACCTCGTGGAACGCGTATGGGGAGAGAGCGCAAATGGGGTGGAGATCTCGGGCCTGGGGGTCAAAGGAGATAGGCTTCGAGTATCGAGTGTGCTGGTTTCGTGATCGAGGTCTGGCAGTACTTCGTCGTAGGTGATCTCCTCAAAGTCGTCGAAACACGAACTTCCTTCGTCCGCTTCGAAGACAGAAGAGAGAAGCTCGTCAGTCACGGGAGGTTTGTCATTGGCAGAAGAACGTTTCGAGGCGCGTTTGGAGCCTTTGAGGCTGCGAACGATCCTAGCTGGCAGGATGCTCGTTGGGGTATACATCGCAGATGGTATAATGGGAAGAGTCGCAGAGGAGGCTCGCTCGCTTGCGGTATATAACAGAGAGTGGGAGAAAGAAATGTGGAGGGGGTGTAGGGAAAAGGGGAGGGGGATGAAATGAAGAGCTCACCTTTGAATGAAGGACACCTGTGATTCGCGCGGTGTGCAGTGGGGCTAAACTAGACACTGTAACTTACCGCCGACACCTCGAGGTGTGAAAGAGGAAGGGGAAAACAGTTTCTGTTCGCCCCCCAATCCTCCTTGGACGCCTTAAGGCCTGGGCGTGTCCTCGCTCTCTGATCCGGGCCCATTTCCGGTTCACAATGCCTCTCGCTTATTGAGATCCATACAGAGCGGCAGTTTCATTTTGTGACCGAGGGGCATACACCTCATAGATTTCGATGTTATCTGGAGAGCCGGAGGGCCAACCTGGACGGGTCATGGTAGAGCGGCATCAGAAAAGGATTCATATTCCCATCGCATGATCTCATCTCCAAAGGTCCGGCGATCCTCAGGCCCTCGCCTGCTCAGGTGGCCTCCCAGAAACGTTTACATCGTCCCCAAAACCAGGAAATGGCCGCTCCTGATCCCTGCAGACAATCGTGACAGATTCCGTCCAAACGCTAACCGCTGACGGTGGGGAAATGACACCTGCCCCGTTTACGCGTGGGGTGCGGGGAACAAATCCCTCCCGTTGATCCTGGGCTCTGCTCCGTCTCTCTCCGCTAGGAACATGAAGGATTTAACCTGAGATTAGCCTACCTGCGGCCATTGGAACCATGGTTGTGACCATCGCTTTCGGTTGGGTTCACCTCTCCGACCGAACGATCGCCGAACCTCCTTCGAGCGGGGGACGCGTTGCTTCCACGCTGGAGCGGGTGGCTTTAAATTGGGGGGGGGGGGGGGGGGGGGGGGGGGGGGGGGGGGGGGGGGGGGGGGGGGGGGGGGGGGGGGGGGGGGGGGGGGGGGGGGGGGGGGGGGGG
>Ga0307517_10004850_pt1 | contig 20507 bp, 18 predicted proteins | sample 23_EM_MG_FD_194515 | JGI IMG/M metagenome (GOLD analysis project Ga0307517, IMG submission 194515) | Populus trichocarpa ectomycorrhiza microbial communities from riparian zone in the Pacific Northwest, United States - 23_EM | ecosystem: Host-associated > Plants > Roots > Unclassified | place...
AAGACAAAAAGAAATTAAAAAAAAAACCATAATCCAAACCGAGTTAGCATAATAAACTTGTGACTCGGATAGTAAAACTAGGACATCTTCATAGAAAACATATTAGGAAAAAAACATAATATTTAATAAACTCAATGTCGAAGGTTAAAAGCAAGAAAGAAAACAGGTGTAAAGAAAAAATAGTTAAAAAAAACCATTGTCAGCCCGAGTTAACATTTCATACCTGTGACCCGGATCGTGAGACGAGAATGACAGCATAAAAAAATAACAAAGCACAATCCTCAACAATCCAATGCTGAAGGCTGAAAATAAAAAAGTAGAATCAATTTTTAAAAAAGATAAAAAAAAAAAGGAATTAAAAGAATTGGGAAATTTTTTTACATAAAAATAAAATGATATAAAATCCTGAGCTAATCCGAGCCAGCATGGAAAATGTGTGACCCGGACCGTAAGGTCGGGTTGTCATCATAGAAAGCAAAAATAAAATAAAATAAAATAAAGAAGTTTAATCTTCAATAAACTCAATTTTGAATGATGAAATTAAAAAATAAAATCGGTGAAAAAAAAGACATAAAAAGACTGATATCAATCTGGGTTAAAATTTTATATTTGTGATCTGAGTCATGAGATTGAAATCATCACACCAAAAAACTTAATTAATCCCAATCTTAAACAAATCAAATATTAAAGAATGAAATTGAAAAAAAAAACAATTAAAAAAACAAGAGTCAAATCTGATATAAAAATTAAATTAAATCAAAAGAATGAGGACCAAGTTTGATATAAATATCAAATAAGACAAAATGCTAAGGAATAAAATTAAAAAGAAAAAAAACTAATAAAAAAGGATTCAAAACAAACAAAGAATAATAAAAAGAATTAGGATCACAATTAAAATAAAAAGAAAAAGGAGAACAACTCTTAATTTCAGCTAGGTTGGTATGTTTTCAAGGGGAAGAGAGAGGAAAGGAGGAGGAGAAAGAAACTCCACCACCATAAAATGCATTACACATGCCATCCCATTAGATATGTCTCCACATGATCCGTTGATAAAAACAACGAATGATCTTTTTTTTGTCATGAAACGCCATATATGTTGTCTAAAGGGTGTAGGTGCCTTCTGTATGTGCCAATAATTTTTCTTAGTTTTTTAAATTTAATTTAATTTATCATAAGATCTTAGTGCCCCACCCCACATGATATTAACAAAAAAACCATAATAAAAAGACCAAATAGCCCTTTGACCTTAGTAATTACATTATGCTAACAAAGATATAAAACTAAAAGTGCTTCTGCCCTGACAGTTAAGAAAATTTAACATTTAAGAATATTTTAAATATTATATTTTGCAAATAAAAGGTTAAAAGACCGTTTTACTCCAATTTCATCTAGTAATGACAAATGATTCTAGTTGGAAAAAAAAAATTCTGTCATTGTAAGCAAATTACATGGTTTTGACTGTGAAAGAAAAAACAAAAATTTCACTGTTCAAGTCCATAAGAAACTGCACAGTGATTTCCTAGTCATTTTATTTTTTGTGGGTAGATATGCCTTTATAATATATTGTTGACGTTATCGAATATAAATGAAATTTAAGGGTGCCGTCGGCTTGGTAGGTTGGTAGGCAAGAAAGATATGAAGGCGATTGTGAAATTTTAGTTAGATTACTGAAATCCAACAGTTGAAGCCCAGATTAATGAAATGATGATCACGAAGCAAGAAAACTAGACAATCACTGTCAAATAGAGGACGATCTTCCAATCACTTCCACCAAAAAATGCGGTGTTTTCTTCCTTCTTTATTGCAATTTTAATGCAGAAGGTCTTCCTTTCACTGTCTGCCAAGTTCTAGACTTTAGAGCCCGCCATGACCAGCTAAGAACCAAAAAGAATTAAGGTTTTCTTTTTCAGTTTCATCCGCGTTGATCTTCTTGTTTATTCGAGTTAAAAGAAGGCTGAATTTAGAGATAATAATTGTTTTTAAAAAAGGTTTTTTTTTGAAATATATTAAAATAATATTTTATTTATTTTTTAAAAATTATTTTTGATATTAGCACATCAAAATAATCAGAAAACACTAAAAAATATTAATTTGAAGTAAAGAAAAAAGGCTCTTGAAACTAAAAAAACAAACAGACACGACTCATTCAAGATTGCTACCGCGTGAAGAAATCAAAATCTTGGATTCCATCTATATTAAGAGGGTGTTTGAGAGTATGGTAGCGGTTGTTTTACAAAGTGTTTTTCGCTCGGAAATATATCAATTTTTTTTAATTTTTTTTTAATATTAGCATATTAAAATGATCTGGAAATATTAAAAATAATAATTTTAAAAAAAATTATATAAAAAAAAATATTAATTTGAAGTAAAGAAAAAACGCTCTTGAAACTAAAAAAACAAACAGACACGACTCATTCGAGATTACTACCGCGTGAAGAAATCAAAATCTTGGATTCCATCCATATTAAGAGGGTGTTTGAGAGTGTGGCAGCGGTTGTTTTACAAAGTGTTTTTCGCTCGGAAATATATCAATTTTTTTAAATTTTTTTTAATATTAGCATATTAAAATGATCTGGAAATATTAAAAATAATAATTTAAAATAAAAAATAATTATATATAAAAAAAACTTTTCTTTTTTTAAAAATTAACTTCTAAGCTCCCTGCAAAATAAAACTCTCAGCTCAGAAAATGCAGGATCTTTACTGCAATTGAAAATAGTCTCCCCTTAGCTGGGTTGTGATGAAAAAACACAAAAAAAGGAAAAAGGTAGAGGGATGTGCAGAGGGCAAATTGATGGCCCAAACGGCAGGGATGTCTGTCCTTCGAGGCTCTCAACAACAAATTGGTCGTCGCCTCAACCATTCTAGTATTGAATCCCAATCTCATCGTAATTTTCTATTACGATCCGTAGCTGCACACACTGCAATGTAAAGTTACTGACTCCAAAAAAGCTAGCAGAGCGTCGTTCTTCTATATTTACGCATAAATTGTTAATATAATGCTTATGTTCTTGTAAATGGCTATCTTCCCTCACCTGTTTCTTCATAAGACATCTACTTTATTGTCTTCTCAGAAGTAGCCATCTTTTTTTTCCAATCACCTCACCTGGAGGCGTCAATCTTTTCACCAACGAGCGATATAATAAGACATAACCGCCAATAACTTTTTTTCGAGGTTAATTACGAGAAAATATAATTATTTTTCATTGTTATTTCACTCTCTGGAAGATATACCCAAATAAAATTTATAAATATTTCAAGTTACCAAATAAACATACAAGTTCTTCATTTAGGACATCACACATAATACAAGTTCATAAAAGACTACTAAACAATCATCACAATATTCACTCTCCCAAGCTCTTGCCTTTCTAGTTATATTTTTCTTTCTAAAAATTATTATTATTTATTTTATTTCAACTCAGTCAATGATAAAAGGTTCACACCTTCTCTCTAGATATTCCTCAACACTCTCCTAGTAAAATTAGGTGGTACCACTAAACTTAATCTTAGTAAATATAACCTTTTATTATCAAACAAATTGTACCAATCAAATAAGTTATCTATGTCATAAATCCACCTAGTAAAAATTCAAGGGTCAAAATGACCCTTCGCGGTGGGGGTCTTTATTTTGATACGTCTCATGACTCGTTTACCAGGGTTATTATGGTTAGAGTGACCCTAGTTATAGTTATGTTGATGGTGTCTATAATGAACATGCATGTATTGGTTAGAATTGCAATTTTTATTTTCATTAGCTTGTCTTGTTTGAAAAATCTCTATGAACTCAACTCCCTTCGAAATGGTGATCATTTAGGATAGTATGAGGTGTAGTTGATCTTGAATGGTTATAAGGGATTTACTAACAGTCATGTGGTCAACTTCGTAAAAAATAACATGGAGATACATTGGAGAAAAATCCACATTTATAATGGTGATTAACTTGGAGAAATAACCAAGAGAGAAATGAAGAATAAACTTCATTAAGTTTTATACAAGAGACATAAACTTTGGAGATATATTAGAGATTCTGGAGACTTAGGCACAATATAGAAGAAATCAACTAAAGTACATTTTTAAGTGGTCAGAATGTTATGCATGCAAAAGATTCTTTTTATATTCATCTTATAAGTATAAGTGCTAGACTTGATCACTCTAAATGGTTCATCCTATTTTAATGCCAACTTTCTTTTTCCTTCAACACTACTTATCGCTTCTAACTTCCCTAACACCCTATCTCCCACTTTAAATCTCTTATTCTTTACTTTGATATTACAACTAAGTAGCTCAACTTAGAAATACCTCATTCTTCATTGCAGCATTGATTCTAAATTCTTCAAGAAAGTCTAAGTTTGACCTCAATCCTTGATCGTTGGTGCTAGTAGAGAAATATAATACCCTATAGCTAGGGTATCCTATTTCTGCTTGAATCATTGCCTTTGTTCCATAAGTCAGGAGGAAGGGTTTTTCACAAGTAAAAATCTTATGAATTGTTTGGTACACCCATAAAGTGTCATCTAAAAACTCAGACCATTCACCCTTAGCCTTTTCTATATTTTTCTTTAAGCTATTTAACAATATCTTGTTGGTGAGTTCAACTTGTCTTTTTGTTTGAGGATGAGAAACGAGGGAGAACCTACGCTCAATCTTGAGCCTTTAACATTACTCTCTCATCTTTCTATTATCAAATTGGGTGTCATTTTCAGTATTGAGCATGTGTGTAAGTCCAAATTTATATATGATGTTCTTCCATAAAAGAAAGATGACCTTGCTGGTGGTTATTTCTATTAGTGTCTTTACCTCCACCCACTTAGTGAAGTTTTTAACAGCTACCAAGATAAGTTGTCTTTTTCTGAAGGCTTTTAAGAATGGTCCCAATATATTCATTTCTTATTGTGAGAAAGGCCATATAGAAGAAATGGTAGTTAACTTAGCAGAAAACTGGTGAGGCAATGGAGAAAATCTCTAGCACTTGTCACACCTCTTCACCATTTTTACAACATCTTTTAAGAGTGTAGGCTAATAAAACCATGCTTGAGTTGTTCGTGTTACCAAGGCTTTCACCCCTATATGGAGTCCACATATATCTTTATGGATCTCTTTGAGCACATGCTCATTTTCCTCATATGATATGCACTTTAATGATAGAGAGGTAGTAGACCTTCTATAAAATTCACAATTCTAGAGGCAATACCTTGCAGCTTCTTCTAATTAGCATGATGGTTTTGACCTTTTCTGATGGTAGCTCTTCATTAATCAAGTATTGTTTGAGAGGGGTTCTCCAACCATCATGATACTTTTTTATTTCATATTTGGCTTTTCAAACACCTCAATCTATACCTGATGTGGAAATTCCACCAAATTCCCACTAGCAAGCTTAGAAAAAGATTAGCTTGGCTATTATCTTCTTGTGAAATTTAGAGATATAAATCATCTTTCCTTCTTTTTTTTTTTAAATTGGTGTGTGAAAGCACCTTCTGTTGATACTTTATCATTGAAGGCTCTTTAGCCCTAAATAGCTCCTAACATTATCCCACCACTAATTGAGAATCATTAAACATTATAAATGGTTAAGCATCCAAACTCTTTGCTAAACAGAGGCCTCCTAAGATAGCTTCATATTATGCTATATTGTTGAAGGATGGGAGTTCCAAGCGAATTATATATTCAAAGGTTCCCCCCAAAGCTATTCAAAATAAGCCCAACTCCACTTCTATTCATGTTAAATTCTCTATCAACATGTAACACCCAAGGTCTAGTGGCGAGTTGGTCCTCTACTATATTGGTTTCAACCTCTAGAGGAGATGGTTTGGTGAAGGAGCATTCCACAATGAAATCAGTTAAAGTTAGGCCTTTGATAGTTGATCTAGGCTAATATTAGAGTTCATACTCTTCTAGCTCAATAGTTTATTTGATCATATAACTTGACAAGTCAGGTTTATGAAGGATTTGCCTCAAAAACATATCAGTCAGCACAATCACTTAATGTGCTTGGAAATATGGTTTCAATTTCCTTTTCAATCTTAGTATACCTCTTCTTAATATCATGAAGAACCTTTCCCTTAAAATTTTCAACTCTTCTTCTGTTTGCTCAACCTTTTCCTCTAATGTTTTCTCCTTCTCTTTTGATGTAGAACTAATGGAGGGAGATTTTCGAGCTCTATTTTTTCTTAAGTTTCCTGGGTCACCCACAAGATTGCATAAAAGGCATGAGTATAAGAATAAAACAGATTGAAAAGACAATAAACAATTAATATTCATACCATATAAATTTTTTTTCAAAGATAACCCTTTGGCTAGCCAAAAGATATGATACTTATGGTTACTTAGGAGTTTTTTAAATGCTTTTATCTTATATAAACTTAAAGGAGGAGCAATGTTATCTCTACTAGTCACATTCTAAATTGAGGAACATCCTCATATATTATCTAGGGAGGTTGTCAGTCTTTCATAACTAACCACAACCTACTTGTATCTCTATTTTTTTCCCACTAATTTACCTTTAAATATATCATTCAAAGGGTTTTGGTTCCTTCTCCTAACAAAAGTGTAAAACCAAGTCACCCATTTTCTGCCCTCTAAAGAACCTGATAAAGTAAAACAATACCTAAATAGTCCCAAAGTAGGAACTTGACCTTTAAATTTTACGTATTTAGCAAAAGCTGCCAACGACATATATCTATTAGGATACAACTAACTCACACACAAGCAGTAATATTCAAACATCTTCTTTACAAAGCCATATAAAGGTAATGAATATCAAAATTTAAACATAAATAAAAGAGCAGTTATCTCCAACTCGATATTAGAAGCATCATGTTCTCTACTTATTCTCTCGCGAGAAAAAAGAATCTTAACCATATATCATACTGGCATTCTTAGATTTATCTTAATAATGTCATTTATGGCAACTATACTAGCATACGAGTCATTAATTTGGAAGGTATGAGTTGTTTAAAAATTGAAAGATGAATGTGTTTCACCATCTCGGGAAGACCCAACTCCTCTACCATGACCAGTAGTGTGGGAAGGATTAGATCCACCACTTTTGTTAGCCTGAGAATCTCCCTTGCTAAAATTATCGTTAAGCCAACAAGTCCTCTTCTATGACATATTTGAAAATGAAAAGCAAGAAATAAGAGAACAGGTTTTCCTCACTTGACTTTTCAAAGTAGTAATCTTATATTAAAAAACTAAAACCAAAGAGTTTATTTAGAAACTCTTAAAGATTGTTGATAAACTATATGTTGTGAAGATAAGATAATTACAAGATATTTATATTGGTGTTTGCCAACAAAACAGTGCATTCAAACTCACCAAAACAAATGATCAAGTTTGGCATGACATCATTCATTCAATAGATCTACTTTTACAGATCACATGACAATGTCTCATGTCCCCTACTTTTGCAGGTCACACAGTAATGTCTCATGTCCCCTACTTTTGCAGGTCACATGTCAAGCATTATTTTGTTTAGGGTGGACCATGATTTAACATGCATTACCAGCCATCAAAATTCATTACTCACAATATAGTTCAATATTTACAAGTTAAATTTTTAACAGAATGTTAAAAAAATGATTAGAGGTAAATGATGATACGGGTTTCAAAGAAGAAGAAAAGGTGTAGTACGAGTTTGTATTAAGCTCGTGAGTTGGGTTTAGTCCTTTCAAGTTCGGTTGACTTTAGTCAAACTGAGCCCAATCGAGCCCTTTTTTGGCTCGGGTTGACTCTTTTAAGCTTGATTTGACCACGATCAAACTAAGTCCAACATGGGGTCCAGTTTGACCTGGTCAAACCAAACTCAATTGGGCCTATTTTAGGCGTGGTTTTCCTTTTTTGGGATCGGTTTGACCATCAAACTGAGCTAAACCTGAGGTTATGTTTGACCTAGTCTAATCGAGCCCACCTTTAACTCGATTTGGCTCATTTTAGACCTAGTTCAATTGGACTTTTCAGTTCTTTTCTTCTCTTTCTTCCAACTTTTTTTTTCTTTCTCTCTAGTTTATTTTTATTCATATCGACAACCCATATGTCGAGGAGGATGTCACGCTGTTAAAACTATACCTTTATCTATGCTTCACCTACGCTATTCAACTGTTATGGTGTGACACATACGTGTGAACGGCTATACTTGTTTTAGCTATCTATAATTCATAATGAGCTACTCCTGATATTTTTGTTGAGGTAAGCTATATATAAAGAAAGTAAAATGAATAAGAGAGGGATGAATTTTCTCATTCAAAATTATATATATACAATTACTCTCTTTACATTTTCTTATATATAAACACCCTCCAAACACTACACTGACCTAGTCATTGGAGTGTTATTTTAGAGGTAACACCCACATCTCCAACCTAGTATTATCCGTGAAGAGAGCTCACGTCCAAGCGAAGTTTTTTTGAGCTTCATCAGTCAAGCTTCTGATTCCTTGTGCATATAGCTGGGAATTGGCTGCAGCCATGAAATGACAGGGAGTTCTTCAACATCGTGTGTAGTAAAAACTGTCAGTGTCTTTCTCTGTTTTTGTTTATCTGTTTTAGCAACAGTGAATAACAAATTGATCTTGAGACTTATCTGGTATTCAATTTGATCTTTAGGCACATTATGACCTCTTCTGTTTTCAATTTTTTATACAAGTTTGATATTTCCTTTTTAAGTCAACAACTGAGCTTTCTGTTGATGTAATGATTTTATGTGTTGCATGTTGATTAGGTTCAGCCTCTCCGAGACGCTAAGTTCCTATCCCGATATAAGGCTAGAAGGTATTGCCTTTTGTGTTAGTTATATTAGCTTTGAGCAGATGAAATTATTTTGTGCTTTGGGTGGAAGAAGTCGATGATGAACATTTCAGCATGAATTAATTGTTTGTGAAAGGTTATAGCATGTCATCTCCACCATGTAGCTTTGTTCTGCTTCTAGTATTTTCTGCTATAGTTTCACGCTTGCCATCTCTGTGATAACAAAAAAAAAAAAAACATTTGCTACAATTGATGACAACCAGCTGGTTGGGTTTCCTACTGTTTCAAGTTGCGACTTAAAAAACTGAAAATTTGGGAACTTTTCGAAACAAAACTGGACTCTAGCTAATTGAAAGCTTGTTTAGACTTTTATATAATTCACAAATAGGGGATAACTTCACTAAGACTTTTATGTTCAAGGTATTAGTCACTGGTCAGATTCCAAAATTTCTCTTCGGCTATTGCAGTTCGTGTATTGTTATTTCTGAATTGAACAGGTTGATGGTCCGGTAGATGTGGCTGAGGCAGCCCTAGGGCATTACTTCAGCGCAGCCAACGCTGACAGTACTCTGAAGGGAGAGTGGGAATGTGAATGGCGTAGGCCCAGTAAGATGCACAAGGATAAAACCATGCAGATGCATGCCCAAATGTATTTTTCCTTTCTGGTATCCCACTCTGCCATACAGCTCTCTTTGGGCGTTTCTCTTGGAATCTTTGCTCTAAAGTTTGGTAATCAGTAACCTGAAAAAGAAAAGGAACTCTGCTAGTCTTTTATTAAATAGGCTAGTTCACAACTATATAGAGAAAATCATGAGCTCCCCTGTAACTCTCTATGGTGTTTACATGATCGATAGTATTAGGCCAGTGAGGCTGGACAATTTAAAGTTTTCTTTTGAAAACAAGAAACACCATAAACGAGAACAATATTAAACCATGCTAACAGGAATCATCCACTGCAACAGGCAGCAGGAATTGGAATGATGCAAGGGTGATTACTTTCAGCTTATAACGCAAGAAATTTGAATTCTTTCACTCACCGATGCTACCATTAACAACATTTTTCAGATGTATTTGCTGAAATCTTCACAGGCTTGCAAGACCAGGTTGTCATCTTCCCATTCATCGCGAAATGTCTTTGGGTTGGCGTTCAATCTCTTGGCCGTTTCATAGAACATTTGTACTCTCCATTCTTCAAAGCAAGGACATTGACACAGAGAAGCAACCCAAGCATTGTAGTCAATCTGCAAAAATTATAACTCAAATAAAAAGGTATATCAGGTAATAAAAGCATGTGTGAAATGGTTGTTTAAGAAAATGTGCCATTCTTCTGGTTGCAAAACATGCACATAGTATGGACAACCTACAAAATAAATTCCAAGTGTGGTTAAGCCAAAAAACTTGAAGATTGGCAACAAACGCACCATACAAAAATCACATTGTTATGAAAAACACAGAGGAAAGTTGTTCTGGCATCACTAGCAATGATATGCTCGATGCAACAAAGAGTTTTGACAAAGGCTTTTGTATGAGTCCCTGTCTTATTTCCACTAAGCTCAGAACATAGGATTTTGTTGAGTTTAGCCACTAAGTTTGGAACTTGGTCTTTTGTTCAGTTGATTTATTTGGCAGACTAAAATGCAAAAAACCTTTAGTTGGAAATGAAGGTTCCAAAACGCATGGGGATTGCTGGAAAAAAATTGACAAAGTGAAGTATGATTCCACATTTGAGGCAGGGATAATTTATCCTCAAATGGAAAAAAAAAGAAAAGATCTTTGTTAATTATCATTAACATGTTGAGTGAAGACAACACGTGATAGCTAATGATTTTTATTAGTGCAAGGCCTTTAGGATGAGCCCTGTTCAGTTACATAATTTCTAGCAATGAAACAGGTGCCATACTAAAACTATGGTGAAAGAAGGATAAAATTTCTACAGGCACAAACACAAGGCTTACCATTGTGTCCCCCATGCTATGAGTGTGATGCTTAGGCACACCAGAATCTTCAAGTGTCGAGTAGAAGGTGTTAACATCTTCCATCATGTCCTCTTGTGAAGGGAGCACAATTCGATCAGATAGAACACCAGAAATCCACTTGCTTTGAATTTCAAAGATTGGGAAAGGTAAACTCTAGCAAAAATGGTATGCAAAGGATTAATTTCAGCAATAAAGGCTAGCATCCACTAAAAAGAAACGGACATGTATCACAGCAGAGCTCAACCCTGTAGGGTAGTCCGACAAAGGAAAGCTGCGGGGCAAAAATGGGTGGGAAAACATGCTTGTAGAGTGGTCCAACACGATTGTCATCCACAGTCACAATGCCATTGGTTTTGAGGAATGGGAAGTAATACTTGTACCTTGATAAACATGAAAAAATTGCAAATTTAACATTCAGTCATTAACAGCATTGCCTAAATATGTCATTCAGAATGGATCTACATGAAAAGAGAGAGATAGAGAGAGAGAGTTCCTAAACCATACCAAATCAAAGACAGTTAAAATTACCCTGTGCAATGCAGAATAATATCAGCGACGATAGTGTTACCATCTCGGAAAGCCACAGAACCATCTTTATGTGCGCTTTTTATCTGCAAAATTTGGAGGGGGGGGCAAGCACTTTAGATACAAACTTTCTAATGATAGCCCTCTCGGATTCACTCTCAACATGGGTTGGTACTCTTACCATAGAATGTAGCCATATATTATCACATTCAGCCCGCTTTTCATATGTATCATTGGCAACTGATCTAGATGCAATGTGCACCTCTTTGGCAATTCCACCAATCTCAAGGGATAAATCAATAGCACTTGCAGAACTGCCAATTAAAATTACAACCTGACATGGAAAAACATCAGCACAAAAGTAAAATGCATTGTAAAAGATAACGGAGTTAAGAGTATATGAGTGAAAATTAAAATGCACACACAAACAGACAGATATTGACATAAAAATTACAGAAAGCATCTTAAAATGTACAGAAGAAGAATGTCCCCTATGGCCTGGCTTGTGAGACAATTGTAGTTAAGTTTTGAAAGCTCGAGGTACTCCCAAGTTCTGTCATCTAGGAAAACCGATCAATTTTATCCATTTAATTGCAGTAACTCAAGAAAGAAGTTTGGCTTCTAACCAATTCAAACAGGAGAATTACGCCATAAAAAAAAATTAAGTTTAAAAAAAGAACTTCAAGAGACATTCCGTAGAAGCACTCTATAAGGTAAAGAGAAATATAAAACTTTAGACATACTTTATCCTTGAAGAGTTCAGGAGTACGATAGTTATGGCTATGTATTTGCTTTCCGGGCCACAAGTTGATGCCTGAAAGGAATACAAACTAGAAGATTAAAGACACAGTTAAAACACCATTACAAAACATTTTCGAGGATGCATCATGTATTATTGTAATATATCATGCCAGTTTATAAAGACAGGAAGATGGATATTATTTCCCCCAAAATAAAAACACGGGTATTGCCCGATATTTTAAACACATAATTCAATTTAATAGAAAATCACCAGGAAAAAAAAATAGCACAAGCTAAAAATACCAGGGATTTCAGCAATACGAGGGTGTGTGAAATGTCCATTACAAACAACAACAGCATCAAAAACCTCATCTAGCAGATCATCATCACCACCATCAGGTCTCATCCTTTTACACTTCACTTTCAATTTCTCATTATCAACCATCTCCACACTAACCACTTCACACTCAAACCTCACCATTTCTTCAATCCCAAACTCCCTTGCAAAATCTTGCAGATACTTCAACACTTCTGCATGACCCGGGAACCTTCTAGGGTCGCTCCCTTCACCCGCTCGGGTCACGAATGGATAATCCATAAAGCCCATCGACTCTCTCGGCAAGTTGGTCCGGAGGGACTTGTATAAACTGGTGTGGACGATGTGTCGGGTCGGGTCTAGCCCAAGAGGGTCGGTTTCGACCTGTGGAGTGTACACCCATGTCCCACCAATTTGGCTATCTTTCTCAAAGACAACCACTTGGTGACCTTCACGCCGGAGCTCACGTGCCGCCACTAAACCGGCGGCGCCGGCACCGATGACAGCTACGTGGCGAGAGGTGAGCGAAGTAGCATTTGATGTTTGCATGTTTGACACGGTCCATATCAAGTGACAGCAGAAGATACTTATAAAGGTAAGGTACAAACATAAAACATTAGTAATTTACTAGTTTGTAATAATTAGTGTAAATTATACTTTTAAAACCGTTTGGGAATTCAATTTTTTTTTTATTTACTAAAATTTAATATGATTTGTATGATTTGGATTGTTTTGATGTGCTGATGTCAAAAATAATTTTTAAAAATTAAAAAAACATTATTTGCATGCATTTCGACACGAAAAGTTATTTAAAAAGCAACTGTTACCACACTGCCAAACATACTAAAACTGAGTCTCTCCGAACTCTAAAATTCATCTCAATAGGTAGCATCGTAGTTTTGAAACCCGACCCGGTAATCAACCCGGTTTAATGACCGGGTCACGGGTCGGATGGGTTGACCCGGGCTGACCCGGGTCAACCCAAAAAAAATACCGGCTCTTTAAAAAATGTAGAAATATGCAAAGCCTCAACAATGCTGACCTTGGTGTTGATACTTCAAATTCCTTTCAAATTTTGGTAATAGTGCATTTGTTGAAACTGTCCATTTTGGTTTTCTCTCTGTGATTCTGCTATTCGCTGTTGAAAGCTAAAAAAAGTAAAACTCATTCAAGATGAGGGCTCGTGAGTCATACTTAAAAAAAAGAAAAAAAAGAAAAAATCTCACACTGAAACACTCTTTTTTATTCTCTTATTCCCCAGCGTGCGCGCACACACACACATAAAAAAGAAAAAGACAAAAAAATAGAAAACTCGGAGAGCAAGAGAGAAATTAATTAACTTCTCTCTCCTAGCTGCTAATGACTTCTTCTCCAGCAACAACACCTTGGTCACATACCAGCTCAACCATTGTGATCTCAAACGTGAACAGTTTCCTTCTTCAGCAGCAAGCAGCCTCTATCAACCGTGAGCTTCAATCATGCCAATAATAGCATGAGTTCATCCCCAAGCATCAACAACTTTGCTTTTAACTAAGAATCTCATCCCTAACATTGGTTTTGGTCAAGATTAGCAGCAGCTCAGCCTTAGCCATATCTATCAACTGTGAGCCTCAATCACATGACCTTAGCGCGTCTCTTTTCGTTCTCTTTCATGCCCATGAAGGTGGATCAAAGAAAGGTAGCTTGCTTCTCTCCTGGAGATCTGCTTTTCCGACTAATGACAGAGCCCCTCGGCTGGGAGGCATTTATTCGTTTTCATCGTTTTGGCTTTTTAAAAGGCCAAAACGATGTAGTTTAATGCCTCTGTATTAAAAAAAAGAAAAGAGAGAGAGACCAGGTCTCAACCGGGTTTACCCGGGTCGCCCGGTTTCCGGGTCAACCCGCCGGGTCGACCGGGTTTTGCCAGGCCAACTTCCAGGCGGGTTTTTACTTAGACCCGGACCGGTCCCAGGTCGACCCGCCGGGCCGGTCCGGGTTTCAAAACTATGGGTAGCATTATTAGAGAGAACAACATTTAGATCATTCACTAGAAGCCATGTTGTTGTGATGCTACGGGCTTGTGGTATATTTGTATATTTTTATAAGTTTATGAAAAAAATTATAAAAATAAAAAAATATATATGAAAAAAAATTGTTCCAATCCATAATATTTTTAAGGAAAAAGCTATAAAGTTAAATTCTCAACCAGCTTAATATTAAAAAAAAATCGACAAAGATAATTTTAGAAAAAATCATAATAAAAAAAATAAAAGGAAAAAAAAACCATGCAGGGAAACACTGTAGCAATCTATAGTATTTCATGAGGAAATCTACAGTTGTATTCTCAACCAGCTCCATATTAAAAATAATAAAATTGATAGAGACAATTTAAAAAAAATCACAACAAAAAAAATCATATGGGGAGACACTGTAGCAATCTGCAGTGTTTTAAAGAAAAAAAATGCGAAGCTAAATTCTCAACCTGCTCAATATAAAAAAAAATCGACAAAGATAATTTTGAAAAAAAAAATCATAAAAAAAAAACATGTGGGGAAACATTGTAGCAATTCATAGTGTTTTAAAGAAAAAACTATAAAGCTAAATTCTCAACCAGCTCAATATTAAAAAAATAAAATTAACAAAATCAATTCTGAAAAAAAAAACACAAAAATAATAAAAAAAAAGACAATTTTGAAAAAAAAAACACAAAAAATGAAAAAAAATTAGAAAAAAAAACATATGGGGAAAGTAAAAGCTAAATTCTCAATCAGCTCAGTATTTTAAAAAACAATTCGACAAAGATAATTTTGGAAAAATCCATGTGGAGAAACATTGTAGCAATCCACAGTGTTTTAAAGAAAAAAACCTAAGAAGCAAAATTTTCAACCAGCTCAATATGAAAAAAATAAAATCGATAGAGACAATTTTGAAAAAAAAAAGAAAAAATTCATAAAAAGAAAAAAAAAACCATGTAAGGAAACATTGTAGCAATCCATAATGTTTTAAAGAAAAAAATACAAAACTAAATTTTTAACCAGTTCAATGTTAAAAAAAAATCGGCAAAAATAATTTAAAAAAACACAAAAACAAAAAAGAATAAAAAAAACAACAAAAAAAGAAGAAGACAATCTTGGGGAAAAAAAAAAAGAAAAGGAAAGGAAAAAAAACATGTAAAACCCAAAAAAAGAGGAAAAAAACAAAAAAAATGTTGGGAAAATTAAAAAAAAAAGAAAAACAAAAAAATATATAAGGAAAGTTACAGTATTTTCACCACACCTTTTTTTAAAATATTATTTAATTTTGTGATTTCTTTTTGAGATATAATTTTTTAAAAGCATAAATTATATCTTATAAAAATAAAAAATATTTTTTTTATGTGGATTCCATAAATAAATAAAAAAAACCAATCACAATTTTAAACCAAATACGTTTTTAATTTGAAGTTCTAAACCAATAAAAACTTACACAACTCGAATCCTTTTAATCTGAAGTTCTAAACCGAAAAAAACCCACACAACTTGAATGTGTGAGTTTTTTGTTTTATAATTACCATTATAATATGTATTGATATATATATATTCGTACTTTAAAAATATATATTACTAATTTTTAATATTAAATAATAGGCAAAACATGAATATCCAAAACAAACCCAATAGATAATACGATTGTGAAAGGATTTATAGGGAATGTGCACACAGGCACATCAGCACATGAATCACACGAGGCCTCCAAATTGAATCACTGGCACAACATCAGCCGGTGGAGTAGCAAACAAATTACAAGTACAAAGGTACTTGGAATATTCGTTGATTATTATTTCTTCCCAGGTGCCATGGATGAATTATTTATTGTCTGGTTGACAGAAAGAGAAAGGCAAGAGCTTCATTTATTCATATATGGATATGGATATCTTCATTGATTCTTTATTCACGTAAAGAACTGCGAATCATGGAAATACAAGTCCAAATTAACAACGATGATGATTGATCCCACAAATTCAGATGTTGACAATTAGGCCAGCCTAATAATTTATCGTCTTCCTTTCCTATCCTTCGAACACCTCCATTGAGAGATGCAGCTGTTGCTTCAACTTTTTCAAGTGTACTTTGTGAAGTCCCCGTAGGCTTCCAAGACCAGGTCATCATCATCCCATTCATCACGGTATATCTCTGGCCGGAGCCGCTTACTCTTGCTAGCTGCATCATACATTTGCCTTCTCCATTCTTCGATCCCTGGGCAACCGCACTGAGAAGCAAGCCAGTTGTCGTACTCGAACTGCAAAATGAGATCCAAAATCTATTAATGGAAGTAACTCTAAGACATCACGATGAGATGATAGTGTCATAAAGGGAACATTCCTAATGGGTTATGAAACCTTTTTGGTTTAATACATCACCATGAATAATCAAAAGTTGCAGATGGAGGGATCTAAGGTCACGTTACCAGGAAAAGTGAACACACAAAGCTATGCCATACTACAAATCACCAAATGTACAATCAGAAATGCAAGGATCCCGAAACTCAGAAGAAGAAAAAAGGAATATAAGGATCCATGAAAACACACACGCACACATAAATATATATAAATATATGCCTTGGAGGTCGTAAAAGTGGAGAGACAATTGAGATATGAATTATGACATAAATAAAGAGGATCGGAAGAACTACGAACTTAAAAGAAAATATCTGCTTTTACCTATATTTCTATTTCCTAGACTATATTAGGATCAAAAGTCCGGAGTTGGTCTCCGTCAAAATCATTCCTGACTCCATTGATGAAATCCTATAAAAACTCTCCTTCATTTTCACAAAGGTCAAGATAAACATTTTTACACGAGGTGTTTTTAGAAATAGATAAGCAATTTACCCTTTTTTTCTCAATTGGGTGTGGTGTTTAAATACTATGTTCAATCATGTGTATTGAAGCTCCGCATTAGATGTTAGATGGAAAATAAATCAGCACGAGTTAAGGCTCAACACGGTAGTAATGGCTGAAAAGTGCAGAAAGTATAGATCATATTCAACAACAGACCAATTACAATTGCCATTGAGATTTCTGTTATCATTGGTAAATTGACTAATAAAGTGAAGATTGGATGACTTCTCCATCCTTATCATCCATCTAACAAACTCAAAGAGGATTATTTACATGTATAACCTTCAAACTATGAACCCTGATGACCATTGGACTTTACTGATGCATTCTGATGAACAAGCTAACAAATTGATATGGAAAATGGAAAACGGGATACAAAGTACACCATACAGAAGGCATACCTGACAACCACCCAAATTATGAGTGTAGTGTTTGGGTTTGTTGGAAGATTCTAGTGTCTCATAGAAGGCTTTAACATCTTCCATCATCTCCTCAGGTGACGGAAGTGCAATATGACCTGATAAAACACCAGCAATCCACTTGGTTTGAAGTTCAACCAAGGGAAAAGGGACAACCTAGCATCAACCATGGACAAATTATTTTAACATTGCAATTTAATGTTCAGTCAAAATAAAGGAATAAAACATTAACAGAGTTGAACCTTCCACGGTAACCCAACAAATGAAAGCCATGGGGCCAGAACTGGTGGAAAAACTTGCTTGTACAGGGGGGCCACACGATTTTCATCCATGGTCACAATGCCATTGGTGTCTAGAAAAGGGAAGTGATACTTGTACCTTACAGGCAAGAACAATTGTAACAAAACATTCAGCCATCATTTATTTTCTACGAGCAGCAGTATGCATAAGTTAGCATTGAAATATTTGAGAAGTACCCAGTGCAATGTAGAATAATGTCAGCAACGACAACTCTCCCATTTCTGAAGATCACAGAACCATCATCATGCACACTTTCTATCTGCATCATTTTAATAAATACAAGCATCTTAGAAGAAGCCCTTCTCGCAGATCAGAGTCAAAGAACTTCCTCCACAAACTTCTCATGACAGTTGCCCAATCTAAATCTAGGTGAGTTCTTTTACCATAGAATGAAGCCACATATTATCATATCCAGGCTGCTCTTGATATGTTTCGTCCGCAACTGATCTTGAGGCAACATGGACCTCTTTAGCAACTCCAGCAATTTCTCTGGATATATCATCAGAACTAGCTGAACTTCCAATCAAAATTGCCACCTGTTCCAACAGAAGAAAAAAAACTGATCAGCCAGGAAATATAAATAGATCTCTTATAAAAGGAGGTTCCTACGAGAAGCAGGATCAAGAATGATCACGCACAAGACAACAACCTAATAAACAAAGGAAATGATCACAAACCCAAGACAAAATTGAAGAGCTACAGATTTCACAGCAAACTATTAATAAAGGATTGTGCATCTTTCACAAAACTGATAATGTGCATTTGCACAGGAGTGGGGCAAGATCATGTCAACAATTTATCGTAATCCAATCTTCCCAAGCGCTTCAGGTTTCTTTACACCAGTTGTTGCACTCCTTTCATTCTTGTTTATCTCATATAGGTGGTGCCATGACATATAGTAATCATACTTTGTATCTAATCAAGATCATTTATACTTTTCATAAGAACAAAAAAAAAGAAAAAAAAAACTATCACCCAATTATGGTTCCAACAAGACAGTGTCCCAAGAGGAAAATTCAGGAAGAAATCTTGCCATCAATATTTTTGCATGAAGCTATCCTCAAGACTCACTCAACCATCAACCCTTTTGGTGCAAGCTCAAGACCTTTATCATTACAACAGGACTTTCATTTCAAAAGAACGAATACAGTAGTTAGAAAATCTCGCACCTAACTAGTAACATTTCCTCCTTTGTGCTAATATTTGCATATCTCTACACACTTACATATATAAACTAAGCATTCAGATAGTTCTCGACCATGAAACTATAGATTCATGCACACAAGCCGAATGCTATTAGAAAATATGTGCAGTATAGAGTAACAGAAAACGAGTTCATGAAATGATACTAGAAACTTGAGACATACTTGATCTTGAAAGCCCTCAGGAGTACGATAATTGTGGCTATGCATCTGTTTTCCTGGCCATGAACTGATCCCTGAAAATAAGACAAGTAAAAAGATCACTCTATTACTTCGTTTCTAGAGTTCCACCTACACAAAGCATGAAACGTGACAGAGCATAGAATCCAAAACAAACACTCGCAGAAAGTGGTTTCAATCCATTCAAACCAGCTTAATCATCAAGAACAACCCATAATTCCACAGTAAAAACAAAACACCTGTCAACCCAAACATGAGCATTCTTCTTTGAATTATACTAACCTCAATCGACAAAACAACCAAAACCATAACCAATCCTAAATAGTATAAATTTCAAGAGAAAAAATAAAAAAACTACCTGGTATTTGAGCAATACGAGGTTCAGTGTAATGTCCATTACAGATAACAACAGCATCATAAATCTCCTCGTCAACATCAAATCCAAAACTAACCTCCCTATCATCATCACTTATTTTCCTTTTAGACCTCACAATCCACTTTCCAATATTATCCTCAACAGGCCCCACATGAACCACTTCAGTATCAAACCTCACCATTTCTTCAATCCCAAACTCACTTGCAAAATCCTGCAAATACAACAACACCTCTCGATGGCCCGGAAACCTTCTCTGGTCTCTCTTTTTATCATTTTTTGCTATAAAGGGATAATCTTTGAAACCCATTACTTCTCTTGGGAGGTTGGTCCGGAGGGAGCTATAGAGGCTCGAGTGAATTATGCGTCGATTCGGGTCGAGGCTTAACGGGTCGGGCTCGACTCGGGGATTGTACACCCATGTGCCACCTACTTGGTTGTCTCTTTCAAAGACTACAACATCATGACCCTCTCTCCGGAGCTCACGGGCACTAACGAGGCCGGCGGCTCCGGCACCGATCACCGCCACGTGGCGGGAGATTGGTGGAGGAAGTTGAGGTGGTGGCATTGATAAATGTTTGATTGGTGTTGTTGTGGTGACCTGTCGAAGAGAGTTCGGTTTTTTGGACACTTGAGAAATGCTAGCGTCAGCAGGGTCCCCATCCATCCGGACCCGCACGTGACCATCTGTTGTTACTATCTTTTCCCGTTCGATGTTGTGACCTGTGAGTGGTGACTGAACCAGTTCATGGGCCTGACATTATTGTCTAATTCAAACCGGGCTTCTAGTTGTCTGACTGTGTATTAAAAGTTGCGTCTCCACTGCCTTTGAGTTTATATATATATATATATATATATATATATATATATATA
>Ga0307517_10004851_pt1 | contig 20504 bp, 17 predicted proteins | sample 23_EM_MG_FD_194515 | JGI IMG/M metagenome (GOLD analysis project Ga0307517, IMG submission 194515) | Populus trichocarpa ectomycorrhiza microbial communities from riparian zone in the Pacific Northwest, United States - 23_EM | ecosystem: Host-associated > Plants > Roots > Unclassified | place...
AGCCACCAGCCTAAACTAATGGGGAGGAAAGCATAGGAAAGAATAACCAAGAAGAAAACCAACATAAAGACGTACAGGAGCAAAGAAACCCTTCAGCAGGCTCCCCAAAACAAAAGAAAGGATTTACACGGCACAAGCGCCGACAAAGAGGAGAGCTAAAACTACTGTTGCCGGATGCCTAAACGAAATACCCCGACCAAAACGGCTAAGGGGCAAGGCGTTGACACGGGCGGGGTGCCCGGTAATCGGCGCGCTTCGGACTTTAGCATGGGCCACGGAGGTAGTGCTATACCACGACCCAGCGTAACCTACCAGCGAGTTGCGACCGTAGAGTAAATCGCGTAGCGGATGAAGGAGGCGAGGGGAGCCACCCGGCGAGGAGAGCCACTCAGCAGTGAAGGTGCCAGCTACGGGGAAGGGGCAGTAGGGTGCCAGCCAGTGAGGCAGTAGGGGTGCCAGCCAGAGAGTGCGTAGCAGTACGGTGCAAGCGGATCTGACGCGTGGGAAGCGGGAGAGGGAAGGCTCGCCAGTAACCAAGAAGTACGAACACGGAGGACGGAGACGAGGTCACGATTTTTCGAACGCCGACCGTACCGACCGAGCAACTCAGGAGAGAGTGCAATACCAGAGAGCAGGGCCACCAGGGCAACTACTTCACCGATAGCCCGAAACTAGCGACCGTGTGTTGACGATGGGAAGAGGGTTGCCGACCGTGCAAATCGCTAAGCGAGACGCGTCGCGAAGTGCGGAGTATGGGGGAGAAACATCAACGCAAGCGTGCTTAAACGAAGACAGAATCGAGAACCCCGTGGGAGGGGAGGCCAGAGACCTCAGAGAGAGGAGAGGGAGAGACGAGTGCGTACTATTCCTAGGCAGAAGCCATCAGGGGAGAGCAGCGGCGGTAGACACTCTCACGATGATTTCTCATGGTGTTGAGATTTCAATCGCTGGAGGTGGTGCGGACGAGAAAGATGGAAGGAAATAGGGGGCGAAGCCTCCCTTATATAGAAGGAAATCCTAGCACAGCCTTTGCCGCCCGACTCATACCCCAGTATGAGTCGCATATCCGCGTAACCAAGGAAACAATACAATTTGTCGTAAACCTTACAAAGGAAATCCCTCATAGCAACCGTGTAACAAAAGAAAGAACACCAAAGTTATCCTACCAAGTATCTCATCCGGGGACCGTGAGAAATATGGCAGTTCCCATATTGAGTGTCCGGCTTCAACTTGGCCGCATATTCATGCAAAACAATTCAACCTATTTAAGATATTTCCTTAAACGCCAGCGGATTGTGTAGTACTCCCGCGGCCGAGTTGAAGCCGGACACTCAATATGGGAACTGCCCCCTTAGGTGCCTACCCTTAACTCGTATAAATACTGTACATAATTGGATAGAATAATTTAATATATTTCATTAAACGTCCGCAGATCAATCCTATGTAGCGACCCTACAGATAGGTAGCTCCAGTGGACTAGACTCAAGCCCGTATGGTATACTGTATGGTAACCATATTGAGGATAGGCCAGTATACTTAGTATACTACCGGTAGACATGAGTTGGTACAAGTGTCTACAAAGTGACTTGGTGACATAGGGTTAGACAGGGTATCCTAGGTAGGCCAAAGATACCCTACAAGGCAGGGTAACCTTCAGAGGGTATATTCGCATAAAGCTAAGAACACATAGTAAACATTGCACGGGTCTCCAGGGCAACATTTTATGTGGTCGCGCGGACTCCCGAATGTAATAATGACATAACAGGGTGAAGTTACCCTACCTTAGAAATATGATTACCCTACCTTGGGGACACAGTTACCCTACTAAGGTACCCCAGTTACCCTACCTTCACGGACAAAGTCATCTGTGGATTTAGGGGAAAGTTATCCCACTATAGTGGGGCTCTTAGATGCTCATAGAGCCGCTTTGTATGGTACGAGACGGATTACTGACAGAGCAGGAGTGGTCCGAACCTCCTGTCACTTTCAGGAGATATTCCTAACACCCCCCTGCGGCCCCAGCGTTGGTACGGCGCAACAGCACTGTACAGCTGTGTAGTTGTCTACTTCCTAGAAAGTGAGATCCATAGGAACACTCCCACAACATTGTATGAGTTGTGGCTGTCGAACCGACGAGAAGCTGTTCGCAGGATATATAAGGGGTGTGAGGGTGACTGCCTCCTGGGGCGCCACCTGGATAACACCTGGGAACCACCTACAGGCATACTTTGACCTCCGGGTAGTTGTATGGTTAACAGTAGAGGGCTTGGGGCTGACCAGGAAAGCTGCAAGGCTTCCAGGACAACCACCCCAAAGCCAGTCCCAGGCTACCCCTTGAACTGTAGCATTCCCATGGGTTATTAGTGGACTCTAGAGGTGTTAGTCATGTCGCGATTTAAGAGGGTCCCGCATGGTTGACTGTGGGTAGCGCCCATGCAGTCAGGCAGCAGGAGATTTCTTATCGTGGGAGTATGCAGTCAGGTTTAGAAGCTTAGTATAGCCAAGTAGATTTGCCGATGGACTGCGTAGCTTGTATAGACAAAACCACCGCTGGGCCAATGAGTCCCAATGGATATTATCTCTACGCTGGGCATGTCGGTCAGCCACTGACATGCTACCGATAGGAAAGTGTTTTCGTTCATGCAGATGTAGTTGGAGAGACATCACCGGAAGCACTTCCTATTTGTGGAGATAGTTAATATCCGAGCGGTCCGACTGCCTCCGAGTGTTAGCTCACCTTAGGCAGGTGAGTTGGACAGCCTTGAGCTGAGCAGGGTGCTCGCGAAATGTCAGAATGGTTGACGGGTATCCTCTGGCTTTACATTATTCTACTTAAATAAAGCGAGAGACACCCTATTCTGATTACCAACGATCCTCAAGAGAACTTATTGAGTGAAGCTTTCAGGCTTAACGATATTAAGTTTTACCGCTTGATTCCACTTTGAATTATCTTTATCCTTATTGTGATTCTTACTTCTACTTTGAGTCTTCGGTGTAGTCGCAATCTTAGGATCTGTCTTCCTACAAACTGCCCCTGTTCCAGTTATAAGCGCCTGTTTGCCAAAATGGGACCGTTCCATTAGGCGACTTTTCGCCTAGGAAAATGACCCTCTCTCCCTTTTGAAGCAGAAGGGGGGTCATTTGTATGGCATAACGGAACGGAACCGCTGTAGCCAAACAGGGTCTAATATGGTTTGGCTATCATCCGTCTAACGAGGGTTGGCTAATCAGCGGATGGCTCATGGGACCCCAGCGTGGTTGACCCCTTCACATGGTGCTGGGGCTTTCCAACTAAGATCAACCGTCGTAGATTTGCCAAGGTATATATTTTCTTTGTTTTTAGATGTCTAGTTAGGACGGATAGGGGCTGTTTGAATTCCCTGTATTATCTTCCGATAAATTTTGACACCGTCCTAGCATTGCTCTGTACTTTCCCCACTTTAGTTCATATTTGTATTTGTATTGTTAGCCTTGCTGTATGCTCCCTGCATATGATAGTCAAGTATCTGCACTATAGTGCTTGACTTAATAAATTTCATATACTCCCTCAACTAATATCTGATTGTGATAGTAGCGCCCAGCACAATATAGATGCCATAGCTAAAGTTAGTTATATTCTGAAGCTTCCATATCTGTGAATTTGTAGTAATTAATAAGAGTTCCCTGTTAACACACTATTATGCCCCAGAGATTGACAGGGACAGCACTAAATTTTCCGTGATCTTAGTAGTCCACGAGATGCCTGTACGGCGCATCCCCTTACGCGCTAGTGCGTGTGCACATGTCCACACTTTTGCGCTCCCCAATATGTGTGCCCCCCCTACCTAGACCCCTCCGAGCTTCTAATGCCACAACATTCCGCTGGCCTACCCGACGGCACATCGAAAAATACGGGACAACGAAAGATTTAGCGAGAGTGTGGGAAACATTCCAGAGAAGCAGACATGCAGGAAGATCTTATTGTAACTCTTTTTAACTATTTAATAGCTAATTCACTTAAATTATTATATTCCACCTCCACTTTTTTTGTGAAGTTGCGGTGCCGCTCACCAAATTTTTCGTTGAGCCGCATCTCTTGGTGTGCCGTCAGGGATTGTACGAGTACGAGTACGTTACTGGGGTTACCGCACCATCACAACCAACCTGCATAACCACCATGTCCATCTAGACCCTTAGGAGGTCAATAACGACAAGTTCTAATGCTCACAAAAAGTTATCCATGGGAATAATAATTTTAATCTAAACGTCGCTGGTGTTCTAAATGCGTGTTCTCCGATATGGGCATGGGTTATCGGACAGATTGGGACCAAAAAATCGATGGGGATACATGGATTCTTTAATCCCTGACTGTCCGATCACCCACGTCCATATACATGAGTATTTTTCCCCCCCTCCCATACACAGACCCCCGATTTCTCGATAGCTTACCCCAGAACATATTGTCCTACACCAGAGTAGCACACTGGTCTCGGGGGAGTGACGCTTCGTTTCACCAAGCAAGCAACATCCAAACACTCCTCCTAAGTTATCTCGCCTTTACGATTTCAGAATCACAGAGCGTCCTCAGCTGAATCCCCCACCGACACCCACACCTGCATCAATGACAAAGCCCTCGAAGTTTGGGAATAATGTCCATCTTTTATTTTTGAACTATTTTATCCGAAGTTGGATTATAGAATTCTCTCTCGGAAACCTCTCCAACCACTCAAAGTAGCGGTCGAGTGTTGGGAAAAATCTTGTGCTGTATACTGCCACATGATACCAGATGAACCATACCAGTCCATCAGGAGAAAAAAATGGGATAGAGGTCAGATTTTGTTAAAGTATACCGACCGACCTAAAATTTCCTGCACTTTTTCTAGCGGTCCTCTTGTGACCTACCATGGCAGGGAGTGGTGTCACCATCTGCCAGCTAACCGAAATCACTTTGTCCCCCGAAGGCCAATATTCACTCCTAGTAAAATACCCTCAAAATTTACAAATAGCCTTGCAGTGATCCAGAGAACCTGGTGATCACCATGATTCAACACCGTTAGTTCAGACGCATAAACTATTCCACTTAAAAGGCAGTTTTTCACTAGCTCCTCCTTCCAGCTAAATTAAAACATAGGTAGGCAGCGAACGACACATGCTGTATTTAACAAGGAATGATAGGAGGATGGGTTGAAGGCCTTGATTAATGCTGGCTCGTAATTTGCGATAAGGCTTGGTGGGTTGAGAACTGTTTGCGATATCACTTTAGAGCCTCTGATGAAGTTGTAAAGAATATCAGGCTGTGAGGAACAGGGATCAGTAGCAAGTATTATTTTTGTTTGTTACCCTACTTTAACGAATTGAGTTTTTTTGCTCGCCAAATATCCCTGTCACTCATCCTCTGATACATGTCATGACCCCACCAGAGAGTGGATCGCCATCTAATCAAATCTTGGATGTGCGATACTGCACGGGTACACGAGCATAGTGTGCTTACCGAGGGGAGTGAGTTGGAGAGGCTTTTTCTATTTATTTTGATTTTCCGGTTTTTCGAGAGAAAAAAAAACTAAAACTTTCCGACGCCCCCGTATTATCTCGAACATAAATTACATTTACGAGCAGCCCGGCTTAGCCGCAACTAGAACCCCTTGCTGCGAGTGGTCGGCTTCACATCGCTTTAACGATCCTAACAAAAAATTGTCTCAAAGCACCCCGCAAGCCAGTAAAGGGTGATATTAATCAGGCTAGCCATGTTCTTAATGTCCGTTGATAACACCTCGGGTGTCGCTTCTTGCTGTTTAGCCCCCCTGCAAAAGGAAAACATAACCCAGACATTACTATACGAGTACGGGGCAACCCGAACAACCTGGCACAAGGTTCATCAATTATCCAAGAAGCTGCTTTGTTATACTGGTAGTGACTATCCCGAGGTCCTGCTCCCTTTCTTTTTATTCCAAGCTTCCCCGATCCATCAAATCCCCCGTAAATTGCGACGCTTTCACCAAACTCATCTTATCACCAACCGCATGCCTCCTTGTTGTTCCAAGTCACCCCTCACCGTAAGTATTAATAGTGACTCCCCCGAGTGATCCCCAGTGACCATTTGCCACGCGACGCTTTCTACCAGAACCATTACCCTAAGAACTCGAATAATTAGGCCCTGAGCCGGAGCATTAGACTTGCCTCTCCCGGTAAGATCTAGTGCTTTTTCTTTTTTTGCTCGGAGAGCTCTCGGAGTGCGGTTATTTTGGTGCCTTTGACCCCCCCCCCCCCCGGAAGAGAGAATTTTGGACAACCTGGCACATCCAGGTTCCTATGATACTGCACACCCTGTGATCTGATATGATAAGATAGTACCGGTAAGATCTGATTCGCTATTTCATGCGGGCTTCCGGCCTCCGGATCAGCGAGAAGAGCTCCTGCGAGGGATTTGTCCCTTCCTAGCACAATACCCATAGCCCAAGCCCACTAGACCCTGTTCGCCCCGCTGTTAACCTCTCGAGTTGGGCAACAGGGTACAGACCCACCAACACGAGCAGGCAGGAATATATTTGGCCGGTTGACTCCAAGTATGACATAAGAATACTGAGAATTGTTCCGTAATTTCTTTCCGGACCGTTGATCCGAGCCCGATCCGGTCAGCCCTGCTGATAATCCGGTAGTGAATTCTAAGAGATCTTTGGCGGTATTGTGGCGCCAAGAATTCATCTTAGATCTGGCGGCTTCCGAAACCCCGACAGAATGAGAAAAAAATAATTATTCTCCGTGTCTTAGAAGTTCTTTTGGCTGTTATTGTTATGGCATTGCCGGTACTCGTCCCAGGCCATAAGTACCCGAAAACAGGGATTAAAGAAACATACGGCAAAACATCTGTGCGTATCTGTGCCCCTATACAAATGATCTTTCTTCATTTTCGGGTACTTATGGCCTGGGACAAGTACAGGTATGATATCAGCGGAGGGATGTTCTAGTTCAAGACAAGATAAGGATCGTCGGCCAGTAAAACGTACCCCGCGCGAAAACATCCACCCTTGCGCTTGTACTGCAAGAACTCAAGTAACGGGACAATGCTCTATGTGGTCTAACCCCCCCCCCCTGGAAAACAGTCGAAAATATCGGTCGTATCGTATGTACTTGTATACCTGCACCAAGAAAAAGAAAGCTGCCTTCCGAGAAAAAAGAAAGAAAAAAGACGACCCGTACTATGCGAGAGACAGCCCCAACGTCCCAGCCCCAAGTTCATTCATTCGAGTTCTCAAGCGCACTTCAAGGTTGAACAACGATCGCCAGAATGGTTGTTGGTTTTCAAGATCAGCCTTGGTTTCTGTAGATCCTTGGGCTTCGTCTAACCCGAGCGAGTTTATAGTAATCACAGACGATTTCAGAGATGGGGCCAAGATTGAGAATTGAGGAGGTGTCTCAGATGTCGTAGTCCACAGCTTGTCAAATACCCGCACCGCCCCTCACCTATAGGCGAAGCAGTTTCGTGATTCTGCAGCACCTCGTATTCCTAATTTCCAATCGCCTTTGCGCCGCACAAAATCTCAGGAGTACTATCAAACTCTCTCTCCCGATTCATATTGGAACTCTCTGTAAACGAGCCGTGCTATACAGACAAGCCCCCTCTTCGAATCACAACATCCGAAACTCCCCGGAATATAAGAGAGCAAAGTTGAGGTCTTCTTTGTAAGCTAGAGCAGTACTGCCTTATGGGAAGTATCAAGTCCACACTGTGTTATTGGGGCTTGCGAAAACCTCCATGAAGAAATCCACTCCGCGGGAAAAAATTCGCACGTCTCGAATACTCTCAAACAGTACAGGAATGCCAGCTTGTTGGTTTTCTCAGCAAAATTAGTCCCTGAGCCCTCTTGATAGTCCTGATGTCACCAAAACGGGACTATTATTTTATTTTCCGACATTTTTCAAGATATCCCGAGATAGACTACGATTATTACCCCTCGTGCCAAGTTTTTCTTAAGAAGGTTTTCGCAGATCTGCATACCGTATTTCCTAAACTACTCCGGCTGCGGAAAGAGCTCTGCCACCATTATCAGCACCTTGGACGGGCTTGGCTAAGGCACACGGGCAGGATTCTTCGGTGACGATGGTAAGTCAATCATATGATACTTGTAGCTAATATTAACCATGGTCTAAGGTTTGCGCATCTATGAAGTTGTTGAATTTAACAATGGCTGCCTATTAGTCTACGTCTCAGACACTATCAGGGGCGGTGTTTTTATTTCCGCCATTTCATCAGGCTCTTGTGCTCGAGTAGATCTCCTCAAGGCTGCGAAAAACAACCCCGCTGGGGCAAGAGGTTGCGAATCCTATTATCATTTTTTTTTAAATTTTTTAAATTTTTTAGAGCCCCTACAGATATTTATTTAATCAGAATATGGCAAATTGTTAAACTTGGTCATCTAGAGTATGTGTACAGTGCTAGTACACCACGGTCGCAAGACTCCCGAGTCGCGAGAGTAGCTGCTTAAAAACAGCGACAGTCGCACAAAACACGGGAGCGTGCCCGTGATAGCTAAAGTAAACATAGGTATGGTATCACGAAGCGCCGGGTTAATGGTAGAATTAAGAGAATCCTACCGAAGCCGCCACGACGGGAAAAAACACCGCCAAGTGGGTAAACAATGACACCACTCTCGCGACTCCAGAATCTCGCGACTCTGCAAGAGACTATAATATCTGAGCCTTCAGAGCGAATCAGTAATGCCCCTGTTGGGGGTGCAATTGTGCTGCAAAGCTCCCCCTCCCCCCAAAAAAACTCTAGCAGATTGGGGCCCTTCCCCACTTCTAGGAAATCATTCCCCAATCTTTGTACTGTAAGAAATCGGAGGTTATCGTTTGATATGACAGGTTGGGAAAGTCCGTTTCAAATTTCTCGCCAAAAGTGCGGTATCCGATGCGCGAGAGGCTGAAAGGCTCTGAAGGAAGCACAACCCAGGCTACTAGTAACACATGATACATTATCTGCTCTACCTACTCTCCCGAGTCGCACGTACCATTCCTAGAGTACCGGGCATGCGCCGTCTCCTTTTCGGTGCGGAATGCGTCGGTAACGGTATGCACTGCAATCCCTTCTCAAGTCGGCTCGGAAACATTCAACGAAATGGGACCCATGTGCGACACGATGCACCATGAGTCAACCTGCCCCGTACGGTACTATGCCCACATTGTCTGTTGTTCTCAAGGTGGTACAAGCTATTCAATAGCTCTCTCACCCTAACAGGACAAAAGTACGACCATGCTGGACGTGTCCAGTCGCTCTTCGGAATCGCCCACTGGCAATCAACCTTGCCGCAGCCAGCACATTCCATCCCCGCTTGGGTCCATCTCCGCTACCCAATCAATACCTAAAATAGGCCCCTAATTTATAATTTCCCAAAGCGGCGAAGTAGATCTCCGTTCTCGTGAATTCTTTACCGCGTTCAGTTCCTGCTTCCCAGTCGCACCACCCCACATAGCAACCAAATTTCTCCAATGAAGTGAGGAGACCAGAACGCCCTCTGTTCAGCCGTGGTGTCTGTCACAACGTTCTACCTGCAGCCGGTAGCCTTAAAAAGAAAACATAGAGGAGACGGATTGGTCCTTGGAGATATCAAACGTGATTCGGTACACCCCTTCACCAAGGCTAGAGTGTTATATATTACTTCTCCCCTCCCCGCACTCAATGCGCTAGCTCTCTGCCCTACTATTCTTCATACACAGAACACCAAAGAAAATGTCAGAAAACAAATTCCGAGTTGGTCTTTTTGACTGCTTTGCCGATGCAAAGCAATGTACGTACCTTCCAACCCTGGAGCCCTGCCCGTTGCTAATCTTACAGGTTTCATCGGGTGCTGCATTCCCGGCCTAAGCTACTCGCAAACCGAGTACCGTCTTTCCACAAACCCTTCTACGCTTGAAGGCCATGAACCGATAAACATTAATTCCGTTGGTGCCTGCGGTCTCTTCTACATTGCTGGTTGCGTAGCATGTATATCCCCCCTCCACCCTAGCCATTCCTTTTGTTAATGAACCACAGGGGTTCTTCCATATTTCCACCGGCAGAAGATTCGACAGAGGTACGGCATCTCAGGTAGCGACCTAGGTGATTGTTGCACAGCGTACTGCTGCGCCGGATGCTCTCTTATTCAAAATGAGAAAGAGGTTAGCATTGCCTCCCTTCTAGCTTTTTCGATTCTGAGGGATACTGACCCTTGTAGGTTATCCTGAGAGAGAGTGAAGCAGTAGCAGCCACCGCCACCGTTACAGAGCAGCCAAAGGCTCCCGAAGAAATGACATATCCTGCAAACTGAGTGCTCATGATTTATCTTAATATTTTGTTCTGATTTGGGATGCCTGGGGTTAAGGCGGAGAGGCCTTTAATGGGAATATAATTACCTTTCAATTTGTACCGGCTGACGCTCGGCTGTTTTCCTTGAGAAACGTCGCTGAACTTGATTTGCGGATGTCCTAGAGGACCGGAAGGAGTGATTAATTCTTTCGGGCTTTTGTAATTATTTCGGGTCACTACTGGTAGTAGCAAATAAACCGAGTGATCCTGCCTGGCGGCGATACCCACGCTTCCTTCTTAGCGGCACACCTAGGAATCGCCCTCTTCGATTCATTCACACCCCATCCAAGCGCAACCACTTACATAGGCGGCAGTGGTAGTAGGCCTCATCACCTTGTCACATACTCTTCGTCATCATTCTTAAACGGATCACCAATGGGAGGTAATTTTTGGTACACCTTCCTACTTTGAATCGATCATGGTTTGTATTGATTGTCCAAAGAAATGGTACAGTACAGCCCGGACAGCCTAGCGCAGAAACATTGTCAAGTACTGTTCATGTAGCATACCACCAGGTAGAGCACTATTTTTTCTACATCAATACAACTGCTCAAACTCGCGATCAAAAGAAAATAGCCCTAGTATACAAAAGGCCCATGTCGGCACTACGGACACCGGGCACCGTACACTCGAGAAAATGTGTTTAAAGATCCCAAGACCCGCTCCCCGGCCTCCGATCACGCGACCACCGCGATTGTACCAACCCACGAATAAAGTGGCCATAGCAGCAAACACCCCTCCTCCGCCCCCCCGATCGCATTCGAGTGCAACAGCCAAGAATAAACCTCCAGCTCTGTTCCCCAGACTCACTCAGTACCACCACCAGCAAGTGGGCAGAGAGAGAAAAAGGTGCGCTGATAACCGGGATCGGCACCAGCCTGCTTCCCTACATATACCCCCCCCCCCCGTTTTGGCATTTCGTGCGTGCATTCTACTCGTACTCGAATACCGGTACTCGAGTGGTGCCATACCAGTACGAGACCCCATGCTTCCATTCCCATCAAGGTCATATATGTGTTACAAGTGCTATTAGAGACAACTCACGAGGCACGGCCCCATTTCCCCGCATTTTTTGGGATAACGCGATAATGCGGTGGAACTGGTGTGGTGTGTGGGTAGTTGGCGATGCATGTCTTAGTTTCCGGAATGATTGGTCTCAAATTATCCTCGCTGCAACCGTACTGGTATTAATTGGCCCCCTCTTTCGCCAATGGGACTTGCGGGTGCATAAACGCTACCGTGGTTGGTCGGATGGAGAAACAAGGGATAATGCCGTTGATCACTCACGTGACGGACCGGATTAGCGATGAGGATTGGCTGCACGACTTCTGGGTTTTTTGATGTTAGATTGACAGTTGAGGCTGGATGTCGCGCGAGAGGTGACCACCACCACTGCCACCACCACCACAGGGAAATTTCACGATAGTAGGGGTAGTAGTTTGCTGTACCGGTATCAGTAGGTTTTGATCGTCTCGTTCCTCCCCTAGTGTTGTGTTTGGAACCCCTAACCCTAACGAATCCCGGTCCAGCTGGACCGTTGTCTCGAGAGCTTAATCCAACCTAACCGTCCCTCCGGCGATCCGAAACGATAAAATTCTTTGCTCTACCCGGCGAAGAAATAGTTTTATTTATTTTATTCTCTCTCTCCAGCACTCAAATAACTCAGCACTAGGGCTAGCTTCAATACTAGTACTTGTGCCGGCATTCTCCTCACTCAACTCGTTCTAAAAATGGTTTAGCGTGCACGGAAAGGAATTTCACTGCTTCGGACGGCCAAATGGTTAGGAATAACTCTGCCAATATCCGTCTTCTGTGTCATACTGTACAGTTGCGGTACTGTAGCCAAAATAGGGCTAGGCGATGCACCATTGCTCAAATGGAGGATATAGGGAAGACGGGAGACGTCGTTTTCGTCCTCCAGTGAAAGTGCTGCGGGTATGTTCTTCCTAGCACATGGTACGGGAATTTTCAACATCTTATTTCTAGGAATTTGGTTAATAGGTATTTGGGCGGTGCGGTGCCATAACCCCTAAGGTTCCGGGAGTTTGGGATATTTCATTGACCATATTCCTGTGACGTCAAGAACTGTATTATTGATTTTTCTCCCCGTAATATTGCGATTAACCGGAGATCCTATCTAAGACTAGCTTGAGAGAAAACGAGTGGCTCTCTTGCGATCCGGAAGTATGGTAAGGAGAAAACAAGAGTGCCTTATGGATAATTTCTAGGTCCCCGCGTCAAGATCTTGATCTGCCTTCGCTTTTCGACGGGGATACCAACCGGTTAGGGTCACTGAGCCCTCTGAGTGTATCTAAAACATGCGTTTTTTCTTCTCCTTCCCAAACCAATTACCAAGCCTTTAGCAAATATTTTACTCTAGCCATAAATGGAAGTACTTGTAGATATAGCCCGAATTGTCTCGTTGCTGTATGGGGTCGTATGCTAGGATGATACTCTAGTAGTTTACTGACTAAATATCATAACTACTCTAATCCGGATATGGAGCTTTTCCGCGGGAAACCCGGACATGTTCGACAAAGAGGAATCATCCCCGATTGTTTTCTGCCGCTATTACAGCGCTCGAAACACAGGATCTCGAATCTAGCACGTTTACCATACCTTAGCATCCGCCCTACGGATTCAATTCTCACATTACTAATGAGACAGCCCTGTTTGGTCTTGAGACAGTACCCAGAGGTTTAGGCTGGGCAATCACAAGGAGTCACTCGTATAGCAGATTCCGTTCCAGCACCCCCAACTTTTCAATACCACGGTTTCCGTTTCTTTTCAGATTATTATTGTGACTGCCTGGAATACTCAGGTTCTTGGAGCTGCTAGTACAATTTGCGATTCTGGTTGGGGTGAAGGCGGCGGCAGGTGGTATCCACCCACCAGTATGGGAATAGCGAGCTTGTTGTTTGCAGCCCGGGGCACGCGTGCACACAACCTTCGGAAAGGGCCATAGTGTGAAAAGAGGTTTCTTGTCTTCTTCGTTCAGTTCCGAGATTCATGGTCTGCATCCCAGGAGCTAGGCTCGGTTAACTAGAGGGGCATTGGGGGTGACTTCTATGAAGGCTCTATCGCTGGAGGCTTGTGTTGTGCGTGCTGAGGGGTAGCCTAGATTTCCGTTCGTTCCTGGCTTGGCGCCCACTAATTGTAATCACTCGTTCAAATTAGTTTGCGATGATGCATGTGAGGGCGCATCCAGGACTAGTGGTATTACACAGAAAAGGCGGGGGTTTTCTCGGGCTTTTGGAACTCTTGGAGGCCTATAGCCCTTTGTTACCACGTAGCCTAGTGAAACTCTTTTCCATCTTAAGAAGCTAGAGGAAAGTGTGCTTCAGGATTTTTCACCTGGTATAACAGCCCTTCTTGGTAGTTTTTTCTTTTAATAGGTGGCGGGGGTCTCGAAAACTGTGCCATGCGGCAATACCAGTAGAAGCCCTGGCCTTAAAGGCTACTCTCTGTCGCGCTTCCCCTTAGCCTCTTAGTGTGGGAATGAGTATCACTAGATTATGCAGTAGTCTCTCGGTTTTGTCGATTAGCCGGAGGTGTCGCGCGACCAAACCTAGCTGATATTTATTGGCGGATTGGTATGACATAATTGATATCTGTGAATGTTTATTACAGGATCGGGACTCATTTCCACCCGCCCTTACTCCCAAGCGCACGTCGTAGCTACATACTAAATGAACCTCCCACCACAATATAACAAACACCCTCCAAACACCCACCACTATTACCACCCCAGGAAGAACAAACAGATAACATATATTCCCAAAGCTTTCTTCCAACCTTGCTCGCCCTCCTAATTAGTCAATGAACTCAACGTTTCCGAGACCAGGACTGAAACTGCGCAGTCTCAACTCAAGTTGCCATTCCCTCGCGAGGTTATTAGTATCGAAAAATGCCTCCGTAGGTATGTCTTCTAACCCTTCGAAAATGAAAGGCCATGCACGGTGGGTTAAAGGATCTGAAGCACTTTTCGACTCGCTCATTTCTCTTTTGAAGGAAGAGGAAGGAAGTTTGAGCAAATTGTGAACGCTGGGTAGGGAATCGTCGGTAAAATGGGCGGATTAGAATCCCGGAAGAGCTCTGGGGAGGAAGACCAGAGGCTGCGATTGGAGAAATGCGTGCAATAAAGGCCGAGAGGGACACGAACATACGCTAAGAGGAGAGCCCTACTGCGTTGATAGAAGGGGTGGTCGGAATGATGGCTAAATCGGAGCGTGGAGGAGAGGTGTGTAGAAATGGGAAGCAGGGAAGAATAAGAGAATGGTTGTGGTAGGCGCTCGAGTGCTAAGGTGTGTCAAACAAGAGCGAACCCTACATTGCGACTATTCGATCCCACCCAAACTCTGTTCTGATAATTGCGGCGGCCCGAACGACAGAAGCAAGATAAAACGCGCTTAAAATCTTGGATACTATCCTTCAGCATCGCGGCCTTCATCTCCTTGGGCATGCCCCTTGTTAGAGTGCGAAAATTGTCTGAATCTAGCGACTCCCAGCAGTGCCCATTTTTGCTTCGCCGCGACCCCAAACACCCCCGGCAAGAAACACCATATAGACCCTCAGCTGAGGTATCGTACCGTATTTGGTTGCGACTCTCGGCGTTGGTCAATTGACATTCCCCGACAATGCCTTTTTTGATCCAAAGTTGACAGGCCGCCCCGAAGCTTGGCATCTCGAAAACACTTTTGAACTTGCGGCAGTCCCTCGATTCCAGTAGATGTACTAGTACAGTACAGTACGGCACTCGGTATTCGCGTTTAGAGGCTGAGTGCAATCCCTGCCGGAGCAAGAAATGGGGATCCTGTGTAACCTCGATGTCGCAAGTGATTTCCCGCCTCTCGTGAAGAACTTCGGGGCGCATCCGTCTTCCTGTTGCTTCCATCTCCGCCTTTTCCTGGCCCCGGCAGCCGATTTCAGCAAAACATATCAGCAACAAATTTTAACGAGAAACTCGATATCCTACGCAAAATGAACCCGGTAGTGCATCAAAACAACCGGATCCCCGACAATCCGGATACCTTGTTGTCCCGTATAAACTCTTGAGGGTCCTAAATTCCTCTGCACCAAAACCTGACTGTTGCCCCGGATCGCCTACTGCGCCAGATACGTTCCAGACTTTGGCCGTCCGGGTAGCTTGGTGAGGCAGTCCCTGAAAAGTGATAAGAACCCTCTTTGCAGCAGAAACTCCCATGCATGCGATTATCCTAGCTGTAGTCACTCTTCTTCTTCCCTTTTTTCACCAATTGCCATTTGGGTTGTTCCGTCAGGGGGAGATAAGCTAAAAATTATGAACTCCCCAATAGCAGACCTCCAGAAAATCGGGAACCACTCGACCCGGGACCTCCGGGCAAGCTACTGCCAGGTATTGACCTCTAGCACCGGCCTCAGGGTGGGAGATATTCAAGAGAAACCTGGGATCCTGATCATGGTATTCGAGGGCTCCGCCATAGGGGAGGGTAGGTTCCATCTGCACCTACAATCTAAATTAGTTCTGCATGGCTAACGAGCTGGCCAAGTACCAGACTGCCTCGCGCTCGTGCGCAAACTCGGCGAGTTACTGCCGTCCTGGACAGCTCGGGAGAGGCTAAGGTACCCAGACCTTTCGAACAGGAGCACCACTAGATATTACTCTTTGCTGAGGAATGCCCTGAGCAGCGTAGTGAACGGCAATGTGTTGGGTCTTTGCAAAAGCGTTACAATGAGAGCTCTTTCTCCGGATGCTGAGTTGACACGCAGTCATCAACGGGTCCACCTGCCCCTCCGGTAGCGCTCAAAAACAAAAGCCGCCCAAGAATAATTAGTGATTTCCTCGAACCAGGGTGTTGAGCTTTCCGCAGGAGCTTCTGTGGCTGCTGCCCCCACCTATTTAAATGGTTGTTGTGCATTTGAGGAAATTTCCAAAAGGAAATCAGACAGTTACGGTACCCCGCAACCAGAATACGTCTTCCGTTACTCCTCTCCGGATGTTGCTGCGGAACTGAATGAGTTGTTCTCTTATTCGCTAGCAAACAACCTCTCCCTCCTAATATCCTTTTAATAAGCCATGGAAGAAACCTACCCTTTTTTCTCACTCACACCACACCACACAGTGGAAGCACTGGCTGGAAAGCCACCCTCAAAATTGACTGCCCGCAAAGATGTCAAGCGCATGGGTTTTGTATCTTGATGGGCGGATCTCCTGGAACATACAAACCAGAGAGAACGAGTAGAGGGTTTTGAGGGGTTAGTCGACATTGTTGATTGTCTATTTGGGGAGACTTTTTCCAAAGAGGACTATTAAAATAGGATTAGGAAACCGTTGCCTTTATAATGCAGGCAAGGCTTCCAGAGGCATTATTTAATTGTGTCCGAGGTTCGGTAGGAGGAGAATTAGTGTATGCAGCTCCAGGTAGTAATTAGAGATATGAGACAAAGGAAGAAGAGAGGTGGTGGAACAGGAAGGAACTCCGGTACACTTTAACACTACTATAATTCCTGATGGAGGTCACTCGGCCCCATGGCTAGGGTTGAGAGGGGGGGGCAATACCGGGAATGCTCCTTGACGAGATTGGTGATTCGCCGAGAGAGAGTCGTTTGCTTAGAGTACTAGCAAAATCTTGGGCCTGTTTGTGATGGGAAGAGAGCGTCGATTCACTATTTATGAATATACTCCTTCTCACATGGAAAACTATGACTACTTGGAAGGGTGGCGGACGCGGTTATAGTGGGGGAAGAAAATTCCAGTTGTCACTGATCCTCTTTGTCGCCAGGATCATTTAGGACAGTCGCCTACACAGTGGCATGAGCCGAGTTGGAGTTGGATGCTCGGGTAGGCTGCCCCATCAAACTTAGCTTCACGCTAAGCTCCACCTACGGCGGTATTTAAGGACAAAAGTACAAAAATGAAAAAGTCCACATGGCAACAGTTGCACCTGGGCTACTCAGCTTTCTCGTGCAAAGTAAATTATCCCTTCCAAAGCTTTACCGTAAGTGATATCGACCTTGGCCGCACAACGTAAATTATCACTATGACAGCTTTAAGTAATCATGGCCTTGACAACACAAAGTAAAGTATCACTTCCACAACTTTAAGCAATACTTGCCTTCACTGCTCAAAATAAATTACCACTTCCACCAATTTACTACTATGGGCTGGGAGCTCCAGGGCCTATGGGCAGCAAGCTCTTACCTCCAGGAGAGGAAGTGACCGGCTCAACCTTTTTTGCATCACCTCTGAACGATATTTTGTGCACTTTACGCAATTGGCAATATCTTGTCTCAGAATTTATATGCTTCCGGCATCCGATATCTTGAGCTTGCCCAGCAGCATCAAAGACTTCAAAGAGAGCTTACCATAAAGAACTACACCTGACTTCATTCTGCTTGTAGAATAGGATGGATCTTTGTCTTTACCAAATATGTATTTATTCTATATGAGTACTATTATAATAGTTATCATGCAATCTTTGTATATAGACAGACTACTTGAAGAAGGCCGGTCTAGTTGTTAACCTCAAGGTGGATACACAAAACGGTCTCACCCTCAAGACAGACCAGTTAGACTATTTGGAAGCCTGCATGAAGCCTACATACCTGCAACTCTGATAATTTACATTATATAATAAAGCTCAGGACTACTTAAATTAGTGGAAGTGATAATATACTTTGCACAGTCAAGGCCAATATGGCTTCAAGCGGTGAAAGTGATAATTTACTTTCTGTGGCCAAGGTCAATATCACCTAAAGCTTTGGAAGGGATAATTTACTTTACGTGAGGAAGGTGAGTTGACCGGGTGCAACCGTCGCCATGTGAACTTTTTCATTTCATACTTTTGTCCTTAAATACCCCTGTACTCTACCTTCCCCATTACCTTTACCATATGGAAGTTGTCACACCTCACTCAACAGAGAGCAAGATCTTTGTTCACTCTTCCATCCACAATTCCATCAATCAGGAGCCATTAACACTATTGGTGGCCATTCGATCCACCAGCTGCTATTCAACTTGAATAAAGTGAGCCAACTAGCTAATATTCAATCCATTTTTCCATTGTTTACCAAAGCAAGACGATAAGTGGGTATAATGAAGAGGATGTTGCTTGCTTCAGAGAGCCTGTCGGGAGCATTCGGTACGATCAAATTTCAAAATATCATCAGCTGTACTAGAGCTAGGATGTCACAAATCATGACCAAGCAAGACAGATTCCACATGAATAATACTTATTAGTCATAAGGTATATTGATTTCATGCGATGATGTCACAAGACTCAGAGTATCTCACTTAACTGCGCAATTGTGAGTTATTATTATGTTATGATTGGTTGATTGTTTTGTGACTCACGATTGTGATGTCAGATGATTTAATGACCTTCACATATGACTCCCATTATGAGTCATAAGTTTCATGCATATAACTCATTTGAGCTGATGACTTGTTTTATGAGTTGTTATTGGTTAAAAGTTGATACGTAGATGACTCATAGGAGTTAGCTGATGGATTTGATTGTATGACTTATTATAAGTTATGAGAAGGGGGTAACTAGTCATCAGGGTAAGGGTAGAGTAAAGATCAGGTATAAATAGGAGGCTTTCCACTCTTGGGAGGAGATCTTCACACTATTATCTAAGTACTTTCCTGCTCATAAGTTTTATGAATAAACGATTACTTGATATTCTTTTGCTTGCTGTTAGGTTTCATCTACGATTGATCTGGCGATCAATACAACCTTACCAAGTACTACAAAGGCATCAAGAACTATCAAGTAGTTCTAAGAAGTTTATTATTGTCTGATAGGAGAAGAGTTCCTATTACATCTAGTGAAAAGATCATTAGAAGAGTCGTCACCTACTGATCAAGATAATCTATTATCAATTTAACTCAGATCTGTTCGCAGACCCAAAACAGACTTTAAGGAATTGTTACATAGGAGATATTATTCTACTCATATTGCCCAAGAAAAGAGCCAACAGGGTATGTTTGATTCGATCCTGAGGGTAAGACCACAAGTTAGTTCAGCAGGCAGCTTGATGCAGCATGCAAATCATTCCTTCAGTAATGCTTTCAAAGTTCAGGAACTCCACATGCATAGAATTAAAGAGAATATTGTTGTCGGCAATTCATGCAGCCTTGATCTAGTTTATCGCAGTCACCCTCTAGATACCGAACTCACTGTGCAGAATGAAAAAATCACTGCACTCAACAAGATGCTTAACTAACAGGAGGGAGCTAGGGACAAAAGGTTTGCTGCAATAGACAATACAATAGCAATACAGAAGAAGAAGTTTGTCATGATGCTAAATAATAAAATCAAGATCCAAAAGAAGAGGTTTGTCATGCCAGACGATACAATTGAGACCCAGCAGTGGAAGTTTGCTGTATTGGATGAGATGATTAAAACCTATCAGAAGAAGTTTGACCCACTGCATGAGACGATTCAACCCTAGCAGAAGAAGTCTGTCATACTTGACAAGCTGATTAACACAAAGAAGAATACTGAGAATGAGAGGTTTGCTCTCCTGGACAATACAATTGAGACCCAACAGAAGAAGTTTGCTGTACTGCACAAGACAATCAACACCCAGAAAAATGCTGTGAATAAGAGGTTTGCAGCCTGAGCACTCAATCATAAGATCAAAACTCAGCACAAGAATTCTGCAGCACTAGATAATATGATCAAGACCTTGAAGAAAAGGTTTGCTGCACTGCACAAGATAATCAAGCCCCAGCCGAAGAGGTTTGCCATACTGGACGATTCAATCGAGACCTAGCAGAAGAAGTTTGCCCTGCTGAACAAGATGATCAACACACACAACTTGCAGAATACTGAGGACAAGAGACTTGCAGCCCTGTACAAGACAATTGAGATGCGAAAAAGTGCTCAGAATTAGAGGTTAGTGGCACTCGAGGATCAGATCAAAACAAAGCACAATGATTCCTCCGCACTAGATAATATAAGCAAGACCCAGGAGAAGAGGTTTGCTGTACTGCAGGAGACCATCAAGCCAGAAAAAGAGTCTGAGCACGAGAGATTTGTCGAACGGGATGATATCATCCAGAATCAGCAGAAACATCAGCAAAAGTACACATTTGCCCCCTATACCTCATGAGGCATGTGAGGGATGGGGGGCAAAATTATCAAACTCCAGTTGATGTATGGGTCATCCATACCCTCATAAACCTCGGTTAAATCCT
>Ga0307517_10004852_pt1 | contig 20502 bp, 10 predicted proteins | sample 23_EM_MG_FD_194515 | JGI IMG/M metagenome (GOLD analysis project Ga0307517, IMG submission 194515) | Populus trichocarpa ectomycorrhiza microbial communities from riparian zone in the Pacific Northwest, United States - 23_EM | ecosystem: Host-associated > Plants > Roots > Unclassified | place...
TTATGATTTTCAACAATCTTGGATTGAGAAGTTGATTAAACTCCAAAAAAAAAAAGAATTGTTTTTAGGGAATCTTCGCACAAATCCTAAATGATCGTCTAACATGATCCTTGAGATTCCCACAAGTTTTAAAAAAATATTGTTTTTGCTATGTTTATATGTTTTGAAAAACCTAACAAATCATTTATTTAGAAAATATGTTAGTTGAATCTATGCACATTTTCACTATTTTCTCATAATCTCAAATTTATTTGATGAGTGCAATTCTTGGTTGCATTCCAATGCCTAGAAATATTTTGATTACTTCTTTTAGATGGATAGAATAGATGATTCACCTTATTAGCAAGAAGAAGAAGAAGAAGAAGAAGAAATGTCTAGAAATAGAGGTGTGTGTGATTGTTGATTGATTCTGGGGAACACAACATAATTGCAAAAATGGTGGTAGTTAGAAATGTGATGGCAAGAAAGAAAAGATAGGAAAGAAGATGATCCCATTTAATTTAATTTCATTTAATTTAATTTAATTTGCAGTTGTGAATTGCATAGAGTTGAGGATTTATATTTAATTTTTTAACCTTAAGAGCTTTTTAGTTATTAATTTAATTATAATGGCAATTCTGTGATATATTTTAAACTTGTTTGTTGATTGAATTTGCAACGCTAAACCTAGTATGTAAAGTATATTTTTTTACACTACGGGGGCAAAGTAAAACCCAGAAACCCTTTTGTTGATTTTTAACCTTAGGAGCTTTTTTGTTATTTAATTTAATTAAGTTAAAAAGCTTTTCAAGAGTTCCCCTGCATTATTTCTCCATCAATCTTTGGTGCTGATCTCCTTGCCCCTTTTGTTGATTTTGGTGTTGGAAAGATCGTTCGCAAAACCCAGAAACAGTTATCTGAATAAATCATAGCAACAAAAGGATTGTAGGGTCTAGGAAATTATAGAAAGAAGGAACTTTTTTTTATAGGAATATGAACTGTAAGGATTGTGCCACCGGCAGCGTGATCGTCTAGCCCTGTATTCCCTGCTTTTTATCTCTTTATGTTTCTCATCCCCGCCAGGGCCGTGTATAATGTTCATCCTCCATAGACATCGCTAGATATCTAATCACCATTCTACTCATTTAGTTATACACCAATTTATATATATCTGACATGTCAACCTAAAAAATTGTAAGGAAAAAAAAAACAGTACAAAAAATCATTTCTCCATACATTTTTATGCCCCAAAAAGTGTTCAAAAAACAAAGAGTCCACAGTTAAATCACATTCGAATGAAGGCTGGTGAGAGATGGAGGAAGCGCATGTTCTACGGTAGGCCTTTCTGATTAGTTATGCTCCAGTAGAAACGAGTACGCCTTCTGTTAGTGCTCAGAGCCAGGAGTAGCATCATCTCCGGAACCTCGGCGCTTCTTCTTTCCCTCCCCATGCCTTGACCGTCTTGGTGCCTCGTCCTCACTTTCACTCTCATCATTTCTGATGCTATTTACAGCACCAAATTGATCTTCATGGGAAGCCTTTAATGTTTCCTGCATGTATTTTCTCTCGTCATTTGATTCCCCAGCTGCACCCCTGACCACATCTGATTCTGCACTATGCCTGTCATTTCGATCATTTGCGGCCGCCCTCTGGTCTCTCTTAACAGACCGGCTGTTGTTCTGGGAGGATGGCGCAGGAAACGGTGCAAACATGCCACCTGGCCGAGGACCTCGGAGAAGATTTGATGGAGTGGGACCCATCCCCCCAATAAAGGGAGGACGTCCTGGACCCATCATCATCCCAAATCCACCAGCTGGAAACACAGCCCCCGGTTGGGAAGGCCGCCCAGGAAACATCATACCAGATGCAGCACCAGTAAAATCACCAGAAAACCTCGGACCATATGGGGGGAATCCACGGGATGCCACACCAAAGAGATCTGGCATTCCAAAGCTATCGGGTGTAACAGCTCCATAAGAAAACCCGTCAGCACCCATCATCATGGGGGGGAAACCTCTGATGCCAGGGATGGGTCTAGCCCCACGGGCCATTGGATTGTGAGAAGGCCACATCATTCCTCTACCTCTCCCCCTGCCTTGAGCTGCTGGTCCAAGAGGCTGCCCAAAGGACTCCTCCTCCTCTTCACTTTCTTCTTCTTCCTCTTCTTCATTGTCCTCAAAGGGGACAATGTCAGGGTTCTCACCACCACTGTCAGGATTGACTCCCTTTTCCTTTTCCTCTTCTCGTTTTGCTTCTGCTGCAAGTGAGACTGCCTGCACCCCAGAAGGAACATTATTTAGATACATTTAGTTCATTGCATTCCATAATTTGGAGAGTTGCACCTTAGGATCCAATGCAATATTGGGTCTGGCAAGGCCACCCATTAAGCATACTGGTTTCATCAATATAAAAAATTGTTCTACAAAAGAAATGTTTTTGGTTCTGAGCTAATGGATCCCCACCTCCCTAAACCCTCAGCTACAACCACAGAATACTAAATGTACAAAATCAAAGACGAGAAATAAATGGAAGGAGCTGATGTCCATAATTGAGATAATGTATCCAACATAAAAGAAGAAAAAGGAAAACTGATGCTAACTTGTTCCTGAAATCTTGAATTCTAGGATTAATACCCTTGAGCAGCTGCAGGGTCTGACATTTTTACTTAAGTTTGTAAACATTTAAAAACACAAAAGTCATTCATGAAAAGTGAAAGAAAACTGGAAAAGAGAAACTTTTGTTTGCTTTTATAGTTATTTAACATTAGGGGGCCTCACTGAAATCTTTTGGAAACTATATGGGTGATAGTTACAAATTTTAAACTATTAATGCCAAAGTGAAATATCATTAAATTAGCAAGGACTAAAATATAGTAGATCCACCTGGTAAACTATTTGTGACAAATTATTATTATTATTATTATTATTATTATTATTGGATACACTAAAAGCCTGCACCTATTACACCTAGGTCGCTATAGAGCATCGCATAAATGGAACAATAATGTGAAGAAACTGCATCACCAACAATCCAAAGGCACACCATTTACGTTTGTGAAAAACCACTAAGTTGATAGCAAACCTACCCTGTTTATCATACAAATCATTCAAGAAATAACCATAACTTTCGAATCTAAACTTGATTGAATTTTGTACATGAGTTCCTCTTTTTTAAATGTCTTCTATCCCAGTTCTTGTAGATTTCACAAAACAATCAAATACAATATATTTGTTCCAGAAATTTGATCACTTATGTAGCAATGGTTTATACACCCTTGAAAGGGCATTTATAGAAAAATGTGCTTGATTGATCATTTTTCAAAATCTACAAGAACTCAAAACGAAAATATTTAAGAAAACTATAATAGAAAACGTTGTTGAAGTACAAATACTATATGGTGGTCATCTCAATCATGCAAAAAAGCAACATCCTCCATCCCATGTTAAAACCTATTTTGGTTGTTAAGCTGTGAACCTAATATCTTGTCTAATTTCACATGATCCCTTACCAATTGTGGGACAACCTGATATACATGTTTACATGCATCTACATGACTGTAACTTCTATTCTATGTTCTCATATTTTGTTACCACATTCTAAATGCAGGGCAAATGGACAATAAACTTTTTTAAGATTATCAAGAGCAAAATCTTCAAAATGTGACTACATTTAATTGCCAAAAAAGGAAAGGGCAATGGCACAACACATCATTCTTTTTTTCAATCTCATTTTCATTTTCTCTGAATTGTTCATGTGCTTCTTGATCTAATTCACCGTGTTTAGAAGAAAGAAAAAAATTATGGAACAAGCATACCATAAGTTCGCTATCTGGCTCCAGATAAAGTAAGGACGCCAACTGCTCGCCAATAGAGGGTTCTAGCTCTTGACAATCTCTACTAATCTGCGTTCATGAGAAGTACAAACAGTGCTTGGAATAAGCAAACACACTATAGCATCAATGAAGAATTGAAAAGACTAGCTGGACTAATATTAGGACTTGATTACAGTTTGTAGCTCCAATAAGTGAAATTTCAACCAAGAAAACAATCATAACAAAAGAAATGCAGTGAAATCATATTGATAAAAATGATTTCAAATGTGGAGCTCAATTATCAGAGGTACTTACATTTCTTGATGATTGCACTAATGCAAAAATAACAATGATAACAGTAATAATTCACTATTACACCATTCAAGCAGTAGAAGTACAAGGCCTTTTGTATGTTTTTTTTGTCTTAATTCCATTAATAATTTCACACAAGTTTCATGCATTCTACATAGGGATTTTTGCCCATGCTAACAAATCAAAGAGTAAAAATTGCCACAATTGATCCAATATGTAAAACTGGCAGCTGTACCATTGCATTCAGGCATTTCTGTTAAGTTATGAGCGCCATGAATTGCTGATATGGTGCCTTAGGGTACTCAATTCAACATATCAAATTAATTAGATTTTGCCAGGCCTAAACACAACCCCTTTCATGGTGCAGTTGGCAGTAGTTTCTAAGGCATTCCATGACTGGTTATAATGCTGAAGCATTGATTTCATATATGGTTGATGAAAAGGAACATCTTTGGGAACTTGAATAGGCCTTTAACGGTAATTCTGTAATTTTTTAAATAACCTACAAAACCATTCTGGTAACTCCAAACATTGCTACTTTTACTTGTGGTGCCTTTGGTGATTCCATATTATGTGACATGATTCCTGTGCAAGTCCTTCACATTCTTGGTTGATCTTGTCTTTCAGATCAACATGTGGACTTCTCTCTGGGAAAGAAAATGGTTTTCAGGCCAATGAGTTAACTTGACATCAAAATTACAAGGGCATTGATGACAATACGCATCTCTGGTGTTTTTCCAGGTAGCTAGCCCAAATCAAATGTGATTTTTTCTGTATAGCAAGAGAAGTGTTAAAATCAGCTGCTGTCCCTTTCTCCATGTTGATCCTAGAGGAAACTAGGTGGTTGTCAGATTTTTCTGATGTTGCACCTGCTAACTACCAAATGAGTTGCATCCTTTGCCTCTAATTCCAGGGTCTTAAAAGCCTAATCTTCCAGCCTATGAAAGAATCCTTGTGACATGCCAAGCTTATAAGAATTGATGAACTGTTGTCCAGCTCCAAAGAATTGTTTTAAGAATTAATGCATTGCTATCCTAGCTTTGCTTGCACCAAAAAACAATTATGGTTTTTGGTGCATCTATGGTGATAAGACATACCATAAACAAGATTATCCACCATTTAATTGACATGTTGGATCTATGGCTACTTCTACAATCTTTCCAAATATAGATTTGAAAAGTGGGTATTCGGTATCATCAAATACTCATCAGACTTGAAAGTATCCTAAAGGTATTGATATATAAAGCTTCATTCAAAGAGTGAAGGTCCTTGTATGATTCTGAAGAAAATTAGCGACAATGCTTACGTCCTATAAGTAACAACAGAACACCATATATTTAAGAGAGGTGACCAAGGTTGTGTCAAAGCATCTAAACATCATGTGGCATATTATCTTCAGGAGGTGTGATCCAGGTTCAAAAATTTCCTTTGGATACAATCAGCTGTTAAGAGCTGTATGGTAGCTCGTTTGTTCTCAAGTGAACATATCAAATCCATAAGAGTTTGCCAGGCCAAAAAACACAGTCCATGTGATGGCATACACTGGCAGCAATCTCTTTAAGGCATTTAGAAGGGCATTCTAGGACTGCCACTGATACACAAGCATTGTGGTGTAGAACCACCAACGAGAACACAAAACCAGAGAACCAATTCTCAACGAGAAACTTAGTTTTAGTCTGATAATTAATATTCAACATTCTCTTAATATCTAGGTAGGGTGCTTATTTATTTTTATAGGCACCAAACCATATAAATAAGAAAACCTATTACATAGTCCTAATACAATAAGAAACTAAAATAATCTAAATTCCTATTTTAACTTCTAAATAATAAATACTAATATTCCCACATAACACTCAGAAAGTCCAAAATAATCATACAACATTAAAATTCCTAAACAATCAAATATTAATTCCTGTAGTTGGGAACTTGAACTTATTTGGTAAGGCAGATTTCTTAGAATCCAATTTCATGAACTTATTACTCAAAAGTTCATTCTTTATAAGATAAGAGCAGAAAAATGCAAGTCCTCACAAACATAGTATACACAGTATGCAGGGGGATAGAAGAAGAACAAAAAAATAAATAGACGAAGACCAAAGACAGTACCTTCACCGGCAAGTTCTCATTGAATGGGTTTCTCAAGTGGCGAGTTTTGTGGAAGGACAGTTCACACAACTTCAAAAGGAAAATTGCAATTAGCTAAGTCATATATTTGTGTTATTTAAACATACACAAAAACTAATGTAGCGAGATTTTTTATAATTTTAATGGCTATCCCCAGATTTTGAATTCTAACATTCAATAACAAGCATCTAGTGCACATAATCTGTCATGGTAATATGAAATTGAAAAGCAGCAGCAGTCAGTTTTTGTTTTTCTGCTAGCCATGATATAACATTTGGAGAAAGGATAGTTGTGAATTCAAAATAAATCATATTCCATATGTTACAGTTCACATGGAGAAGCCACCAAAATCATGAGCAAGGCCACTCAGGAGTCAGGACTCTGCACAACAAATAAATAATGCATGATGACTTTTAGGAATCTAGTTTTCTCTACAATCCATTGTTGCTTTTCTAATTAAAGCAGCCTCCAAGTCAAGTTAAAAAATACAGTACCTTTATATACATTTCAAGATATATATTTTGTCAGATTGTCATCAAAGAACCAGTCTAAAATTAGTTAGCATTACCGAAGTAATTGATACCCCTTTTGAAGATATTGCCTGTGCCAGGTTTAATGGCACATTTTTTTACTCCTATACTGTTATTTTTTTATGGATTTTGTCTCTCAATGATTTTTTTATGAATTCTCCTTTCTACTATAAGTTTCATAAGGTTGTTTACCTCACGTCCAGTTCTATTGTATTTGATACCACATGTAAAAAATCAATTCGTCAAGGCATAAGAAAATTACACGTGAAAATTTAACAAAAGGTCAAAAAGTTTCTAAAAAAAAGTGAAGGGGGGTAAAGAAAAGGCCCAAATTTGAATAGTAAAGAAATTGAATTAAAATTTTAGGAATAAAGGTTGTATACTTTACCCAATATTTTTAATTTAATTTCTTCAATAACATTTTAATTAATTTGTAAATATTAATTTAATTTTTAATTTTAAAAAATCCAACCTTTGTTTTAAATTTGAGGAAAAAAGATACTTTACCTAATAAATATAGTTTAATTTATTTCTTTAGTATTTTTATAATTTCTAATTTTGAAAAACCCAATCTTTTTTCCTATAATTTTAATTTAATTTCCTTGATACTCAAAATTGGTTTTTTTTTTATTATTATTTTTAAAATTTCCACATGTAATTTTCTTATGCTGTTATGCACAAATCTTTAACACATGGCACCCAATCAAAGGAACTAGACAGGGGCAGATTTTTTACATAACCTACAAAACAAGGGTAGAATCTATTAAAAAATAAAAATAAAATTGGGAGCAACTTCCATATAAAAATACAAGGGCAAAACATGTCACTAACCCATCCTCAACAACATGGGAATTTTAAGCTTACTTTTAAGTGACCATGTTATCAGCTTAATTTTTATGTGAAACATAAGTAATTATATTCTAGCAGGAATTAGGATATATAAAATATCATCTCATGATGAAGATTTGAGTTTCTTGTTCTATTCCTTATTCCACATAAGAATAAAAGTTTTCATTATTTAGTTCAGGTCTAATTAGCATTACGAGTTTTGATTCCCAATATACATGCTAATGTAATCGTTTAATTTTATAGAGAATACCCTCTTTTAAAAGAAAAATCCAGCAATTGGCTCCTTAAGATAGTATGGTGCATTAAGCATGAGTAATGAGAGTTAAACACTTAGTTTGATGTTTTAAGTAGTACTTACATGAGTTAGTTGTCTAGAAAAGATTTCTTGAAAACAGAAAACTAAGACAAATGTGTTTACCAAGTAGTATTTACTTTGAACATGTGTTTCGGTTTTTCCAGTTCTCTAGAAAACAAGAAAACTACTAAAAGTTTGTTTTCCAATTTCTCCTCTTTAATAAACAAAGGCCCTCTTTGGTTCATCTATTATGTAATCTTTTTGACATTCATTATTTTAAACAATCCAAACAAGGACCTCATTCTCTGTTTTATAGAAGTACCAGTTAGTAAGCTTGTTTTTATGGACAAATTGAGTTTAGAATAATGACAAAAGTGGAGATAAAATTGGAAAATTTATTTCTAAAAGTAAACACGACATAAGGTTATCTATCATCTATTTACAATGTTATGCTAATTGTCTAATAACTCAACCGCAATTCTACAAACCCTGTATCACTTTTCTTTAATCTAAAACCTTAAATCTCCAATTTTCCAAGCCAAGGCCCACCATAAAGCATTTGTGTGATAAAAACTGGAACCTGTCCCGCATCATGCACTAAACCTTCCTGGTTGCAGCCTGAGGTTTCTGCATAAATCCTTCTTAATTTACAACTAACAAGATGTAGTTATGAGAGAAATAAAACGCAAAACTTTCACATCAATCAAATTTGTTAAACTCCAATTGAAATCAAAACAACTTTCTTCTCAATTTATCTATCATACTTCACTTCGGATTAAAACACTGATAGTCATTTTATAATTACAGTATCATGTCTTATCATTCAAGGCAGAAACAAATTCAGAGAAACAGAATAGATGTAGAGGGAAAAAGAATACCTTCAACCATTTGACTGAGAAATTCCTCCCATAATGCGCAGTTCCATGTGCATATTTCCAATTCCCCCCACCAACAGAAGCACCAATTTTGGATGCCATCTTTGCACAACCCTATCAACCATACACAATTTCAGGTTTAGCATCTCAGTCAGAGCAAACAAGGGCAACTTGATGCAACTTAGAAACCAAGTTAGCCAAGTAGCAGCCTTTAATCAAAACCAATCCAAAACAATTTTTTATAGGGAAAGTTGGGGATCCAAACTACCAAATTAAACAACTCACTGAATAATAAATTCCAAATTTACCTGGAAATGTCGAGTCCGGTTTACTGAGAATATCAAAATCACGTTGTCAGCAGAGTCTAAAGCTTCATTCAGTTTAATTTCATTGCTCCTTTGAGTTGCCCATACTCCTTGCTGCACAGATAACTCCAAATTTTCACGGTTGCAACTCTTAACAATAAAGTACCTAAATTCCATATATGGGACAAATAAGTTAATGCATTCAATTATGGAAAAGAGAAATTTGCAATTTAATTATAAACAAGGTGTGCCAAAAGACACTGAAATCAACCCCCAACTTATAATTGGTAGAGTACAATGTCTTTTTCGATGCAATGCAATAGTACAATTAAAAGGAAAGCAAATCACACAGTAGAAGTTCAATAAACAGAAAAAATACAAAAAGTAGATTAGAAATAAAGTGAACTCATGTATTAATAAAAACCAAGAACAGGCTACTAGCAGCTTGACCAGGCAGCCAGAGAAACCCACATACAGCATGCAGAACATCCTAAACACTAGCATGAGGACTTCAAGGTGATGAGGTCCAGTGGCACCAAGAAACTCCTACTTACACAAGCCCACATTTCCTACTTACACAAGCCCACATTCTCAATCAGTAGCAAAATAGAAATTGATATCACCAGAGAATTTTGCAACTTAAACCATAATGAAACTTTGCATTCTTAGTTAATCAGGATGAAGGAGATACTTCCCCTGTAAATCAGTTAAATCACTTTCACCTCTCCACGCCCATCTTATTTGCTTATTGACAGAAATCAAGATGCAAAAATAAAATGGTAAATCAGCATGAAAGATGTGTTGCATTACTGAAAACAATTAATGATGTTCAAAAGGAAACGCATTTGAAAGGCTTTATACTATCAATAACAACTGTATCTAGAATTAAGTAATAAGCTGAGAGGAATTTCAAACACCTAAAACACACATGCTAACAACCAAACACTTATATGGGAAGTCAGGGAAAAGCCTGTTCCCACTTATTCTCAATAGGTTCTAACAGTATACAAGCAGATGGGGCAAAACAAAACCTAGTTTTATGAGCATTTCAATTAAAAGAAAATAAAAAATCCCAAACCATGGCACCTTATAAACCACCAATTTTAAAAGCACAATGCTCATAAAACTAATAGAAGATAAACTTTCGCCACTGAAAGGATATCAGCTCTAAACATCCATCCACTCATTGAATTTCATCACCATACCAGGAAAGCACAAGGACACCTGAGAGGCAGATAGGCCTATGATTCACTGCAAAATTAATAGTTGATAGCCATACCAGTTTAAATCACAAATACAAAGGATAGTTTCCTAATAATGAGTAATTTACAGCACAAAAAAATATCCTCTTCGTCCCTAAAAAACCCTTGTCAAACAGAAATTTAGTCTCATCATTAACTAGCCATGTTCTGTCCCAAAAACACCAACAATGAATAACCAGTCAGTCACAAAACTTAAGCCAAATATCTATAAAGTTTAACAAGAGAATCACAGTTCATTGGCAACTCATCATGACACCATACTCCATGTCCTCACTCTTCATTCAGTACCTTCTATGAGTACTTCATTTCCTGTCTTTCCAGGTAGATTCTGGCATAGCGAAGGAAAGAGAAATGATATTTGATTCTAGTTCATATAAACTATGAAGTATATGGTCATCAATTAAAGGTCGGTTCAACTAGATGATCTAACTTAGCGGACTATCCTATAGTTTAGCCATCCCTGCCTTTTCAGTTGTCTTAGGAATGGATAATTATATACTTTGAGAGCATTATTCCTAAGATTTTAGACTTTCAAATAAAAATTGATCAAAATAACCTCATTGAAACCATGTGAAGGCTAAATGAAACAACTATTTAGATCTGCAACTTATGTTTTTTTTTATGTTTTTTTTTTTAATTATTATTTCTAAGCTTGAACCTAGGGTGTTAGCATTGATGAAGCCGCCTTTCTGTAGATAATAAAAGATTTCATAAATGAAAAGAAGAAATTATACAGAGACAGTTAGGAGAACAAGCCATCCTCCAATCTAAGAAACAAAGCATAACAAAACTATAACAATAAAGCATTCCAATCTCGCCTCAGTCAGCTAAAGAAACCCCTCTAAAAGTACCTGAAGCATGACACCATAATGAAGCAAGAAACACTTTTCTATCTAAAAACAATTTCTTTATGTAAACTGAGCTTAAAAGCTCTAGCATTCCTCTCCAACAAAATACACCAAATTGTCGCATAGGCCACAGAACGCATAACAATTTTATGGTCTTTCCTTCCCCATTACCCTCATAGGAAATTGACAGGAAACCAGCAACCTTACTTGAAATATCCAAGGTTCTCTACCAACTCAAACAATTGATGCCATGTATCCCATGCAACTCACCATAATACAGGCAATTTTATCATGTATATGAGAAAATATACTAGAAGAAAAGAGAATAAAATTTCAAAGGAGACTAGGAAGATGTACCCCTTGAAAGGTGAAACTAAAGATAGGGGAGCATTCCAGTCCCACCTCGTGTCAGCTAAAGAGATTCCTATAAAGCCTCTAAAGCTAAGCCCCATTGCAATGTCAAAAGGACTATCCTATCCCATAAAAGCAATCTTGAATTGGAATAGTCCTAAAACTTCTAGAATTCCTTCACATTCAAACAGCCTATATAACTGCAAGCATCACACTTGTTTTGTGCTCTTACCAAAAGACACAAATAGTCTGAGCCCGTTTGTTTTTGCGTTTCAAAAGCGCTTTTGAATAAATTGAAATTTTTTTATTTGCTTCAAATTATTACTACTACTACTACTACTACTACTATTATTATTATTATTATTGTGTTTTCAGATCGTTTTAATGTGCTGATGTCAAAATTACTTTTTTAAAAAAATAAAAAAACATTATTTTGATGCATTTCCAAGTGAAAAACACTTTGAAAAGCAACCGCTACCACACTCTCAAACACCCTCACATAACCTAAGCTATCAGTGGAGAAAGGTAAAGGTGACTCCCAGCATGACACACAGCACAATGTTAGGAGAAGAGACATATGAAGCTTCTAACCTACAACAAGTCACTAAACTTCGTCGTATCGTATTGAATGCTAAATACAAACAAAAAAGGCAGCAACAAAAAGAGGTCCTATGTTTTCCATCCATTGGGATTTCAGATTACACAAACTGAGAAGGTGATACACATGAAAAGAAGCTGTCAAAAAAAGATTGTTCCCTTATCCACAGTTCCTCCCATAAATGAATACAAGAACCATTACCAACTAGGAGAAACAAGGAGAAACTGATGACATGAATTTACAAGGATTCACATTCATGATTAGCCATCCTAGAGTGGGAATAACAATCGTTCCTTTGAAGACCACACATTTTCAGTGACTGCCTCTGTGCCAAAGGAAATGAGGTTCAAGAGGAAAGCTTCAAAGCCATTTTTCCATTAAGAAAATTTTTTTCTTCACACAAACTAACCAGTACTAGAAGCCCCTCTAACCTTAGTGTAGCAACACACCCTTCAGCTGATAACATGGTCTCTATAACTGACCTTATGACGGATCATAAGAAATTCCCATTGCAAAAAATTGGAATCTTAAAAGAAGAACAATTATAAAGGGATGCTAGAAAAAGAAGCTCCAAAGGACTTCCTCTATAAACTCAAATATCTAAAATTACATAATCATATACCTTCTCAGAACCCATTTTCAACGCCACTACCCTCCTACTCTTTGGCATCCTCTAGCACCTAATTAGCCACCAAAGCAGCATTCTATAACTAACGAACCATGCATACACTCTAGGATCAAAAATTGTATCTACTAAGCACCATCACTGCAAGAAAGCCTATTTCATAACACCATCAACAAAATCATGCATGAAGCTTTGACAACATTTATAGGGCTATAATCCCTCACTCTGGATCTTTGGTTTTTCTTAGGTATCAGCATAATAAAAGTTGAGTGCATACTCCTACTATTCTCCCATTAGAGGAGCTATTATTAATTAATCCTTCCTTTTGTTAATTTAGCAGTTTTGACATCATTCTCTATCACCCCAATATTATAAGGGCATTAACTAGGAGTTGTTCTAAATCAAGGTTTCTTGTTCCCATTCAGAAAGCTTATATCGACTAAGTTAAGAATTTAGATATTTTAATTGTAAATGAGGAACCTCCTCTATGTTTTAGGAATGCTTTTTTTATTAGCAAGCACTAAATCTTTATTCTCTTGCAAAAAGTTCCAACATGGAAATCACTGAAATTACAGCTTTTACCTTGTTCACATATTCACTGAAAATCAGACTTTTTCCCCTAGGCTGCATCATAATGTTAATTTCCAGGGTCATTATTCTGAAGATGGTATCGTTGTTGAAGTGAATTCGGATTCTCCACCGAACTATGATGTCTGTACCTTCTTGACCAGTGAAAAATGGGATTCCCCACCAATCTATGATGCCTACCCCTTTATGATGTCACTAAAAATCAAGTAGACACAAGGAGAACATAAAGCAACTTATGAAAAATTCATCAGATTACCCACACTATCCTTTTCCTAAATGTATAATGCAGTCTCAAAGAAAGGATTCCAGAAAGTTATATGGTGGCAACAAATGTTGACGATGGAAATTAGGGCTTCACTTATGATATATTGGCCCGGGAATCAAACAGGTGAGACAAATCGCAAGTACATGTTAATTGCTCAACAATTTTTATCATAAAATGAGGCTACTATCTAGGACTTCTATATGCTTGATGTGCCAAAACAGGGACAATTTGCTTTAACCTGGGAACATAATGCGAAAACTATAGTTAATTTAAGTTTTTTCTTATTATTGTAGGTTTCTTACTCCCATTCCAAGTTGTAATGTCATCCCGATTCATTCACAGCTTTTCAGGATGTTTTCTCTTTATCAAAATCATAAGTTTATACACCCCCAAAATCTATGTTCACTCCTATCAAGTTCATTCTTTCTTAAATTTAGCTGCTCTTTTTATTATTACTTGTTGCTTCCTACTTTTCCTGCATCGTTCATTATATCAACCAAATCCCAAAAGACATTTTCTCCCATCCATTGCAACTCATTACAAATCACACAATCAGTGCAGTCATCCTAGGATCATTCAAACTTGGAATCATACACCATTACATACGAATCTACAGCTTGAATTTTTATGTTCATGTTTACAAGCTTGTTTAAGAACACGTTTCAAATTCCCAAAATTCTGTTTTGAGGCTTAAACTGCATTGCAGAGCCCAATTATCTTTTTTTGTTTACCAAACAATTTAAAAATAGGACTACTGTCTTGAGGACACAAACCAACTGAGTCTTAATCACTCTTAGCTGACTCACATGGGAACCTAATCCATTCAAAAAATTTCAAACACGAGCAAAAGCTTACTAATTATCCCTCGCCTCCTAATCCAAAACAGACCGTAACACAGATACATGTATATGTACACACAGACATACATATAACTAAATGAGTTCGTAGATAGATGGGTGAGAGGATGAATATTAACATAACGCAATAAAAATACAGAGCATGAAAAACAAACTAGTTCTATTTTGGGTTGTTTAGGCATGCACTTATTAAAACCATTTGCAACATCAATTACTTACCATGCATTCATCAAATTCTCTAAGGAACCTTATTGTGTCATTTGATGCAAAGGAAGAATGGTCCCTTGTAGCTACTTCTTCCCTTAGCAGTCTGAGTGAAAAATTGATTCTACAGCAAATCCTACCAATATACAGTTGCTATAAAAACAGCCAACTTTCAAAGGATGAACACAACTTTTACAATTATCAACCACTAATACAAAATGCATCAACAGAACAAGTTCAGCATGTATTTGCAAATTCATTTATCACCTTATGGACATTAAAACTAGAAGTCATGTATGAGAAGAATTTAGAAGTTTCACAGTTGGTTGATCAAAAGAGTAAAAGGAACATAGAGAAAGGTGATTCAATAAGAAAAATCAGGCATTCTGCTTAAGTTCTTTTTATTTTTATTTTTTTTAGGAATTATTAAGTTCTTAATGCAGACATCAAATAAGCAGGATTATAATAGTTTTGTGGAACTATCAGACACAAGGATGTTTCTGTAATTTCTGGAATCGCACATGATGCAGTCAACAAAAGGAAGCAGGATTATAGTCTCTTTCTATAATTATTGAACACAAGGGCATTTTTATAATTTCTGCTGAAAGTCATCTAGGTCTAGGTTTTTATTTTATGTTCAAGTGGCTTATTAGTCCTTAATTAGGTAGATTTAAATAGAAATGGTGGTATTTTCTTATTTAAGATTTAAGTCCTGGAATTCAGCAACATGATGCTTTAGGTGTATGAGGAGTCTATAAGTAGCCATGTTGGTATGCTTTGTTAAGAGAACCAGATCAACGAATAACATTTCCAGCAATTACGATTTAATGGTGTGTCATCCAATCAATCTTAGGTGTGACTCCTAGGAACCCTAGGTGAGATGCCTACTTAGGTTTTCTATCTACTAGGTGTGATTCCTAGAATAACTAGTAATGTGAAAGCTGGTGGCCTTTTACTTTCATACCAATTCAAATTCCATGCCCTAAATCCCCTGTTCTTATACTCTAAATCTCCAATTTCCTTGCCCTAATTCTTTACCAAACGCTATCAGAACAGATACTTCAAAGATGTCCTGCATGAGTTCTTTGTTACTTACATATTGGTGGGTGTCAGTCATTTTGCATCAACAGCTTAAAATACCATCACACTAGACTAAGTTATCTGACAGCAAACAGCTATGCCCCAAGGAATCAGGACATGAAAAGTAGTTGTCCCTGTATGTGAGGCATTAATTAATATCTCAACACTGTTTAGGAAAAAATAATAATAAAATGAGAAAGTTGAAAAACATCATTAAATTAAGAAGTAAAGAATGCATTATCAAAAGTAAAGAGAAGCCTGAAAAGCATATACCAATGAAATATATCCACAAACTTTTTACACAAACACAATAAGCAACATTCTCAAAACATCCACTTCATAAGAGGGGTTATTTTTTTCAAACAAAGATTAGGAGATGATCTTTTGAAACAGTTTTAAGGGCCTTGACTGCAAGAGAAGTTGTTAGAAAAACAGGACTAGAATCTGGAGTAAATTGAACAGTGAGAATAGTTACAGCTGATGCATGTCTCTTCAAGCAATGATGCAACTATCCCATTTGTTCCACCCTCTATGGAACATAAAGAGATGCTGGATGCCTTCATGCCTGAGGCACGCCAAGAGCCATTTCACTTTAGCATCAGTAGGATTCAATGCACAGGATTAATCCTTGCAAATTATAGGGTTTGGGGACCTTCAAGCCAACTTACACAAGTGAACAGTTAGGGCAAATTAAAAGAGAGAGAGAGAGAGAGAGAGAGGTTTGAAGTAATAATGGGCTTTATTAGATGATCATAGACTTTTGATACAGAAAGTCATCTATATGTGTAGTTTTAATAACGATAATCAGAATATCCAAGAAAAACAAAATACAATAATTGATTTACAAAACTCAATAAAGGACCTCAGAACTCTGAACACACCTAGATATTCCTTGAGGTAAAGGCGTTGCAATTCTGTTCAAAGGATTAGGCTGTTGGGGTTGCTGGTGCTGGCCATTTGTAAGATGTGGTGTCTGGGTCTGTTGTTGTTGTTGTTGTTGTTGTTGCACGTTAGCCGACTCCGTTCCTGATGGTTTTATGATGGTATTGGGAGATTTTTCTATTTGTTGAGAAAAACCAGCATTTCGTTGTTGAAAATTTTTGTTAGAGGTCACACCATTGTAAGAATTCAGTTGCTGAATCTTTTGAACAACTTCTTCTACAGGAGGTGGAGGTCCAGGCAACTTGGCATGCCTATACCTGCAGTCTGGACCATTCGGACAAAACCCCAACTTGTACCTACAAGAACACACACACATATTTTCTTACTGATGATTCAAAGGATGTCCTTATTTACATTAATATTTACTGACCGAAAGTGGCTTACTTACATATTGCACTCCTTGATATCCTCATTGGTGTGCTTGTAAACGCAATCTTGCTCCCTGCACTCTCCATAAAGTCTAAAAAACCGACATACAGGCATTCTAGACTTGTCATATTGGTGAAGGAAACCGCAGGCGTCGCCTTTCATGCAAAGGCTTCGAAGCCAGTGCCGACATACAGTCTGCCGGAAGCTCCGTCGACCCGCCTGGATGTCCGCCGCACCAGAGTTGCTGTTGTTGGTAGTGTTGGTGGTTGTGTTTGTGGTGTTGGGGGCAGCTGCGGTTGCGGCGCCGTAATTGTCGGATGGAATCGCTGGGATGGAGGCGATGGGGTTGGCGGGGCCCGAATCGAGGCCGCCCTCGAAGTCGAAGCTTAGAACTCCCTCTGAGTCCTCCATGGTATGGTATGGTATGGTATGGTATGGCACTGCTGGTGTCTAATTAGGGCTTTATTTTATTTCTAAATCAAGGCCGTGTTGAGCAGAAACTGAAATTGGATGCCGGTTTCGTTTTTTCCTTCTTTTATAAATTACTCTGTAGTTTTACCTCTCTTTACTTTACAAAATTACTCTATGTAGTTTTACCATGCTTAATTTAATATTATTTTGTTCTAAAAAATATTTTCTTCTCTCCGATTTTTCATATTACTTACTTTTTTATTTTTTTATTTCTTAAAGAAAAAAACAAAAAAATTAAAAAAAATAAAGTGGACTAAAGAAACTAATTAATTAGTTTTAAAATTAAAGGGATTATATTAATTCATTTTGCAAAACAAAATAAAGTAATTAATATTTATACACGATGTGGCAAATTTTCCACTAAACCAAGGGAGCATTCAAATATTTATGCTACAATAATTCATGAAGATAATCCTAGTAGATTAAAGACCATATTTATCAATTAGGGGTGATTATTTTTGGTTCGGTTCGGTTTTTATAAAAAAAAATAATCAAATCGAAATTAAAAAAAAAACCAAAACCGAACCGAAACCGGTTCAAACTAACCGGTTTCGGTTCGGTTTTTTAGGACAAAAACCAGTTTGGCTCAGTTTTTTCAGTTTGGCTCGGTTTTTTTCCGATTTGGCTCGGTTTTTTCCGGTTTAGCTCGGTTTTTTTTCTTTTTTTCGGTTTGGATTCGGTTCGGTTTGGTTTTTTCGATTTCAGGCTTATAAAACCAAACCAGTAGGTTTTTTCAAAATTTTAATCGGTTTTTTTTCACGGTTCGGTTTTTTCAATTATTTTTTTTCCGGTTTTCTCAGTTTAATCAGTTTTTCGGTTTTTTTCTCACCCCTAATATCAATTAGTCCTCCATCTTGCATATAAAACATATTTTGTATAGGTAAAATTTTGAAAATAATGCTTTTATTTCCATGTCTTATAGTGACTTTATCCTTTATTTTGATTTCATATTTTTTTGAAATATAATGGTAAGGAAGTTAGCAGGGTGAAGTTGAAAGTCAAGCTATTGAATCTCTTGGTTTTGTTTAGGTGGATTTGGATCTTGAGGATTTTTATAGGTATATTAGATATTTTGTTCTTGAATTTCTTGTTAGCTTTGAAAATCTTCTTGATTTGAAACACTTTATTCCTCTTCATTTTCAAAATTATTTTCTTGGTTTGATGGGCTATTGACGAAATGTATTTGATTTGTAATTTTATAGAATATTAATTGAGATGTATATACTATATAACCTCTTGGTGATTTTGTTGTTAGTGTACGTGTAATGTAATCAAATGGTTGGTTATACTTAACACTAATTTTGTTCATGTAAAAAATATATTTTTAATAAATCCATCTTTTATTTTTATTATTCATTTATGTTTGATTAATAAGTCTAGAGTAAAGATTCAATTATTGAGACAAAAATTATTTGCAAAGAAAATTATAAAGTGGTTATAAATATGAGGATTCGTATTGTATTAAAGTATTGTTTATAAATATTCATGGTCAATGCTATATTAAGATTGGATATTAATTAGAGTTGTTGAGACCGATATATATTATGTTCCTTTTCTTATGAAATAAAATAATTATTCTCATAAGGTAAGGTATTAAGGATACCTAAAATTATTATGTAGGTGTTTGTTAAATAATATATATATATTGAATTGACCTATTTGATAAATTCATATGGAGAGATCACTTGTGTATATTGAAAGACTTACATAATGGTTGTGTAAGTGATCCATAGACTTGAAATTACTAAGTTATCTTATATGAAGAACGTTATGTTTTGATCCAAACTACACATTAACTTAATCAATGGTAAAAAAAAATAGTAGATATTAAGCATAACATGGATTATTTGAAAGTATTTGAGTAATTAATAGATAATACATTGCCCTAATGATGTGGATCAATCTATAATGCAACCTTCAACACCAAAGGACCCATTAGAAGTGCTAATTAGACTAATTGCGCGATCAAGGAGGGAAAAGCTCAATTATATATTTAATGGGTTTATTTAAAGTATTTGAGCTAAAGTGAATTTTAAAGAGACTACAACAAATGATGATCACACTTTAATCAATTTAATTTATATGTAAGGGGGTTAATTCATCTACAACACGGGCCTAATTACTTCACAATGGTGGGTTGTCCAAATAGAGCATGGACAACCTTGATTAATTAATGTGTTTTATTGATTTCATATCAGTTAGGGTCCTTGTTATACATAGAAACATTTAAGGCAATAAAAAAGTTTATATTTGATAAGTTTGACAACTTAACAATTCTTAGCTGATAAAGGAATAGAGTTAATAAGGAGTCGATATTCTACAAGGAAACTAAGGGGTGGCAGCAAGCTTATTTGGAAGGTTTCCTCATTCTACATGGAAACAAAAAGGTGACAACAACTATCCTTGTTTTCAAAGATACTAGGTCGGCTAAAAGGCCTTTATGCGTGGAAACATTCAGTTTTTTGCTCTTTTAGACTATTATATACAACTTTAGTATTTTAAGTTTTAGAATTGAGTTTTTTTTTATTTTAATACTTTGGGCTTTATTTCACATACTATAAGTTATTTTTAAATTGGACTTGATGTCAACCCTTTGGTCCATCAGGATTATATCTTTTTCAATACTATAAGTGCTCTTTTGCAAGTTTACTATTCAGATTGATATTGATTATTTTTGTCACATATTATGTGCTTATGTGTGAGAAAATTGTTATATTTTTATTTTTTTCATTGAACTATCTTAATTTATTGAAGAATACTTGTTTTTATAGCGTTTTCTTTATATTTCTCATTCACAATTCCTTATAATATTAGGTGTGAGTTTCATTTTAATAGTTTTGGTGTCTTGATTTAAGTAATTGTTATATCAAGCTTTAATCAACCAAATATATTTTTAACTTTATTAGGTTTGTTCTTTTTTGCCTGTGGGTTTTAGGGTTCTTACCATTCAGGTTCGCAT
>Ga0307517_10004853_pt1 | contig 20496 bp, 16 predicted proteins | sample 23_EM_MG_FD_194515 | JGI IMG/M metagenome (GOLD analysis project Ga0307517, IMG submission 194515) | Populus trichocarpa ectomycorrhiza microbial communities from riparian zone in the Pacific Northwest, United States - 23_EM | ecosystem: Host-associated > Plants > Roots > Unclassified | place...
TTTTAATTTTTATTATTATACTAATCATTTTAGATTTGATAAAGGTCTCAATAGATGGATTACCTATTTGAGAAAAAGAAAAAATTAGGTTCTTTTAATAGAACTTTTTACAAATTGATGTAAGCTAGATTTCATTTTAAAAATATATTTGCTTGGATTTTGTTTTAAATTAAAAATTGAATTAAAATCCTTCTTTAATAAAAATTAAGAATTTATAATTTATTAGATTATAATTTATACTATCTTTTTTTTCTCTTAAAAGTCACTTCAAGTTTTTTTTAACCCATGCTTTCAGATTCAGATTATTTTTATTTAATCTTGAACCATGACCAAGAGTTAGAAACTATTTTTTTATATAAATAATTTATACCAACAAAACCTTAATGTAAAAAAAGTTAGTCAAATAAGTGTTTGTTTGATATTGAGATTGAAGTTATTTTTTTTTATCAAAATTTAAATTTATTTTGCTTTAAATTTAAATTTTTAATGTTTTTGAATTCTTTTGACTTACTGATGTTAAAAATTAATTTTAAATAATAAATAAAAATTATTTTAATATATTTTTAAATAAAAAATATTTTAAAAAATAATTTTTATCACACTTTCCAACCAATGCAAAAGAATTAAAAAGCTGTTCTCTCAAGAAAAATTCTTTTAGGTCATCGAAGTTCATACCTTTCTGAAATAATGAAATAAAATAAAATAGATTTCTTTTCCTCCTTTTTTTTTCATTGAGTAAAAAAAACTACAATAAAGCCCATTCAAATGAATGGGCCCACAGAGATGATTAGGCCCAACGCTTCCAAACCGAGAAATGAAACCGCAGTCAACTTTAAACCCGAAACCAGTTTGATAAACCTCAAGCTCTCTCCATGTAAGTTCGAAACCCTAGATGGACCAGACAGACTCACCAAGAAAACAGCTTTGAAGCTACCATGAAAGGTGAAATTGAGGACAACGGAGCAATACAGATACCGCCAACTCGAGCTGGGCACATAAAGAAACGAGTTCTTAAGAACAAAGGTGTGTCTGTCTCTTTCAACGAGAAAGATCTCAGGTACTGCATACAATGTTTCTTCATATTTTTTTGTTGTTGTTGTTGTTACTTTGCTTATGTTGTGGTAATAATTCGAGAGAGTTATTGTTCAACATGGTTTGTTGATGGGATTAGTGAAATGGGATTTTGATTTTGTTAAGGGATTATGTTACTGGGTTTCATAAGAGGAAGAAGAAGAGGAGAAAGGAAGCAATTAAACAACAAGAGGTGAAGTTAAGGCACAAGCGTATCGCGGCACGCAAACAGGTTCTTAAAAGGATTCCAATTGATTGTTCTTTATTTTTCATGATAGCAAGTTGAATTGAAGGCATGGTAGACAAAATGAATGAATGGTCTCGTTTTGAAGGTGTTGGTATTTGTCATGTGACAATCTGTTTGTCTGTTTTTGGTAAGATTGAGTGGAAAGTTGTGTGCTGTATCATTCCTTGGACACATCCAATTCCTGAGTGGTTGTATTAGAGGTTGAGAACATGTTGTTTCTTTTGGCTACAATTTAGAGACAGAGGTGCCTCATTCTAGATATGGTTTTCTTTGAATGAGAATAATAAATAATGGGAAGACTGAAGGGTCCTCCATGATGTTTCTTCTTGTAAATAGGATGAGTTTCTAATTTGTCAGATAAGAAACCCTAGCCTGGTCGCTGGTGACCTGCATTTATGGTCAATCTGATATACAAACAAATACTTCTTTGAAAATACACAATAGGTCAGACAGGAAGCTGAAGTTCTTTATTTGTTTAGTATATGGAGAGCACTTTTCTGTTATTGTGGCATGTTTTCAGTTCCACAACCACCACAGCTTACCAAACTAGCATTCGCCCAACTGGTCATGAAGATATAGGGAGGAAAGTCTTCTATTAGAGATTGGTCTGGCACCTGTGAAATATTAAGAACAAACAAAACTCCGATCCTCTTACAATTCCAAAGAGGAAAAGATTTCTCAATTTCTGGAAATTAACACTGATGAGGATGATATATCCTATCTTGCTCTCTGTTCCTTGGAGCAGTGAGTGTTTTTGGATTCTTTTGTTCCTTGCATACCCTCATATAAGCTTAATGACACCTTTGACAGCTGAGTTTCAATTAGCATTTCATCTTAATCCTGAGCCCCCGTACTTTAGCAAGATGATTTGCCATCATTTGGTTCATCTAATGCACAGAATTGGTGCATACTACAGAGCTTGTCTTTTTCTCAAAAACTTCCCCAACACGAGTCCAACATGTGTGTGCTTGGTTTTATAGCCATTAACATGCTGACAAATGCCAACACATTACAAGAATTTATTTGGGTTGAGAGGCATCCTATTCTACTTTATGCGTTGATGGGTACTCCCTAACTTCTCTGTCCAATCAACGCGTGAGCAGCTGAGCTTTAGTAAAATGTCTAATCAGCAATCACCCTTATGCCAAGTTAGCAGTTTATGAAATGACAATAAATTAAGGGGAATGGACCTTTTGCTTTGCTAGGATGCAGTCTGTAAGGCAATGGTCCCTGCAACATTATAAGATGGACCCTGTTAATTACTGTAAACATAAGATTTTATTAACGATGCATTATTCTGTAATTTAAAATGTTTTGAATGCACGTAATGTGTTCTTGGCTTTGTGGTTTTTAAGAGAATTTTCAGTGGGATCTAGTGTCACCTTTTCTGGGACAGGGCTTGGTGCATATGGGCTATGACCTGAGAGGAAGTTGGGGAACTTCATTTCCTGAGTTTTGATTGTCCTGACTTTGCCACCTAACTTTTGTTGTAGAGGAAACTGGAAAAAGAACTTGCTTTAAATGGAGGAGCTCCACCAGCTGCTGATGAAAGCGATAACTATGGAGAAGATGATGAAGAAATTGAGCCAATTGCATCAATAAGTGGTATTTTCATAAACTTCCAGCTTATGTCAAGAGAAAAGCATGCTGCATGGAAACTATTGATTTACAAAGCCTTATGCTTATGCATCTTCAGATTTAACCTCCCTTTGGGGCTAACTTTTCTGGTTCTGGGGGTAATTTTGGTTTATAGAAATGGTTGGTAACCATTCCAATGGATCACAATCACTCCCTTCATGATGGTTTCTTCTGTGATCATCGCACACAGCCAATCCAATGCAATAGTAGCATGAGATGATTGTTGCTTGAGGTTACTTCTAACCATATAGTATGTTTAGAGTGCTTGCAACATAGGAGCGTGTCGTTTCTCCATCTATTTCTGCTATAGCTAAAGCACTATAATCATTAATTTGGTTTTGGGATTTGTTTGTGGCAAAAGGGACAACAAAGTACGACAATGGGGACATGCAAGTTACTGTGACCACCAGCGAGATTTCGCGTGAAGACGAGGATGGCCATAGTGAAAAGACACAAGTGACAGTGCCAAGGTTGAATGAAGCTGATAAATCGCACAAGTTATCCGTGAGCAAAAAGAATTCATTCAAGAAAGTTTTGAAACACAAATCACGGTCAAAGCCACAAAACAAAAGGGACAGAAAGAAGGGAAAGACGAATACCAAGAAGCGGTAGTTTATACTTTATAGTCTATCTTCTTGCGAATCATGGGTTCAAACTGTGCTTTCTATTATTAAAATACAGTCTAACAGAGGCCAATTGCTGAGACGTTATGTTAGTCCATGTAGAAAATTGGTTCTTTTCAGCATTTTGTATTGTGAAAGATATCAGAGATTTTTGGTGGCAGTTCTATCATATCAAAGATTTTTGGTGGCAGTTCTATCATTGAAGCCTTTCTATCTACCCTCCTTTGTTTTCACTCAAAATTTAATGGCCAACAGAAATGATGGCTTGGGTAGAGTACATCTGTTCTTGTGTAGTTTTCCGTCGGTGGTTATGCTCGTGTACCATGTTGTTCTATTCGAATTTTACCACTGTGCTGCTGTCTGATGGCGACATCATAGCTACAATTGTATGATAAATTTAGCGACGAGACTAGTTTGGTGGGAATTGGGAAGATTTTCCTTTTCTGGTGGGGTTGGCTGTGTGATTTGAAACTTTCTGATGACAAGGTTACACTGAGAAATCCTCCTTTTTTTATGTTTTTATTTTCTCAACGAGAGAACTAGTCAATAAAAAGGCAATTATAGACACCTTTGGAGATTTAAAATGGATCTTCTAGCATGATTGCATGATCATTTTGGGTTTATACAAGGTAAATACATGACAAAGAACTCTAATATAATATCAAAGCTGGTTTGAAGACATCGGAATTGTGTTTAAGAATATACCAATTACCACCTCATTTCTTTCTCGATCTTGTGCGAAATTATTCACAACACTAGAAGTTATATTCTCTCTTTCTTCACATAAAATTAAAATTTATGAATAATCTTCACAATAAATCTTATATTTATGTAATTACAAGTAATGCAATTTCTAATACATCCAAACAATTTCATATGACAACTTTTTGGATCAAAAGGCACGAGAGAGTTAGAATTTGTGTCTTTTTTTAGCCTTTGGACACTTGCAAATGAAGAAACAAGAGAATGATAACTTTTGTTTTGGGTACTTTTTAAAATGTGTTAACTTTGAAAAAAAATATCAAATTGATATTTTTTTTAGTTTTTTTTTGTGATTTTAATGTATTGGTGTTAAAAATAAAAATAATCTGAAAAAATTATTTTAATATATTTTAAAATAAAAAATACTTTTTAAAAACATCTACTGCACAATACCTTATATAAACAAAAAGAAAAGAGAAAGAGGAATTGGTGGACCCTTTCTTGTCATGAGTCATTAGATTAGCAATGTATGATTAGATTAGATTGACCTCAATGCTCACACTTAGTCATGAGGCTGGATTTTTTTGTGTAAAAAAATAATGTTTAGGTATTGAAATGAGATGACAAAAAAGAATAAAAAACTAGTCATGACAAACCTTTAACCATGCTAATTAAGGTTGAGTTAAGCCAAATCCGCGATCCATATCATGTGATTGAAATAACATGATAAAAAAAAAAATATAATTATAAAGCTCCTTTAGAAAAAAAAACTTGTGATAATTTTTTAAACTCGTAACCCGAGTCATTAAACTGAAAACACCTAATCTAGAAAAACCATGAAGTACAATTCTCAAACAATAAAATATTGAATGATGAGATTGAAAAAAAAATTTTAATTATACAAATTTTTTTTTAAAAAATAGTAATTAAAAGAATGAGTATCAAAATTAAAATACAAAATAAATTCTATATATAATTGAAAGGTGAAATTAAGAAAAAAAAACTAATTTAGTAAAAGGATGAAAGAAAATTAAAAAGAACGATGATCAAAATTGACATGAAAAATAAAAACAATGTTGTAATTAAATGGTGAAATTAAAAAGAATAACAACTTTTACAAAAGGGTCAGGAAAAAAATTTAAAATCAAAATAATAAGGATCAAATTGGAAAATATAATACCATCAATTTGAAATTGAAGGATTAAATTGAAAAATACGAAAACTTTTACAAAAGGCCAAGGAAAAAAATTAAAAATTCAAAGAATGAGGACCACATTGGAGAATAAAATGTTTGGCAAATTGGGATTGAAGGATGAAATTGAAAACAAATAAAACTTCTATAAAAAACAAAGATAAAAAAATAAAAATTAAAAGAATAAGGATTTAAGTTGAAATACCAATAATTAAAAGGGTTAAACTATAAGTTTTTGGGAGGAAAAAAAGAAAAGAAAGGGAAAAAGGGAAGGTCAATTGGTACCACAACGTACCACCACTGGGGACACTCATAATATCATCAAGAAAAGGGCACGATGGTGATTTCATCCAGATAATAGAAAGGTGTTTTTGGATGTCAGAAGGACGCTTCCCATGGGCACCAACGTTTTCTTGTTTTTTATTTAGCTAGATACAAAATTTCTCCTAAGTTGAATTTATAATTACCAAAAAACCTTAATGAAAAAACAAAACCGCCCCTTGACCTTAAGTTTAAATTTTTTGGCTTCAAGAGTATTTTTATCATTTTACCGTGTATTTTTATTATTTAACATTTTTTTTATATTTGTAAAAATACCAAATTGCCTCTTAACTTAAATTATAATAACCAAAACACCATTGTGAAAATACAAAAACATCCCTTCACGCTAGGTTTAATTTTTATGCTTTCAAGTGTGTTTTGATCATTTTACTGTGCACTCAATATGAAAAAAGACTTAAAATTCATTTGGTATTGTGGTAGCAATTGTTTTTGAAAGAGTCTTTTTTCTTAGAAATGCATCTAAATAATATATTTTTATATTTTTAAAATTTATTTTTCATACCCGCACATCAAAGTGATTTGAAAACACAAAAAAAAAAAAAAATTGAAGCGAAGAAAAAAAAAATTTATTTTTTTTCAAAAACGTTTTTGAAACATAAAAATAAATGGACTTTTAGTTTTTACTGATCAATTTGAAAATGACAAATGAACCATGTGAAAAGACTTCAATGCCCTTGTAAATCAATGTAATTTTTTTGGGTGAAGGGGTAATAAAAACAATTACACTATTTTTAAGTGAATGGTGTACATGTCTTTATAGCTTTAAGGGTATTTGAGAGTCTGGTAGTGGTTGCTTTTTTAAAGTGTTTTTTGTTTAGAAATACATCCAAATAATTATTTATTTATTTTTTAAAATTTATTTTTAACATCATTACATCAAAACGATTTGAAAATATAAAAAAATTAATTTTGACTAACCTATGTTTAGGCTGCAATCCTAAACGAGGGCTTTATCTCCAACACCGCCATTTAATTGAATCAATCTAGCCCAAATTGAGTTTCTCGTTGACTTACCACACTAAACCGGTTTAATAACTACGCATTAAACCCAACAAATAATTAATTTAATATAAAACCTAAAATGTGTGAGGTTTTCACTATAGGATATGATGAAAGACTCTTTTAATTGTAGTAATGCATTTATTATTTTGGTCTTTAAAGTGTTTTTCCATTTTAGTCGATAACTTTTTTTTCGAGTTATTCTTTTTACATTGTATTGAATGAGAATTGGACTTGATAATTTATTTTGATTTGTTTTCTATAGGATTATTGCGGTGTCCAAAAAAGTCCTAACATTATGTTGTTGTTCGACTTTACAAGAAAAATCAGTTTTATTGCTTGTAAAAAATTGAAACTAATGGATCAAAATTGACAATGAAACAAAAATAAAATCTTTTTTTTCCAACACCATTCACGAGGTAGTTTTTTCAGTAATTGTTTCCTCTAGAGTTTTGTAAATCTCATTTTTCATTCCTTTAGTTTGAAACTTTTATTTTTTTAATTCAAAACTTTATTTTGTTCATATTTTAGTCTATGAATTCAAGAAAGGTTAGATATAATTGTTGGAAAACGATGGAGAAGAGATAAAATTGTTAGTTATTCACACTCCAACAATAAAAGAAAATGATCTTGATATCAATTAGTTTCATTGGATGAAATGGGTTTTAATTAGGTGTTTTTGACCCCTAATATCACTGGAAAAAGTTTTATAGTGGTCTGGAATTTTTTTTTTTCAAGTTGATTTTCTATTTTTTATCAATTAAATGATGTTTTTAGATTAGATATGAGTTTATTGAGGTTCACGATGTATTTCTTTATGTGTTTTCAAGTGGAAAAGGAGTTGAAAATAGGTTTTTTTGGAATTGTTTTTTCTTTTCGAGTTGATTTTCTATTTTTCATCAATTAAATGATTTTTTTAGATTAGATATGAGTTTATTGAGGTTCACGATGTATTTCTCATGTGTTTTCAAGTGGAAAAGGAGTTGAAATAAGCTTTTTTTTAAATCAAATGTATGATATATCCACTAAGATGGAGAAAGTTGAACAAGTAAAAGACACGCCACATACTTTTTAAAAATAAAAATAAAATAAATAGATGATGTGGTGTCCTCCCATTTCAAGTAAAATAAAAATATAATAATGGATAGGCATACGATCATTAACTTCTTTTTAATGGGCTTGGTGTGCTGGCTTACTTTGGCCCGTGTACTTAACCTTTTTTTATCTTTTTTAATTACAATTTTCCAGGATGAATTAATCAAAGATTTATTTTATATTAGTTTATTAAATATCACTTGGTTTTTGGTTTGTTTTAAAATAAAGTTATGGCATGCTTTTTGTAAAATTAGCGAATGCTCTTTGACATTTTATTTTGAATTTGTTTTCAATAGTTTTTCTATGCATGTCAACTTTTATTGTTGTATGATCAAATAAAAAATATATATTGTTTTAAAATTATTACATCTAATTAGGTTCATGACTGAGTTGTGGTTTAACTTGAGTTAATTTAAGTCGATTCAAAATATGATTTCCTCATTATATAAAAGAAAGTGTTAAGATGACATTGTATTAAATTTTTTTTGGGTTTAATCAAGTTGCATCTGAACCCGTTAGGTTAATCGAGTCATATTAGATTAGTTTTCACTTAATTTATTTTGAAACCCGAGCTAGGCAAGGGGCAAATCTCTTTTAATATGAATTTTGGTTGGTTTTGGTTTTTATTAAATAAATAACATAAATAATTTTTTTTTGTAGAAAAAAAAATATTAATAAGAAAATGAGGAATTGCACTAACAATATATTTTTTTAAGTGAAATTTTAACTATTACACTTCTTACAAGATAAATTATTCCCATATAATTAAATAAAAAAATAAATTCAAGGCTCTATACAGTACAAGATTAACTATCTTAATTTGCATATATTTCTCAATTTCTTTACTTAGCCTTTAATTTGCATTCAAAACCTTTTCTTAACATTTATTTGCATATTTAATTCTCAATTTGTTTTTATTAAATATGCATATTAAATTTAAATTTCACAATATTTTTTATATTACTAAAAAACATATTAACAATGTCAATATTCTTTTTCACTTTTAAAAAACCTCTTGATAGAACCATGGAGAAGCACATGACAATCAACTAGTATACATTATTCATTTGTTTTTGCATTTCAAGTTATATTTTAAATTTTTTTCGCTTGAAAAAATTGAATTAATATTTTTTAGATTTATTTAATAATTATAATATACTGATATAAAAAATAAAAAAATATATTATTTTAATAAAATTTTAATTAAGAAATATTTTTAAAAGATATCTAACTGAATTATCAAACACACAGTATTACTAAACACACGTAGCGTGGGAGTGGGACTCACGGCAAGAGGGATTCACTTTCCCTTTTCGCTTTCATGACATTTATTCGCCATCACTGTAAATAAGCTGACTTGTCAATTAAAAAGTCAAACTAAATATATGTCCTTAAATTATATACCACGTCTCAACTTAGTTCTCCAAGTTTCTAGTTTAACAATTGTACCCTCCAACTACTTTCAACTCAAGTATGATTTTTCAAGGTATGTTTGGGGGTGGAAGGAGACAATAGGGGATAAGAGATACAGGAAGAAATTAAATTTATTAATTTTTTTTGATTTTGTTTTAAGTTTTACTTCAGAGAAGCAAAATGAAATAAAGTATATTCGACACCTAGAGGGTGAAATTGTTAAATAAGAAACATGGAGGATTGGGTTGAAAAGTCACCATTAGTTAGAGGACACATATGGAGTCTCTTAAAACCATGGAGAAAAAGCAACAAAACCAAACCAACGAAACACAAACACACCTTCACTCTCAGTTCAACGAAGATTCGCAGACACTTCGAGGAAACTTCACAGATTCGTCCCTAAAATTCAGAATTTTCGATCAAACCCACCATTATTTCACTTTCCCGCCCCCTTTCTATCCTATCTTTTCTCCTCTCTCTGTAAAAGAAAACAAAAGCTTGGTGGGGGTTCTGTTATTCTCTCTCTTTTACACAGAATACAGAAACAAATCTGTGTGGCAAAGGTAGTTTCTTGCTGCTTGTAAGTAGTGAAAGACAAGGTGGGAAATTTCTGAAGATGCAAACGAGGTATGTGGATAGATCGAATAGTATGGCGGCGGCGCCTGCCAGAGAGAAGAGAGGACTTGACTCAAGCACTGGTGGTGATGAAGGCCAGCCTGAAAGAAAAAGGCCTGCTTTAGCTAGGTAAAAAAATAACTTATTTTTTCGTTTTTTGAGTGAGATTTATAATATATTTGCTTTCATTTTTGTTTTTAATTTCAGTTACTGATTTTTTGAATTAATGTTAGTTATGAATCTTTTACTTTGTGTCTTTTAAGTCAAAGGGAGTCTTTGCTTCTAGTAACCTACACAAACTAGAAGATATAAATTTATGGTTGAAAAAAGAATTTTTGGTTTTCTTTCCTTCCTTTTTTTATGTGATTTGTGAAGAGCATCAAGTAGAAAGCAAAAAATATTAATTTTTCTTGCTTGGTATTTGTATGAAATACGCCTTCTATTTTGTTTGAGGGAAATGAAATGAAGGTCATTTAAGTGTGTTGTTGGGCTTGAAATTGTTAACTGGTTGAAACTTGAAATCCCTGTTGAAATTTGTCTCAAAAAGTTTTTGAATTTTCTTGTAGTGTAATTGTTGAAGCTCTGAAGGTGGATAGCTTGCAGAGGCTTTGCTCGTCATTGGAGCCTATTCTTCGGCGCGTTGTAAGATAATTTGTTCCTTTTCTATTTTGGTTACCATCTTTGAAGAATTCAGGATGTTGTATGGCTGGCTCCGTGTGTATCTGTGAGTGTTTTCTATATATTTTTGGAAAATTATTTATTTTTTGAAGTGTTCAATGCAAACAGGTTAGTGAAGAAGTAGAGCGTGCTTTAGCAAAAATTGGCCCTGCCAAGCTTACTGGACGGTAAGTAATGTTTTGTTGTCTCTCTTCAGTGTGCTGGTGCCCATATAAGGTTGCATTTTCACATTCAATTATTTTAGAACCACATCATCTGATAATCTGTTGAAAGAGCACGAGATTTTGCATTAGGCACTAAATTGGCATTATTTCTAATGCCAATTGAATGGAATGCAGGTCATCTCCTAAATGTATAGAAGGGCCTGGTGGAAGAAACTTGCAGTTGCACTTTAGGTCCAGGTTATCCCTCCCTCTGTTTACGGGCGGGAAAGTAGAAGGGGAGCAGGGTGCTGCTATCCATATTGTGTTGATTGATGGAAACACAGGCCATGTTGTCACTTCTGGTCCAGAATCCTCAGTAAAGCTGGATGTTATTGTGCTTGAAGGTGATTTCAACAATGAAGATGATGATAATTGGACTCAAGAGGAATTTGAGTCTCATGTGGTTAAAGAACGTGAGGGCAAGAGACCACTTCTAACTGGGGATCTGCAAGTGACACTGAAAGAAGGTGTTGGAACTCTAGGCGAGCTGATATTTACTGACAACTCAAGCTGGATAAGGAGCAGGAAATTCAGGCTGGGGCTGAAGGTTGCCTCAGGCTGCTGTGAAGACATTCGCATTCGTGAAGCAAAAACAGATGCCTTCACCGTTAAGGATCACCGTGGAGAATGTAAGTCCATAATTAGAACCAGAACTTCATATTTCATTTGTGTGCATGTGTGTAACTGCAGTAGTACATGCTTGTCTTATTCTGTCTAAAATATACTAAATCTGCCATTTTCCCCTTGCAGTATACAAGAAGCACTATCCACCAGCATTAAATGATGATGTTTGGAGATTGGAAAAGATTGGAAAAGATGGATCATTTCACAAGAGGCTGACCAAAGCTGGAATATATTCAGTTGAAGACTTCCTACGCCTAGTAGTTCGAGACCCACAGAGGTTGCGAACTGTAAGTAGGCTGTTTGGTTGTCGAATTATATTTCAAATTTCATTTTTTTGTACTTATTCTTCTCTTCCATTTACTCTAGATTCTTGGGAGTGGCATGTCAAATAAAATGTGGGATAGTCTTGTTGAGCATGCAAAGACATGTGTTTTGAGCGGGAAACATTATATCTACTATCCTGAGGATGCGAAGAATGTCGGCATTGTTTTTAACAATATCTATGAATTTAGTGGCTTAATTGCCAATGGAGAGTACTACTCATCTGGCTCTCTTTCTGACAATCAGAAGGTAAGAAATCTTGGATTATTGATTGGTTTGTTCCATGATGGATTTTTTGTTGCGTCCATCTGAAAATTAGGAAAAAGAAAACAATAAAGATGAACTCTTAGAAATTTGTGATTGGTTTGGTTCTTGCAGGTCTATGTTGATAGCTTGGTGAAGAAGGCATATGATAATTGGATGCATGTTATAGAGTATGATGGCAAATCCCTTCTAGATTTCAAGCAGAATCAGGGCATAGTTGCTTCACAAAATGATGTCCCATCTAGTCAACAAGAGTTTTTGAACTCATATGATCATCAGGTTACTTTACCAATCATGTCAGTTCCAGTCCCTTCAGAGCAGCCTGTTATGGACTCAGGTCCCATTGTTGGAGGTACGCTTTTGACGTTCAGAACAATCATAATGCACATGAATAGAATAGAAGTAAAAGTAGGAGAATTGTTGGAATGCTGTACAGTTGCTGTTACTTGTTTAAACTTAAACCACGAGGAAGTGTTTCTTTCATGAAAGTCCTCCTGTTTGTTTAGAGGTTTTGTATTTCCTTGTTAGTACTAAGCTACATCATATATTTGGTTGCTGGCTCTTTAAATGCTCACTCATAGCACTCTCTCTCTAGGTTATAACAATGATATGGCTGCGAGGTTCTCAATACATTCACAGAATGGAAATCTCAACACCCCATTTCAATTCGATGCCGCTTCAATAACCTTACAGAATCCTATGGTCAATACTTCACAGCAAATCCAGGTTCCAGGAACTGACAATTTACTAGCTCTTGCCCCCCCACAGTCTTCTATGTCAGGCTTTCAGAGTTTTGGCACATTGAATCTTAATTCATACGGGGGAACTGAGGACTACTTTTCAGAGGAGGAGATTCGTACAAGAAGTCATGAGATGCTTGAAAATGAAGATATGCAAAATCTTCTTCGTGGATTTCACATGGGAGGCCAGGGTCCCTCCTCCTTCAATGTCACCGAAGATGGTTATCCTTACTCATCATACATGCCATGCCCATCTCCAAGCTACTGCTTTGAAGATGATCCATCTCGTTCATCAGGCAAAGCTGTTGTCGGATGGCTGAAGCTCAAGGCGGCCCTGAGATGGGGCATCTTTGTGAGGAAGAAGGCTGCTGAGAGGCGAGCACAGCTCGTCGAGTTAGATGATTCTTAGATAGCCTGTAAGGCAATGTTGATCTGGTTTTGGAGCTAACAGGCTTCCTGCTCAATTCCTAACTAACTAGAGCAGGCACTGCTGTTTTGGACACGTTTTCCTAGGTAGTTTGCTTGAGGTTCCGCTGCTCTTAGACATTAAACTAGATTTCCAAGGATCTGTGTTTGTATAGTCCTTTTACTGCCCAGTAAGCCAATATCCTCCATCAACAGCTGTTCTGCAGTTGCTTCCCTTCCAGCATTCGTGAATTCTGAAGGTTGACTGATTTGAGCGGTTTGCGTTGAAGATATTTTTGGATGGCGGAGCCTTCTAATACTTTAGGCAATGCACTACCGATACTGAGAATTCAGCACGGACCCTCTCCGTTTCTGTTAGGAAGTAAATAGAACAGGACCGGATGCTGATTGAATCACCTACGCATCTGGCTAGTGGGATTTTTATCGTATTTAGTGTGTTTTTGTTTATACAGGGTCAGCAAAATCATGCAGCATATTTTTCTTGTTCCTTTGTAACGTTAAAAATAATTGTTAGTGCTAGTGATGAAGCTGCCAGATCACAACCTCAATTCAGGCCTAAACTGTTGTAATTTATTCGACATCATGAAATAAAATCGGTATTTTGTTGGATGATCATCGCCTATCTTATGATATGATTTTGTTTCTACCACACTTGCCAAACCTGGATTGACTCGATTCATAGGCCAATCAACAGGATGAGTTCGAAAGTTAACTCGGTATAAATTAGTTAAAAATGTGTATTAACTTATAATTTAGTCAAAATTTCCTGTTGACTTTGTCAAAGTTTGCTACATACAAGTGTTTAGTTGCCAAAGTTTGCTAAATGACAAGTGTTTAGTTTGGTATCATTTCCATTCTCAAACTTTGTAAATTATCAGTGAAAGGATCAAAGGCTGTCTCCAATTGCAGAACACCATCATATATGAATGATAGTAGCTAGTAAAACAATGGTCAACAAGAGCCAAAGGGTTAATTTATAAGTTTTAAAACATAAAGGACTAATTTTTAATCCATTGAAAATACAGGGACTAAATAAAATGATTCACTACAGAAAACTCTGTTAATCTTAGGGAGATGACTGTAATGTCTAAAAAGATAAGGTGCAAAGTGTAATTATGCTAAAAAGAGTACTGGAGGTAATTAAGTCCAAAATATCTTGTTTAGAAAACAAAACAATCTCGGATTGGCTTGAGCTTAGTTCTTACTGTTTCTGAGTGAAAGGGAAGGTGGGTAATGCAAAACGCGGTAAATGGAGAGATCGGATAGCATGGAGGCGGTGCTGGCAGCGGCTGCGAGGGGGAAGAGAGTTCTTGATTCAAGCTCTGGTCATGATGAAGGGCAGCCTGATAGAAAAAGACCTGCTTTAGCTAGGTCAAAATCTTAACTTTTTTCCTCCTTCTTTTCAATTTTTGAAAGTGAGATTTGAAATATAGTATTTTCTTAGATTTTTGTTTTTTAATTTGAGTTACTAATTGTTCAGTTAATGGTAGTTTGGCAGTTATGAATCTTTGACTTTAGGTCTTCAAGTCAAGTGAGTTTTTTGCTTGTAGGAATCTACAGAGACTAGAAATTATGAATTTTATTATTTAAGAGATTGCATTTTAAGAAAGTATCTGTGTTTTTTTTCCTAGAATGTTAGGTAGAAAGCCAAAAATAGTAGGTTTTTAGAATCGGATTGGTTCAAATTTGTTTGAAGAGAATGAAATGAAGGTAATTTCTTAAGTATAAATTGTGGTTTTTATGGGTTTGAAGTTGTTAATTGGTTGAAACTTGAAAACCCACTTGAAATTTGTCTAAAAGTTTTTGAAATTTGTTGCAGTGTGATTGTTGAAGCTCTAAAAGTGGATAGTTTGCAGAGACTTTGCTCGTCGTTGGAGCCTATCCTTCGCAGAGTGGTAAGATAATCTTATGCTCCTTGTCTGTTTTACTACCCTCCTTGAATGATTTATGTTTCTGTTGTTTATTTTATAGGATCCTGAAAGATCAATTTGATTATACATTAATCTTTTGGAAAATCTTTAAAATTTTCTGACATATTCAATGTTTAACAGGTTAGTGAAGAAGTGGAGCGGGCTTTAGCGAAACTGGGACCTGCCAAGCTTAATGGACGGTATGCAGTGTTTCTTTTCTCCTCTTGTAAATAATGCTCAAAAGGAACCTTTAGCCTTCAATGTGCTGGGGTATAAATGAAGTTGGATGTTTCCATTCACATTCAATCATTAGGTATTTGGCCCACCTTAAAATTTTTTGCAAGAGAAATAGATTTTTCATTAAGCTTTAAATTAGCGTTGTAAATTTACACTTGAGGTTATCCCTAAAAGATTTATGCATAACGGGATGGATTCCATTACATCCATGCCCGTTCCACCTTTACAAGTGATCAATTGTCTAGGAATTGGAGGGAGCTTCAGATTCTTGTTTACATGATTTAGAGAGAATTATGGTGCTTCTAATGGTCAAGACAATGCAGGTCTTCTCCTAAACAAATAGAAGGGCCTGATGGAAGAAACTTGCAGTTGCACTTCAGGTCCAGAGTGTCCCTCCCTCTCTTTACGGGTGGTAAAGTAGAAGGGGAGCAGGGTGCTGCTATCCATATTGTGTTGATTGATGCAAACACGGGCTGTGCTGTCACATCTGGTCCGGAGTCCTCGGTAAAACTAGACCTTATTGTGCTTGAAGGTGATTTCAATGATGAAGATGATGATAATTGGACACAAGAGAAATTTGAGTCTCATGTGGTTAAAGAACGTGAGGGCAAGAGACCACTTCTAACTGGGGATCTGCAAGTGACACTGAAACAAGGTGTTGGAACTCTAGGCGAGCTTACTTTTACTGATAACTCAAGCTGGACAAGGAGCAGGAAGTTCAGGCTAGGGCTGAAGGTTGCCTCTGGCTATTGTGAAGGCATTCGCATTCGTGAAGCAAAAACCGACGCCATCACTGTTAAGGATCACCGGGGAGAATGTAAGCTCATGAATATAACCAGAATTTCAGATTCCATTCTGTGTGTGCATGTAACTGGCAGTATGTGCATGTGTTGTTCTGTCTGACAGATGTTAAATCTGTATTTGTTGCCCCACAGTATACAAGAAGCATTATCCACCTACATTAAATGATGAGGTTTGGAGATTGGAAAAGATTGGAAAAGATGGATCATTTCACAAGAGGCTGAATAAAGCTGGAATACATACAGTTGAAGACTTCCTACGCTTAATAGTCAGAGACGCACAGGGGTTGCGGACTGTAAGTATGCAGTTTGGTTGTCAAATTATTTTCTAATTCACATCTAGTTTATAGCTATTCTTCTTTTCTTGTTATTGCAGACTCTTGGAAGTGGCATGTCAAATAAAATGTGGGATAGTCTTGTTGAGCATGCAAAGACGTGTGTTCTGAGCGGGAAACTTTATATCTACTATCCTGATGATGCAAAGAATGTTGGTGTTGTTTTTAACAATATCTATGAATTAAGTGGCTTAATTTCTAATGGGCAGTTCTACTCAGCTGATTCTCTACCTGACAATCAGAAGGTAAGAAATCCAGGATTATTGATTGGCTAGTTCAATGTTAGAATTGTTGTCGTATCCCCCATGCATTTGAATGCAATTTTGGTTTGCATTTCATCTGAAAACCAAGAAATAGAAAATAACAAGGATGTGCACTTAGAAATTTTTGAATGGCATGGTTCTTCCAGATCTATGTGGACAGCTTGGTGAAGAAGGCATATGATAATTGGATGCATGTTATAGAGTATGATGGCAATTCCCTTCTAGACTTCAAGCAGCATCAGGGTGTAGCTGCTTCTCAAAATGATGTTCCATCTGGTCACCAAGACTTTTTGAACCCATATGATCATCAGGATAGTTTACCGACCATTTCAGTTCCGGTTCCTTCTGAGCAGCCTGTTGTGCACTCAAGCCCAGCTATTGGAGGTACCCTTCTGAAGTTCAAAACAATCATAATATTTTAATTGTGTTTCAGTTGCTTGTTGAAAGCATCAATAAGTTTTTCTTTCATAAAAGTCCTGCTGTTTGTTTAAGGCTCTTTGTATTTCCTTTGTTAGGACTATACTTCTTCATAGGTTTTGTTAATGACTTTGTGATACTCTCTCTCTCTCTCTCCCCCTCTAGGCTATACTGATGGTACGGTTGCTAGATTCTCAATAGATCCACAGAATGGAAGTCTCAACACCCCCTTTCAATTCGATGCCATACAGAATCCTCTGGGAACTAACAATTTACTTGCTCTTGGCCCGCCACAATCTTCTACCCCAGGCTCTCAGGGTTTTTGCGCATCGAATCTTAATTTACACAGAGGAAAGGAGGACTTCTTCTCAGAGGAGGAGATTCGTACGAGAAGTCATGACATGCTTGAAAATGAAGACATGCAACAACTTCTTCGCATATTTAATATGGGAGGCCAGGGTCTCTCCTCCAATAGTGTCACCGAAGATGGGTATCCTTACTCATCATACATGCCATCCCCATCCCCATCCCCATCCCCGAATTACAGCCTCAGTGATAATCCATCTCGTTCATCAGGCAAAGCTGTTGTCGGATGGCTCAAGCTCAAGGCAGCCCTAAGATGGGGCATATTTGTGAGGAAGAAGGCTGCTGAGAGGAGGGCACAGCTCGTCGAGTTAGATGATTCATAGATAGCCTCTGAGGAAGAAGGCTGCTAAGTTCCTTGCTAACTGGAGTAGGCACTGTCATTTTGGACTCGTTTACTGGCTAGGATCTTTTCGTTCAAGGTGCGAGAATCTCTCCATTTGTACAGAAAGCTACTAGGTTTTATCTCTTTTAATGTTTAGTGTGTGTTGCTTGTATAGGTCAACAAAAACAAACAGCGTGCATTTGTTATACCTTTGTAACATTAAAATTTAACTTTCAGTTGCTAGTGATGGAATCTTGCCAGATCAAAACCCCAATTTAGGCTGAAATTTTTTGTTATTATTTTTTAATTGAAGTAGTGTTCATGCCATGAAATAATACGACTTCGTTCATCGCCATTTGCCAGAGGAAGAGTTGGTCTATTCGAAGCAACAACAATTTCAATCCGCGGATACTTTATTCCTTTTGAGGGATTTCCATTTGAGCCCAGATGAATGGCCATCATGAAGGAATGCTCATGATAAAAAGTTTGGGTGATCAATCAAATATGAAATAAAATTGACTGGGAATTACAAAATTTATGTTCGGATCAAACATGAAACAAAACCAGTCAAATTCATAGAACATATTTGTTCTTAGCAACAGTTATTCTGTGCTGGGAACTTTTTATTCGCATTGTTTGGGAACGTGGTTCAAATCGTATTTTACTAAAAATTTGTTTTTTCTTTTTATTTTTACATTGTTTTGACGTGTTAATGTCAAAAATAATTTTAAAAAATAAAAAATATATTGCTTTGATACATTTCCAAGCAAAAAACACTTTAAACCTAACCGCTACTAAATTTCCAAACACAATCTTCATTTTTCTTGAGGGTGTGGACTATGAGAACACTTAGAATATGTTTGGCAGTGTGATAGCGGTTGCTTTTCAAATAACTTTTCGTGCCGAAATGCATGCCAATGATGTTTTTTTATTTTTTTTAAAATCATTTTTGACATCAGCATATCAAAACGATCTAAAACATACAAACCATATTACATTTTAACAAAAAAAAATTGAATTTTTTGAAAACACGGTACAGGTGCAGTATTGTGGTAGTTTTTATTTTTCATTGATGATTAAAAAAAAATTATTTGATTAGCTAAATTGCTTTTATTTTTTATAAGTATAATTGTATTTCAAATTTTAATGATTTCATTCATGAAAATTTATTTTTTATTTATTTTACATGTAAAAATCAATTTTTAAATCACAACTAATTTTTTTTTTTTAAAAAAAACCACAAAAGTAACGACAAAACTAGGGGAGATAGTCCATAATATCTGGCAATTGAATCGATGGAGTAAAATCTTGGAATCTTCAGTTACCATTGAGAGGATTCCATTCTGCGATTTTGACCTGCGAAGCTACTGGTCCGTCGAATTGCGAGGGAGAGGAGTGGTAGTAGTGAACAGAAACAGAGGAGGGCGGGCTTTTTGGAAGTTTTAATTTAATTCATTAACTGATTAAAATTGGCGGAATAATTAAGAATTGAAAATAAAAAATAAGAGCGCCGTTGCCGGGGATCGAACCCGGGTCACCCGCGTGACAGGCGGGAATACTTACCACTATACTACAACGACTTAGTTGCCAGTATTTGACATTTTAAATACTTGTAAAACGACAAAACAAACCGAGCATCAGTTCAAAAGCCTCTATTATTTTTTGGTAATTTCAACAAAGAAAATATCCAGCACTGAAACAAAGTTCTGTTTGAAATGATTTTTGCAAGTTGATTTTGGTTACTTTTTAGCTTTTATTTATAAAATAGATATAAACATGTTTAATTTGTGATAAATAATTATTTACTCAAATAAAAATGTGTTAAAATTTTGATTTAATCTAAAATTTAAATTTTTAACTTTAACTCATGGATTCTAAATTATTTTACATGTTTTATTTATATAAAAAAACTGACTTCAGTAGTTTTTACTAATCCAAAGTCATTTTAATTTACTTTTATCATAAATTATTTATATAAAAAATAATAATTCTTTTTTCCTGTTTTTAATCAACAACTGTAAAGATAATGGGGATTTGCTGGGTTAACGGATTCTAAATCCAAGTAATCAAAATGGAAGATGAATGTAATAAACAAAAGAAGAAAAAATAAGAGCGCCGTTGCCGGGGATCGAACCCGGGTCACCCGCGTGACAGGCGGGAATACTCACCACTATACTACAACGACGTAGCTGTAATGTCAGAGAATGATAAAATATCTAACTACATTGTATTAACATTTTTGACAAAACAATACATGTATGATTGAATGTGTTCGGGTACCCATCAAGGGACCTTTTTCTTTTGAAGAAATTCACTGGAGGGACTGATTAGAATTCAAAGGAGTGTTTGGTGTCTAGTATTTTTTAAAATGGTTTCTGGTTTAAAATATATAAAAATAATTATTTTTATTAATATATTAAAACCATTAGAAAATAGTAAAAAAACATTAATTTAATATTTTTTTTAAGCCGTAAAAACATTTAAAAAACATTTTAGGGTGTAAAGTACTTTTCAAAATAGTTTTTCACTTGAAAATGTATTAAAATAAATTTGCTGCTTCTCGTGGGGATTTCTAATGAATAGTGGAGCATGGCTCCACTGTCGCACTGTTTACTAAAGTGAACAGTGCGAATGAATTTTAATTCATTCACAC
>Ga0307517_10004854_pt1 | contig 20493 bp, 19 predicted proteins | sample 23_EM_MG_FD_194515 | JGI IMG/M metagenome (GOLD analysis project Ga0307517, IMG submission 194515) | Populus trichocarpa ectomycorrhiza microbial communities from riparian zone in the Pacific Northwest, United States - 23_EM | ecosystem: Host-associated > Plants > Roots > Unclassified | place...
TGGATCGACTTGCGGATGATGTCCGCGGCCTCGGTCGGATTGCGGTCCAGCCAGTCGGTGAGGTGCTCGTGCACGACCTTCTGCACAAAGGTCTTCGCCTCGGTGTTGCCCAGCTTGGTCTTGGTCTGGCCCTCGAACTGCGGCTCGCCGAGCTTGACCGAGATGATCGCGGTGAGACCCTCGCGGATGTCCTCGCCCGCCAGGTTCTCGTCCTTCTCGCGGAGCAGCTTCTTCTCGCGCGCGTAGCGGTTGACCAGACCGGTCAGCGCCGCGCGGAAGCCCTCCTCGTGGGTGCCGCCCTCATGCGTGTGGATCGTGTTGGCGAAGCTGTAGACACCCTCGCTGTACTGGGTGTTCCACTGCATCGCCACCTCGACCGAGAGCAGCCGCTCCTTGTCCTCGGCCTCGATGTCGATCACCGTGGGGTGGATGAGCTCGCCCTTGCGCGAGTTCAGGTACTTCACGAAGTCGACGATGCCGCCCTCGTAGTAGTACCGGACGTTCAGCGGCTTGCCGTCCTCGTCGACGTGCTCCGCGCGCTCGTCCGTCAGCGAGATGGTCAGGCCCTTGTTCAGGAACGCCATCTCCTGGAAGCGCCGCGACAGCGTCTCGAAGGAGTAGTCGGTGGTCTCGAAGATGTCACCGTCGGCCCAGAAGGTCACCGTGGTGCCGGTCTCCGGCGTGGGCTCGTTCTTCTGGAGCGGGGCCGTCGGCACACCGAGCTTGTAGTCCTGCGTCCAGCGGAAACCCTCTGTCCGGACCTCCACCGCCAACTTGTTCGACAGCGCGTTGACGACGGAGACGCCCACACCGTGCAGACCGCCGGAGACGGCATACCCGCCGCCGCCGAACTTGCCGCCCGCGTGCAGCACGGTCAGCACGACCTCGACCGCCGGCTTCCCCTCGGAGGGGATGATCCCCACCGGGATGCCGCGACCGTTGTCGATCACGCGCACGCCGCCGTCGGCCAGGATCGTCACATCAATGGTGTCCGCATGACCGGCCAGGGCCTCGTCGACCGAGTTGTCGACGACCTCTTGGACAAGGTGATGCAGACCACGCTCACCCGTCGAGCCGATGTACATACCGGGACGCTTGCGCACGGCGTCAAGGCCCTCGAGGACCGTGATCGCGCTGGCGTCGTAGGACGAACCGCTGGACGGCGCGCCGGAGCCGGCTGCTGTGGACGTTTTGCTCTCGTTGGGGTTGCCGGAATCGGCCACGAAGCGCCCTTTCTGGCACAGCACGAGCCGTCTCCCGCTCCGGCGGGATCGGCTTCGTTGTTCGACATGTTCCGCGAGTGGGCGGCGTACGCCACCAGTCTACCGGTAGCGCCGACATAGATGGGGCTTTGGCGGTACCTGAGTTCCCATGTGCCGACCTGAACCGCCCGCACCCGACTCCCTACACGCAACCCCCGGCCAAAAACGGCCTACGCGGGCGCTCAGGGCTTCGGGCTGTCAACCCCCCGCTACCCATAGGTATCGCCAGGACCACGACTGCCGGGCGCCCGCAGCCGCCCGTACAGCCGGGGCGGCCCGGCCGGCGCCAGAACCTTGATCGACTTCACCGTGCCATGGCCCAGATCCGCATTAAGCCTGGCCACGATGGTCGGAGTCAGTAGCCGCAGCTGCGTCGCCCAGGCCGTGGAATCGCACTGGACGGTGAGCACCCGCTCGTCCTCGTCGTACTTCTGCGGCTCGCAGTGCAACGCGATGTCGTCGCCCACCAGCTGCGGCCAGCGCCCCATCACCCCGCCCACCGCCGCCGGCGCCTCCCAGCCACGCTCGGTGATCAGCCGGTTGATCGCCGCACCCAGCGGCAGCGGATCGCGCCCGTCCGCCCGCGCACCACTGCGCAAGCCCCCGCGCCGGGCCTGCTTCTTCTGCTGCGCCGCCGCCCCCCGCGCCCGCGCCTGCTCCTTCGCCGCACGCAACGCCACACGCGCAAGGTCGACACCGGACGGCTCCGGCGCCGGGTTCGGGATCTCCTGATCGCTCACGCCCGCTCCACCAGCCCGTCCTGCACCACATAGCGAGCGCCGACCAGCACCCCCGGCACGTCATCGTCCACCGCCGCCGTCACCAGTACCTGCTCGCCCGGCGCCACCAGCTCCGCGAGCCGCGCACGCCGCTTCTCGTCCAGCTCCGCGAACACGTCGTCCAGGACCAGCACCGGCTCATTGCCGTCCGCGCGCAACAGGTCGTACGAGGCCAGCCGCAGCGCCAGCGCGTACGACCAGGACTCACCATGGCTGGCGTAACCCTTCGCGGGCAGCTGCCCCAGCTTCAGGACCAGGTCGTCACGGTGCGGGCCGACCAGCGTCACCCCGCGCTCGATCTCTTGCTTACGGGATTCGGTCAGGGCCTCCATCAGCGCCTCGAACAGCCCCTCGCGCCCGCTCGCCGTGGCCATCCGCTCACCGATCGAACCGCGGTACTCCAACGCCAGCGGCCCGCCGCCCGGCGCCAGCTGCTCATACGCCTTGTCCGCCAGCGGCTGCAAGGCGTGCACCAGATCCAGGCGGTACGCCAGAAGCTCCGCGCCCGCCCTCGCGAGGTGCTGGTCCCACACGTCGAGCGTGGACAGATCGCCGCCGCGCCCGCCATGACGGCGGGCCATCGCGGCGGACTTCAGAAGAGTGTTGCGCTGTTTCAGCACCCGCTCGTAATCGCTGCGCACCCCCGCCAGGCGCGGAGCGCGGGCGGTGAGCAGCTCATCGAGGAACCGGCGGCGCTCGCCCGGATCGCCCTTGACCAGAGCCAGGTCCTCGGGAGCGAACAGGACGGTCCGGACTATGCCGAGCACATCACGCGGCCGCACCTGCGAAGAGCGGTTGATCCGGGCGCGGTTGGACCTGCCCGGGTTGATCTCCAGCTCGACCAGCTGCTGCCGGTCGCCCTGGACGACCGCCGCCCGCACGATCGCCCGGTCCGCGCCCATCCGCACCAGCGGGGCGTCATTGGCGACCCGGTGGCTGCCCAGCGTCGCGAGATAGCCGACCGCCTCGACCAGATTGGTCTTGCCCTGGCCGTTCGGCCCCACGAAAGCCGTGACGCCCGGGTCGAGCGGAACTTCGACCCGGGCGTAGGAGCGGAAGTCGGCGAGTGACAGATGCGCGACATGCATGGCTGTGCGCCGACTCCCTTCTGCGTCTGTGTACTTACTTGCTCTCGACCGCGTGGCCGCCGAACTGGTTGCGCAGCGCGGCGATCATCTTCATCTGCGGCGAGTCGTCCTGACGCGAGGCGAACCGCGCGAACAGCGAGGCCGTGATCGCCGGCAGCGGCACCGCGTTGTCGATGGCCGCCTCGACCGTCCAGCGGCCCTCGCCGGAGTCCGCCGCGTAACCCTTGAGCCTTTCGAGGTGCTCGTCCTCGTCCAGCGCGTTGACCGCCAGGTCCAGCAGCCAGGAACGGATGACCGTGCCCTCCTGCCAGGACCGGAAGACCTCACGGACGTCGGTGACCGAGTGCACCGCCTCCAGCAGCTCCCAGCCCTCGGCGTACGCCTGCATCATCGCGTACTCGATGCCGTTGTGAACCATCTTCGCGAAGTGGCCCGCGCCGACCTTGCCCGCGTGGACCGAGCCGAACTGGCCCACCGGCTTGAGGGCGTTGAAGACCGGCTGCACCTTCTCGACGTCCTCGGGCTCGCCGCCGTACATCAGCGCATAGCCGTTCTCCAGGCCCCAGACGCCGCCGGAGACACCGCAGTCGACGAAGCCGATGCCCTTGGCCTTCAGCTCCGCCGCGTGCTTCTCGTCATCCGTCCAGCGCGAGTTGCCGCCGTCCACGACGACATCACCGGGGGAGAGCAGCTCGCCGAGCTCGTCGATGGTCGACTGGGTGGCCGCGCCGGCCGGGACCATCACCCACACGACCCGTGGCGCCGCCAGCTTGTCCACAAGCTCACCGAGGCTGTGGACATCGGCGAGATCCGGGTTGCGGTCGTAGCCGATGACCGTGTGGCCGGCCTGGCGGATGCGCAGGCGCATGTTGCCGCCCATCTTGCCGAGACCGATGAGACCGAGCTCCATCGTTGATCCTTCGTTCGAAGCCTTGCCTGACCTACGTTGAGCCTACGTCGGCGGCATACCGCCCGCGCCGCAGGCTCAACGGGACAGACTCAGCCCGAAAGACGGACCGGCATGATCAGGTACTTGTACGCCTGGTCGGCCTCGGCGTCGACCGCCGGACGGCCGCTCAGCAGCGCGGGCTTGGTCGAGGTGGTGAACGACAGCTGGGCCACCGGGGAGTCGATCGCGCTCAGCCCGTCCAGCAGGAAGGTCGGGTTGAAGGCGATCGAGATGTCGTCGCCGTCCAGCTTGGCGTCGACCCGCTCCACAGCCTGTGCGTCGTCGCTGGAACCGGCCTCCAGGGTGAGCACACCCTGCTCGAAGCTCAGCCGGACAGGGGTGTTGCGCTCGGCGACGAGCGCGACGCGCTTGACGGCCTCGACGAACGGCGCGGTCTCGATCACCGCGATCGAGGCGAACTCGGTCGGGAAGAGCGTGCGGTACTTCGGCAGGTCGCCCTCAAGCAGCCGGGTGGTGGTGCGGCGGCCCGCGCCCTCGAAGCCGATCAGGCCCTCACCGGCGCCGGAGCCCGCCAGCGCGATGGAGACGGTGTCGCCGTTGGTCAGCGACTTGGCGGTGTCCAGCAGCGTCTTGGCGGGCACCAGGGCGACAGCGGAGATGTCCGGCTGCTCCGGCTTCCACAGGAACTCGCGGACCGCGAAGCGGTAGCGGTCGGTGGAGGCCAGGGTGACCGTGTCGCCCTCGATCTCGATCCGTACGCCGGTCAGCACCGGGAGGGTGTCGTCACGGCCGGCGGCGATGGCCACCTGGGCGGCGGCCGCGGCGAAGACCTCGCCGGGGACGGTGCCGGTGGCGGTGGGCATGTCGGGCAGTGCCGGGTACTCCTCCACAGGCAGCGTGTGGAGTGTGAACCGGGAACTGCCGCAGACGACGGTGACCCGGGCGCCCTCGGTGGAGATCTCCACAGGCCTGTTGGGAAGTGCGCGGGCGATGTCGGCGAGCAGCCGGCCGGAGACGAGGACGGTGCCGTCCTCCTCGACGTCGGCCTCGACCGAGACCCGGGCGGAGACCTCGTAGTCGAAGCCGGACAGGCTCAGCGAGCCGTCCTCCGCCTTCAGCAGCAGGCCCGCGAGAACGGGCACCGGGGGACGGGCCGGGAGACTGCGGGCCGCCCAGGCCACTGCCTCCGCGAGTACATCGCGCTCCACCCGGATCTTCACCGGAACCGCCTCCTGCTTGTTGCTGGCTGTCTTTGCCCGGGGAACAGTCTGACAGCCGTCACTGACAACCGGAGCGGGTTGGGTCAAGCCTGCCGTCAGCATGCCAGGTGGCCCGAGGCGCGGTTGTGCACAGGCCCCGCTTCGAAGCGGACTTCTCGGGATCTCTGGTTAGTCGTAGTAGTAGGGGCTGTGGATACCGTGGATAAGTGGTTCCCGCGCAGGTCAAGCCCCGTTTTTTGTCCACCGGTCCTGTGGACCGCACCTGGGGATGAACACCTGGTTCTGTGGACAGCCAAAAGTTGTGCACACGGGATACACAGGACAGGCCTGGTTCTCCCCAGCACTGTCCCCAGGAATACCCAGGTTCTCCCCAGCCCAATCCACCCCGTTGGTGTGACGGCTTTCACTCAAATCGGCGAGAGAACGGGTTTGGTTGCCGAACAGTGGACAGAGCTGTGGAGAAGCTGGGGACAACCGGCCCCAGCCTGTGGGCGGCCGGTGGACAACTCCGAGCGGCGGCTGTGGGCAGTGGATCTGTCCACAGCCTGGGGACAAGGGTTGTTCACAAATCCCCAGCCCTCCCACCTGGCGTCACGAGTATGCCGCAGGCCCGGCTGTGGACAGGGCTGGGACAACTTGGACATCCCCAGGCTGTGGACGGGGATTTCCGGGCCGATCTGTGGAGAGACGTTCCTGTCGGCCCCGGAACGGCGGGGAATCGAACAGGAGCTGGGCAGACGTGCGAACGGTCCGGGACGGCCAGGACAACGAAAAGCGCCCCGGGAGGGGGCTCCCGGGGCGCTCAGGTGCGTAAGAGAAGGTCTCGCGTCAGCTCTTGATGCGGTTGGTGAGCTCCGTGACCTGGTTGTAGATGGAGCGCCGCTCGGCCATCAGCGAGCGGATCTTGCGGTCGGCGTGCATCACCGTCGTATGGTCGCGGCCCCCGAACAGCGCGCCGATCTTCGGCAGTGACAGGTCGGTGAGTTCGCGGCACAGGTACATGGCGATCTGCCGGGCCGTGACGAGCACCCGGCTGCGCGAGGAGCCGGAGAGGTCCTCCACGTCCAGACCGAAGTACGAGGCGGTCTCGGCCATGATCGCCGGACCGCTGATCTCCGGCAGCGAGTCCTCGCCGCCCGGGATCAGGTCCTTGAGCACGATCTCGGTCAGCTGGAGGTCCACCGGCTGCCGGTTGAGGCTCGCGAAGGCGGTGACCCGGATCAGGGCGCCCTCCAGCTCGCGGATGTTGCGCGAGATACGGCTGGCGATGAACTCCAGCACCTCGGGCGGGGCGTTGAGCTGTTCCTGTACGGCCTTCTTGCGCAGGATCGCGATCCGGGTCTCCAGCTCTGGCGGCTGGACGTCGGTGATCAGGCCCCACTCGAAGCGGTTGCGGAGCCGGTCCTCCAGGGTGACCAGCTGCTTGGGCGGCCGGTCGGAGGAGAGCACGATCTGCTTGTTGGCGTTGTGCAGGGTGTTGAAGGTGTGGAAGAACTCCTCCTGCGTCGACTCCTTGCTCGCCAGGAACTGGATGTCGTCGACCAGCAGGATGTCCATGTCCCGGTAGCGCTTGCGGAAGGCATCCGCCTTGCCGTCCCGGATGGAGTTGATGAACTCGTTGGTGAATTCCTCCGAGCTCACATACCGGACCCGGGTGCCCGGGTAGAGGCTGCGCGCGTAGTGCCCGATGGCGTGCAGCAGGTGCGTCTTGCCGAGGCCGGACTCGCCGTAGATGAACAGCGGGTTGTACGCCTTGGCCGGCGCCTCGGCGACCGCCACGGCGGCGGCGTGCGCGAAGCGGTTGGAGGCGCCGATGACGAACGTGTCGAAGAGGTACTTCGGGTTCAGGCGGGCGGTGGGCTCGGCCGGGCCGGACGGGCTGCTGCCTCCCCCGCTGGGCTTGGACGGCGGCTCGTGGCGCACCGGTGCCTGGGGCTGCTGCAACTGCTGATGCTGTTGTTGCTGCTGGGGCGGGGGGTGCGACTCGTAGCGGGGCTGCGGGGCCTGGAGATAGTGGTCGCGCTCGCCGTAGCCGCCGCCGGGCGGGCCGGGGCGCTGCTGCTGCCAGGAGTCGGGGGCCTGCTCGCGGGGCGGCCAGCCGCCGGGGGCGCCGCCCTGGTGGTCGGGGTAGGCGCGGCGCAGCCGGGGGCCCTCGTCCATGGGGGGCCGGTCGTAGGCCTCGTCGTACTCGCGGCGGTGCTGGCCGCCGTACGGCTGGGACTCGGGGGCGCCGTAGGGCTGCTGCCCGTACTGCTGCTCCCCGTACTGGGGCGGGCCCTGGGCGGGCTGCTCGGGGGCCGAGGGGGCGGGGCCGGGCTCGGCGTCGGCGCCGGAGGCGACCGCGATGGCGATCCCGACCGGGTGGCCGAACTCATGGCTGAGCACCTCGGTGATCAGCGGCAGCAGCCGTCCTTCGAGGACGCTCTTGGCGAATTCATTGGGGGCGGAGAGCACCGCGGTGCCCGCGACCAGCGCGAGCGGCTGGGTGCGCTTGAGCCAGTCCGCGTCCTTCGGTTTCAGGTCCTCGCTCTCCACCAGGATCTTCTGCAGGACCCTTGGCCACACTGAGGCAAGATCGGCAGTTACGTCGGCCACAGTGCACGCTCTCTCGAAATCCCACGAAGGTGTGGTTCTAGGGACGGGCGGGAAGGAATCGGGGTTCAGCCACGGTAGTCAGCGTATGGTGCCCGGTTCAAGTCGTTGTCCACAGGCTGTGCAAAAGCCCGTCGGATGGACGCGGTCCGGGCACCGCTGGTTCCGGTTTGACCTGATGACCCGGCCGCGCGTACCGTAACCAGGTCGAGTTGTCGATGGCTGCTGCCGCCTGCCTACCGATGGGCGAAGAAGCGGTGCACCCAGATGTTCCGCGAGCTTCCTCGTGGGCGCACGGTGACAGCCAGGCGACGCCCCGCAACACACGAATTCATCCTGGAGCCCCCGAGTGAGCAAGCGCACCTTCCAGCCGAACAACCGTCGTCGCGCCAAGACCCACGGCTTCCGGCTGCGTATGCGGACGCGCGCCGGTCGTGCGATTCTCGCGACCCGCCGCGGTAAGGGCCGCGCCAAGCTGTCCGCCTGATTCGCACAGGCCTTATGTCGTGCTGCCCTCCGGGAATCGGCTGAGGCGGCGCCAGGACTTCGCGACCGCGGTACGCGGGCGCAGGGCCGGACGTCCGTTGCTGGTCGTCCATCTGCGTACGCAAACGCGTACGGACAACGGCTTCGCCGATGACATCACGGACCCGCATGCGGCGGGGGGAACCGTCCCCCCGGCGCGTGCGGGTTTCGTCGTGAGCAAAGCCGTGGGCAACGCGGTCACGCGCAACGCGGTCAAGCGCCGGCTTCGGCACCTGGTCCGCGAGCGACTGACTTTGCTGCCCCCCGGTAGCCTGGTAGTCGTACGAGCGCTGCCCGCCGCGGGCGACGCCGAATACGAGGAGCTGGCCCGAGACCTGGACGCCGCGTTGCAACGGCTCCTGGGGGTGGCGCGATGAAGTACCCGCTGCTGGCGTTGATCAAGATCTATCAGTGGACGATCAGTCCGCTGCTCGGTCCGGTCTGCAAGTACTACCCCTCGTGCTCCCACTACGGGTACACGGCGATCGACCGGCACGGTGCGGTCAAGGGCACGGCCCTGACCGCATGGCGGATCCTGCGATGCAACCCCTGGTCGCTGGGCGGGGTGGACCATGTTCCGCCACGCAAGCGGCCGCCGTGGCACGATCGGCTGCGGCGCTACTTGCGGGGCCGCGGAGGCGGGTCCGTCACACCCGAGCCCGCCGAGACCCCTAACGCCCAAGGAGCCTGACCGTGGGGATCTTCAACCCCCTCTATGACGCCGTTTCCTGGATCATCGTCCAGTTCCATTCGCTGTACAGCCTGGTCTTCGACAAGGACAGCGGCTGGGCGTGGGGTCTTTCGATCATCTCGCTGGTGATCCTGATCCGTATCTGCCTGATCCCGCTGTTCGTGAAGCAGATCAAGTCGACGCGGAACATGCAGGCGCTCCAGCCGAAGATGAAGGCGATCCAGGAGCGCTACAAGAGCGACAAGCAGCGTCAGTCCGAAGAGATGATGAAGCTGTACAAGGAGACGGGCACCAACCCGCTCTCCTCGTGCCTGCCGATTCTGGCCCAGTCGCCGTTCTTCTTCTCGCTGTACCACGTCCTGAGCTACATCGCGCAGGGCAAGGAGGTCGGCGTTCTCACGCAGACCCAGGTGAACAGCGCCCAGCACGCCCATATCTTCGGTGCCCCGCTGTCCGCGAAGTTCACCGACAGCGCGGCCACGCTGCAGGCACTCGGCGCGACGCTGGTCGATGTGCGTGTGGTCACGGTCATCATGATCGTCCTGATGTCGGCCTCGCAGTTCTACACGCAGCGCCAGCTGATGACGAAGAACGTCGACATGACGGTGAAGACGCCGTTCATGCAGCAGCAGAAGATGCTGATGTACGTCTTCCCGATCATGTTCGCCATCTTCGGTATCAACTTCCCGGTCGGTGTCCTCATCTACTGGCTGACCACCAACGTGTGGACCATGGGCCAGCAGATGTTCGTGATCCGCCGGAACCCGACCCCGGGCAGCCTCGCGTTCAAGGAGCGGCAGGAGCGGCTGAAGGCCGCGGGCAAGCTGAAGGACGAGCCGGTCAAGGCGGAGGTCGCGGACGCGGCGCCGGTGAAGCGTGCGCAGCCGAAGCGGCAGACGAAGTCCCAGCGTCAGACGGGCGGCGCCCAGCCGTCGGCCGCGGGTGGCGGTGCGGCCAAGAAGGCCGCCGCCACGCCTCCCGCGAGCACGGCGCCTGCTGCGGATGCCAAGTCCAGCAAGCCGCAGCCCAGCAAGGCCCAGCCGAGCAAGGCGCAGCCCAAGCCGAACCTGTCGAAGAAGAAGTAGAGGAGTCCATCCCGTGACGGACGGCAACACCACCGACGCGCTGACCCGCCTGGAGCAGGAGGGCGAGATCGCGGCCGACTACCTTGAGGGTCTGCTGGACATCGCCGACCTCGACGGGGACATCGACATGGATGTCGAGGGCGAGCGCGCCTCTGTCTCGATCGTCGGCGAGGGCTCCAGCCGTGACCTTAACAAGCTGGTCGGGCGGGACGGCGAGGTGCTTGAGGCGCTGCAGGAGCTGACCCGGCTCGCGGTGCACCGCGAGACCGGCGACCGCAGCCGTCTGATGCTGGACATCGCCGGCTTCCGGGCGCGCAAGCGTACCGAGCTGGCCGAGCTGGGCGCCAAGGCCGCAGAGGAGGCCAAGGGCTCCGGTGAGCCGGTGAAGCTGAGGCCGATGACCCCGTTCGAGCGCAAGGTCGTCCATGACGCGGTCGCGGCGGCGGGTCTGCGCAGCGAGTCCGAGGGCGAGGAGCCCCAGCGCTGTGTGGTCGTTCTCCCGGTCTGATCCGGCTGTCTGATCCGGCCCGTACGTGATCAGCGTTACGTGGTCATTCGGCCCCGCCTGTTCGCAGGCGGGGCCGATGCTTGTAAGCCTGGTAGCGAGAACCATGCACGACTGAGCCATGTACGACGGAAGGACGGTCCTCGTGACGGACGAGGCGGCAGCGGAGCTTCCCCCGGCGCCGGAAGTGGCGCGGGAGGTCTTCGGAGAGCGCTACGCGGACGCGGTGCGCTATGCGGAGCTGCTTGCCGACGCCGGAGTGCGTCGTGGGCTGATCGGTCCGCGGGAGGTGCCCCGGCTGTGGGAGCGCCACCTGCTGAACTGCGCGGTGCTGTCCGAGGTGATTCCGCACGGTGTCTCGGTGTGCGATGTGGGTTCCGGTGCCGGGCTGCCGGGGATCCCGCTGGCGCTGACCCGTCCTGATCTGTCGATCACCCTCCTGGAGCCGCTGCTGCGGCGTACGACCTTCCTGGAGGAGGTGGTGCGGCTGCTCGGCCTGGGCAATGTGACGGTGGTGCGCGGCCGCGCCGAGGAGATGATCGGCAAGCTGCCCGCGGTGGACGTGGTGACCGCTCGCGCGGTGGCGCCACTCGACCGCCTGGCGGGCTGGGGGCTGCCTCTGCTGCGTCCGCACGGGGAGATGGCGGTACTCAAGGGGGACACCGCGGAGGAGGAGCTGAAGGCGGCACGGGCCGCGCTCAGCCGGCTCGGTGCGGTGGAGACCTCCGTGGTCCAGGTCGGCGAGGGGCTTGTGGACCCGCCGTCGACGGTGGTGCGGGTGCTGGCGGGCGAGAGCCCTGGCGGTGTGCGGGCGGCGACCCGCCGGGCGAAGGCGGCCCGGGCGAGCCGGCGTCGTCAGCGCTGAGGCGTCTGCGCTGAGACGAACGTCTCCGCTGAGACGAACGTCTCCACTGGGGCGAACGGCTCCTACAAACGGTCAAAACGACATAATTCGGAGTGTCGCGTAGGAAAGCGGGCGCGGGGCTGCGCATCGTGTTTCACGTGAAACGTCGCTCCCTGCTTCCAGGAATTCTCGGCCGGGCCCGCGCGGCGGCCGAATCGCGCTCGTTCAAGGCCGCTCAGATGACTCAACGGGTGGATTCATCCACAGGAGATCGGGCCTCACTGGTTCACAACCCCGAAAGCATGGCAGGCTCTGTTCATCGCGAGCTTGCAGTTGTCGAGGAGAGTGAATCCTTGCGGTCCGACGCCAACATCGCGGGACCGATGACCGATCCGGTCCCCGGTCCCCGCACCGAGTCGTATGGGGAGGATGTTTCACGTGAAACACCGCCCCCGATGGACGACACCCCCATTGGCCGTGCCGCCCAGCAGGCGGTCGAGGCGCTGGGACGGGCCGGAGAAGGACTCCCCCGCCCAGCCGAGACACGGGTGATCGTCGTCGCCAACCAGAAGGGCGGCGTCGGCAAGACCACCACGACGGTCAACATGGCCGCCTCGCTGGCCCTTCACGGGGCCCGGGTCCTGGTCGTGGACCTGGATCCGCAGGGCAACGCCTCCACGGCCCTGGGCATCGATCACCATGCCGAGGTGCCGTCGATCTATGACGTCCTGGTGGAGAGCAAGCCGCTCTCCGAGGTCGTCCAGCCCGTCCCCGATGTGGAAGGGCTGTTCTGTGCGCCCGCCACGATCGACCTGGCCGGCGCGGAGATCGAGCTGGTCTCCCTGGTGGCCCGGGAGAGCCGGCTGGAACGGGCCATCGCGGCCTATGAGCAGCCGCTCGACTACATCCTCATCGACTGCCCGCCCTCGCTCGGCCTGCTGACGGTCAACGCCCTGGTGGCCGGGGCCGAGGTGCTCATCCCGATCCAGTGCGAGTACTACGCGCTGGAGGGCCTCGGGCAGCTGCTGAGGAACGTAGAGCTGGTCCGCGGCCACCTCAACCCCAAGCTTCATGTCTCCACCATCCTGCTGACCATGTACGACGGCCGGACCCGGCTGGCGTCGCAGGTGGCGGACGAGGTGCGCACGCACTTCGGCAGAGAGGTGCTGGGCACCAGCATCCCGCGCTCGGTCCGTATCTCGGAGGCACCCAGCTACGGTCAGACCGTGCTGACGTACGACCCGGGATCCAGCGGAGCGCTGTCCTATCTCGAAGCCGCGCGGGAGATGGCGCTGCGCGGTATTCCGGGCACCCCGGAATTCAACTCAATGAACGAGCACAGCATGTCGGAGGGGATCCAGTGAGTGAGCGACGCAGAGGACTCGGCCGCGGTCTCGGCGCGCTGATTCCGGCCGCGCCGACCAGTGCGGACAAGGCGGCCGCGACGGCCGTGGCGACAGCCGCCTCGCCCTCGGGGGCGCAGGTTCTCACCGCGGAGCGGGGAATCGCCGCCGCCAAGGTGGCCGGCCTGACCGAGCGCAACGGGCAGCAGCACGCCGAGACACCGGTGGCCGTCATCCCGGGCTCCCGGGAGAACGAGGCAGCACCGGAGTATCCGGCACCGGCAGAGGTCGCGGGAGCGCACTTCGCCGAGCTGCCGATCGACTCCATCACGCCCAACCCGCGCCAGCCGCGTGAGGTCTTCGACGAGGACGCGCTCGCCGAACTCGTCACCTCCATCAAGGAGGTCGGCCTGCTGCAGCCGGTCGTGGTGCGACAGACCGGCTCCGAGCGCTACGAGCTCATCATGGGCGAGCGCCGGTGGCGGGCCTGCCGTGAGGCCGGTCTGGAGCGGATCCCCGCGATCGTGCGGGCCACGGACGACGAGAAGCTTCTCCTGGACGCCCTCCTGGAGAACCTGCACCGCGCCCAGCTCAACCCGCTGGAAGAGGCAGCCGCCTACGACCAGCTGCTGCAGGACTTCTCCTGCACCCATGAGCAGCTCGCCGACCGGATCGGCCGCTCCCGCTCCCAGGTCTCCAACACCCTGCGGCTGCTCAAGCTCTCCGCCCCCGTGCAGCGCCGGGTGGCCGCCGGAGTGCTCTCGGCCGGGCATGCCCGCTCGCTGCTGTCCCTGGAGGAAGTCGAGGACCAGGACCGGCTGGCGAGCCGGATCGTGGCCGAGGGGCTGTCGGTGCGTGCGGTCGAGGAGATCGTGCACCTGATGAACGCGGAGCCCAAGGCGGCGAAGAAGACCGCCGGACCGCGGGCCGGCAGGCGGCTGGCGCCGGCGCTGACCGATCTGGCGCTGCGGCTGTCCGACCGGTTCGACACCAGGGTGAAGGTCGACCTGGGCCAGAAGCGCGGAAAGATCGTCGTCGAGTTCGCCTCGATAGAGGATCTGGAGCGAATCCTCGGCACCCTGGCACCCGGCGAGGGCCGGGTGCTGGAGAGCACCCTGACGGACGAGTCCGATGAACTCGCGGAAGACGACGAATAAGGCGAACGAACAGGCCGATTGGAGGGAGCGGGCCGGATTCCGGAAGGGATCGGGTCCGCTCTTTGCTTGCCGTCGGTGTCGGACTTGTCCTCTCACAGCTACGATGCGTAAGAGATGGAGCGGCACCTCCGGGGAGGGAAGCCCATGCAGTCCGTGCGGCGCAGCGGGGTGGAGCACGAGTGGCAGACGGTGACGCTGGTGGCGGCGGGACTGGGCCTAGGCGCCGTGGGCGGCTTCGTCGGCAGTTGGGTCCACGACAGAAACGAGGGTCTGACCACATGGGGCGTCGGCTCGTTCCGCTCACGCTGGACAACCTTCCGGACCTCCCCAAGCGCTGCCGGTCGTGTGTCTTCTGGGAGCTCGACCCGGTAAGCGGCGAGGCCGCTGTCCAGGCCGGCAAGCCCGAGCTGGAGAAGGAGGCGTGGATCTCCGCCGTCCTGCTGGAGTGGGGCTCGTGCGGCCGGGTCGCGTATGTGGATGACGTCCCGGCGGGGTTCGTGCTCTACGCGCCTCCGGCGTATGTGCCGCGCTCCCTGGCCTTCCCGACGAGCCCGGTCGCCGCTGACGCCGTACAGCTGATGACGGCCCGGATCATGCCCGGCTACCAGGGCCAGGGGCTTGGCCGGGTGCTGGTGCAGACGGTCGCCAAGGATCTGGTGCGGCGGAACGTCAAGGCGATAGAGGCCTTCGGTGACGCGCGATGGGAGGAGCCCGGGTGCGTACTGCCCGCCGACCATCTGCTGGCTGTGGGCTTCAAGACGATCCGTCCGCATCCCCGCTTCCCCCGGCTGAGGCTGGAGTTGCGTACGACGATCTCCTGGAAGGAGGACGTCGAGATGGCCATCGACCGTCTTCTGGGAGCGGTTCAGAAGGAACCCGTACTCAGACCTCTGTGAACGCGAAAGGGCCCGCTCCGGATGGAGCGGGCCCGTTTCACGTGAAACGTCAGTCTCAACCTCAGGCTCAGCCTTAGCCGATGAAGTCGGCGAGGTCGCGCTCGATCGCGGCCTTCGGCTTGGCGCCGACGATGGTCTTCACGACCTCGCCGCCCTTGTAGACGTTGAGGGTCGGGATGGACATCACACCGTACTTGGCAGCGGTGGCCGGGTTCTCGTCGATGTTCAGCTTGACGATGGTGATCTGGTCCTCGTGCTCTTCGGCGATCGCCTCCAGGGACGGGGCGATCTGGCGGCACGGGCCGCACCACGCCGCCCAGAAGTCGACGAGCACGGGCTTGTCGCTGTTCAGGACTTCCTCGTCGAAGGTCGCGTCGGTCACGATCTTGGTCTTGCCGGCCACTGCGTTCTCCTCAGTGTTCTGGTAGGTGCTTCAGGCTTCAGGCTTGAGTACGTCAGGCGTCAGACGGCGGCGGCGGTCTCGGCCTCGCGGGGCTGCCCGGCCGCCTCCGCGTCGCTCAGGGCGGCGAGGTAGCGCTCGGCGTCCAGGGCGGCGGAACAGCCGGTGCCGGCCGCGGTGATCGCCTGGCGGTAGGTGTGGTCCACGACATCGCCCGCGGCGAAGACTCCGGGGATGTTCGTCCGGGTGCTGGGCGCGTCGACCTTGAGGTAGCCCTCGTCGTCCAGGTCGAGCACCCCGGTGAAGAGGTCGGTGCGCGGGTCGTGGCCGATGGCGATGAACAGTCCGGTCACGGGCAGCTCGGAGGTCTCACCGGTCTTGGTGCTGCGCAGCGTCAGACCGGAGAGCTTGTTGTCGCCGTGGATCTCGGCGACCTCGCTGTCCCACACGAACTTGATCTTCGGGTCGGCGAGCGCGCGCTCCTGCATCGCCATCGAGGCCCGCAGCGAGTCCCGGCGGTGCACCACGGTCACGGAGCTGGCGAAACGGGAGAGGAAGGTCGCCTCCTCCAGCGCGGTGTCCCCGCCGCCGATGACGGCGATGTTGTGCTCCTTGAAGAAGAAGCCGTCACAGGTGGCACACCAGGACACCCCACGGCCCGACAGCTCGTCCTCGCGCGGCAGGCCCAGCTTGCGGTGCTGCGAGCCGGTGGTGACGATGACGGCCTTCGCCCGGTGGACCGTGCCGGCGGAGTCCGTGACCGTCTTGATGTCGCCGCTCAGGTCGACGGCGACCACGTCGTCGGGGATCAGCTCGGCGCCGAAGCGCTCCGCCTGGGCGCGCATGTTGTCCATGAGGTCGGGACCCATGATGCCGTCGCGGAAGCCGGGGAAGTTCTCCACGTCGGTCGTGTTCATCAGCGCGCCGCCCGCCGTGACCGCGCCTTCGAAGACCAGCGGCTTCAGGGACGCACGGGCGGTGTAGAGCGCGGCCGTGTAGCCCGCAGGCCCGGATCCGATGATGATGACGTTACGGACGGTCGTCACGGGTTTCTTCCTCGTCTCTGCCGACTGCTGCTGGACCCTGCCGGGGGACTGTGTCCATCCCGCCTAACGGATCCTACGGGCCCGGCATTCCCGTGCCTGCCCCGCAGCTATCGCGCGTACGTGTCCTTGCTCAGCACCTTGCCCGCAGAGGCCGGCGTGGACTTCGTACAGGAGGCGTCGACCACATAGCCGTCGACCTTGGCCGGATCGGCGGTGTCGGGGAGAAGCACGAGGTAGGAGTCGGTGTCCTCGTAGGTGCCGTGGTCGAAGGCCAGCGGGTCCTCGGAGCGGCCGATGCCCTGCTTCACACACTCCGGAAGGGCTGTGGAGGTGGACTGGTACGGGCTGAGGTCCTTGCCCGAGCCGAAGGCATGCATCGAGCTCTCGCCCGACGCGGCCGGGGCGGCGCCCAGGAGTTCGTGCACGCGGTCCTGGATGCTCTGGTGGCCCGTGGCCGCTGCGGGGCCGGCGGCGTCGCTGGTGCTGCTGGCTCCGGCGCCCACGTCGAGGGAGTGGGTGAAGACGTAGCCGCCGAAACCCAGGACGGTCACCGAGGCCGTGACGAGCAGCCCCTTGGCCACCACACGACGACGGGTACGGGAGCGGGGGCGTCCTGGGCCGCTGGGTGCGGACGAGTGACCACCGGGGCGGTCGGGGGCGGCCACTGTTTCACGTGAAACAGAAGCGGGCGCCGCGACCGGGTCGGCTGCTGTTTCACGTGAAACATCGGCCCCGCGCGGCGCGGAGTCGAGCAGTGCCTCCGCCGCCAGCGCCGCGTCGATCCGGCCCGCGATGTCATCGGGCATCCGGGGCGGGCCGGGGAGGGTGCCGAGCAGACCGCGGATCTCGTCCAGCGAGCTGCGTACGTCGGCGCAGAGCACACAGTCGTCGAGGTGTCCGCGTACGTCGGCGGAGCGGTCGGGCGGGAGGATTCCCTCGGCGAGAGCCGAGATCTCAGCGACCTCCGGGTGTTCGTCCGTGCCGGTCGTGCCGGTGGTCGAAGTCACTGGTGCCCACCTCCGCCCTTCGTGAGGCCCTGATCCTGGTCCTGCTGTCGGCCCTGCTGTGGGCTCGGTACTCGCCCGGTGTCCGTCTCTGGGACGGATGGCCCCTCGGTCCGGTTCCTTCCCCCACCCGCCTCACCGCTACCCCCGGCACCGGCGCGCAGATGAGTGAGGAGCGGGAGGAGTCTGGCCCGGCCTCTCGCGCATCTGCTCTTCACGGTGCCGGCGGGTACCTCCAGGACGGCGGCGGCCTCGGCGACCGGGTAGCCCTGCATGTCGACCAGGACCAGGGCGGCGCGCTGCTCGGGTGGCAGCGTGGCGAGTGCGAGGAGGAGTTCGCGGTGCAGCTCGCCCCGTTCGGCGGGGGCGGCGGCGGACTCATGGGGTTCGAGGAGATCCTCGAACTGCCTCTCGTCGGTGACGGAGGCGGTGCGGCGGGACGCCGCCTTGCGGGCGCGGTCCAGGCAGGCGTTGACGGTGATCCGGTGCAGCCAGGTCGTGACGGCGGACTGGCCCCGGAAGGTGTGTGCGGCCCGGAAGGCCGAGACGAGGGCGTCCTGCACGGCGTCAGCGGCCTCCTCGCGGTCCCCCAGGGTGCGCAGCGCCACCGCCCACAGCCGGTCGCGGTGGCGTCTGACTATCTCCGCGAAGGCGTCCGGGTCCCCCGCGACATGACGGGCGAGGAGGTCGCTGTCGCTGACCTCCCCGCCCGCACCTGGCTCTGCCACGCTCCCCCGCTTCCAGCTCAGCTTGTGACGGTGATCTCGGATACCTTGCCGCGATAGGTGCCGTCACCGGTCAGCGGCAGGCTGGTCAGCCAGACGAGAACGTACCGTGCCTTCACCGCCTTGTCCGGCTTCAGCGTCACGTCGCTGCCGGTGCCGGAGGCCACCTTGGAGAAGTCGCTCAGGCTGTCGGGCATGGATGAGGAGTCGGAGGACGCGGCCCGCAGCTCCACCGAGGTGGTGTCCCCTATGAAGTCGACCTTCACCGAGCCGACCTGCTGGGTCTTGCCGAGGTCGAGGATGAGGCCGACGCCTCCCTTGAGCCCGCCGAAGTCGGCCCGCGAGTACCAGCTGGTCTCCCAGTACGTGGACGCCTTGCCGTCGTAGGCCAGCGGCACCTTGCTGGGGGTCTCGACGCCGCCGTCCGTGCCCTCGGGGTCGAAGTCCTTGGCGCCGACGATGCTGACCGGCTTGCCCGAGCCCGTCTGGCCCGTGTCACCGCTGCCGCTGGCCGACGGTGAGGTGCTGGCGGTGGTGTTGCCGTTGCCGTTGGACTGGTCGCCGTTGTTCATGAGGGCGTCCGCGAGCTGCCAGCTGCCCAGGCCCAGGGCCGCGATGAGGAGGCTGGAGACGGCCCACTTCAGGGCCTTGCCGGTACGGCCCCCGGGCAGGGCCGGCGGCGGCCCCACCGGCAGTGGGGCGGTGGGCGGGGGCACCTGGCGGGCGGGGGGCTGGCGGTAGGCGCCCTGCTGGTAGGTGGTGCGCTGGTAGGGAGATCCCGAGGGCACGGTCTCCGGGGGCCGGATCTTGGGGATCGCGGCGACCGCCTTCGCGAGCTCCTCCGGGGTGGTGCAGGGCTGCAGTTCACGGGACGCGGTCGCGCCGTCGTTGACCAGGGCCCGCATCGCGAGCTCGGACAGCCCGCGGTGCACCCCCGCCCGTACCTGGTCGGGGGCGACCAGGCCGACGTCCTTGGGGAGCCCGTTCAGCCCGTGGTCGTCCTCGGGATAGGGCCAGCGCTGGGTCAGGGACGCGTACAGCAGGGCGCCGATCGCCTCGGTGTCCTCGCGCTGCGGGCGGTCGGAGCTCACCCCGTGCAGCGCCGCCGCGACGGCCAGGCCGCGGATGCGGTACTGACCGGACTCGGTGCGCAGGACGCAGTCCGGGGTGATGCGCAGATGCGCGAGCCCCTCGCGGTGGGCGGCGGCCATGGCCTGGGAGACCTGACTGGCCATCTGGTAGGAGTCGTGCGGCTCCAGCGGACCCGAGGCGAGGACCGCCGTCAGATCGGTGGCGTCGGGGAGCCACTCGTGGATGACGTAGACGAGGTCGTTCTCCTCGACGGCGTCGAGGACCTGGACGAAGCGAGGGTCGCCGAGCAGCGCCGCCGAGCGCGCGGCGGCGAGCACCGGACGGGCCCGGCTGTGGTCCGAGGGAAGAATGTGGATCCCCACAGCGCGGCGCAGCTTCTCGTCGACCGCTCTCCAGCTGCTGAAGCCGTCGACCCGGGTGACGCACTCCTCCAGGCGGTAGCGCCGGGCGAGTTTGTGGCCGCTGTGGAGCTCCGGCGGCTCGGCGGCGGGCGTGCTCGGGGCGCTCTGCGCACTCGGTGCGGCCGGTGATTCCGGCTCACTCGGTGAACTCGGCGTGCTCGGCAAGCTCTTCGTCGTCTCTGCGGTCTGCTCGCCCTTGTCCTCAGGGGACTTGGGCGGCGCCGTTGGCTCTTCGGGGATCTCGCTCAGGTCTTTCGTCGCGTCGTCGGCCGTGGCACTGTCCGCTTGGGCGGTGAGCGGCTTGGTGTCGCCGCTCTCGTTGGCCACTCCGACGGCAGCCGGGCTCCGTTCCGCCACCGTCGTTCCTGCCTCCCCATCCGTTGCAAGATCCTGACAACACCGCCAAGGACAATTGTGCCAACAGTCCGGCGCTATGCACGACACGCAGCGGGCTGTGAAAGTTGTGCGGACGCGGTCAGCGTCCCAGTCGGCCGCGGACCATGCCCACGATCGCCGTCATCTCCTCGATTCGCATACGTTTCGCGGCCACGAAGAAGACACCCAGCAGGATTGCGCCGCCGAGGATCACCGAGAGCAGCGATGCGGGCGCGCCGTGGCCCAGGGTGCGCGCAATGCCGTAGACGGCGGCGCCCGCGAGGGCGGCGGCCGGAATGCCCGCGCCCACCAGCCGGGCGTAGGTCCGTACGACCCGCTTGCCGTCGAGGTCGCCGCCAAGGCGCTTGCGCAGCCGCCTGACGGCTACTCCGACACCGACCATGTAGGCCAGTCCGTAGGTCCCGGCCATGCCGACAACGGCCCAACGGGCGGGCAGCGTCAGATAGCAGACGGCGGATCCGACGGCGTTGACACCGGCGACGATCACCGTGTTGTAGAAGGGAGTACGGGTGTCCTCGTACGCGTAGAAGCC
>Ga0307517_10004855_pt1 | contig 20492 bp, 12 predicted proteins | sample 23_EM_MG_FD_194515 | JGI IMG/M metagenome (GOLD analysis project Ga0307517, IMG submission 194515) | Populus trichocarpa ectomycorrhiza microbial communities from riparian zone in the Pacific Northwest, United States - 23_EM | ecosystem: Host-associated > Plants > Roots > Unclassified | place...
AGCAGGGCCAACTAAATGGTGGCAAAAGAAAGGAGGTTGACTATTACATAGGTAAACCTCATAAGCCTTCCCTTTTTAATAAGGAAAAAAAGGACAATACAATTAGTCAGAGCAGATCAGTTGCTGAATTTTATCAGAGTACAAGTAGAGGGTCAACTAGTGGACAATCAAATTTTAAGGGTAATTATGCTAGAGGAGTTTTAAAGCAAAAGACCATTACTTATCCTCTCTATGTTAAGTGTGAGCAGGGACATCCTAGAGATTGTTATGATTTTAATCTATAATCTTATGGTTTGTTATGATTTTTTTTCTTCTATTTTATTTAATTTTAGAAGGTTGTTATATATCTTTATTTTAAAGTTATAATTTATCTTTTAAAATTGTTTTTCATGCATTTTGGATGTTTTGATTCATGCCAAATATTGTATTGATTTATATTTTCTAATAAATGAATTATTGATTTGTTTATGATTGTTTGTAGTATCTTGTTGGTTCGATCATGCTTTTTATTTATCTTGCTTATACTTTCTAAGAATGACATTAATGTTATCTGATTGGTTTTGATCATGTATACAACACTATTCATATATACATTACTATACATGTATATGAAAAATTGGTTCGGTGAATAAATTTGCTCTAAAACGTTTTGAATAAAGAGATTAGATTTTAAGCAAGACTATTTATTACCCCTTCAATTTTTTTTAGGAACTTACTTAGTAAAAGTATTATTCGTATAATACTATTTTTTTTATACAGTACAATTTATAAGTGAAATGATGATAATTGAGCAAATCATAATGAACAAAATAAGGCTTAACCCAGGAAAGGGAATGAATGTTGATTTTATCTTGTATAGTTTAATTATTTTTATTCATTAAGTTTCTTTATTCCAAGTTTTTATTTTTTGCTTATTGTGGAGCCGAAATATTTATTTGTAAATATTATTAGCTACTATATTTTTTATAAATTATATTATGTATTTTACTCCCTTTATTCAACACTTAAGTTGTGCTAATCAATGTTGCTAATCAATTCCACCATCACTTTTTGTGATGCATAGTAAGAAACCTTAAAAGTTTATTGAATTAAATTTTAAAAAGTGGCAACAAAAGATATTATTCTATCTAACCACCTTAAACTTAGCAAAGTTCATGATCGAGAAAGCACCAAAATCATCATAATATGAATCTGACCCTACTATTATAGCAATTATGGATGCATGAAATCATATTTATTTTGTGTGCAAGAACTACATCTTGAATGGGTTGGATAATACATTATATGATGTGTATAGTTCAATCAATAGTACATAATCAATATTAGCAGCTTTAGATAAAAAGTACAAAGTTAAAGATGTCAGAATGAAGAGATTCAAAGTCGGTAAATTTCTAGATTTCATGATGGTTGATTCAAGAACCGTAATGAGTCAAGTTCAAGTGTTTTAACTCATTTTGCATGATATACATGTTAAAGGTATGTCTCTAAGTAAGTCCTTCAAATGGCTACAATCATTGAAAAACTGGCATCATTTTTTAAATACTTCAAGAACTATCCTAAACATAAGTGCAAAGAGATGGGAATTGAAGACCTTATTTTGAGGTTAAGGATATAACAGGACAATAAATTATCCGAAATGAGAACCAACTTTTTTGGTGCCCTAAATAAAATGTTATTAAACAAGTGGTAAAATCTCTCAACAAAAATCAAAAGAAAAAGCTTGTTATGAAAGGGAAAGGAATTGTCAAGAAGTTCAATGGCAATTGCTTTATCTACAAAAAGACTAGGTATTTGGCCAAAGATTGCAGAAATAAGGGTAAAAAAGGAAACCTTATGAAAAGGATTGTTTAAGCCAATGTCATTGAGTTTGATCACCTTACTAATGAAATTTTAAAAATAAACTTGTCTTGTGTTGTTTCTGAAGTCAACCTTATAAATAATTATGAGTAGTGGTAGGTTGACATTGGTGCTACAAGATATGCAGACATTGATAAGAGAATGTTTTTCACTTTTAAAGAAATGGATGGAGAAAACCTCCACATGGGGAACTCGTTAACCTCCAAGATACTGGGTGTTAGAAAGGTCATACTAAAGATGATCTCTAGAAAGCTTCACACCCTCAACAATGTATTGCATGTTACTGATATTAGAAATAATTGAGTGTCTGATTTATTATTAAGCAAAAATAATTTAAGATGGTTTTTTAGAGTAATAAATTTATACCCTCTAAAAGTGGTATGTTTATAGGAAAGAGATATCTCTGTGATGACCTCTTTAAAATGAATGTAATGACTATTATAACCGATTATGAGAATAATAATAAAATTATCTCTTCTTCTTATGTGCTTAAGTCTTGTGATGTACGACATGACATATTAGGTCATGTGAATTATAATTCTATATAAAGATTAATAAACCATGAGTTATTACCAAATGTAAGATTTATGTAGAATCAAAATTCATAAAAAAAAATTTCAAATTGTTGAAAGAAGTAGTGAACCTACTTAATTCACTTAGATGTTAGTGATTTAAATTTTATGCAAACTAGAGGTAGAAAAAAGTATTATATTACTTTTTTAGATGATTGCACAAGGTATTGTTATACCTATTTTCTTAGGAGCAAAGATGTAGCTCTTAAAATGTTTAAACATTACAAAAATAAAGTTGAAAATCAACTTAATAAAAAGAAAAAGGTAATAAAAAGTGATAAAGGTGGAAAATACAAAGCACCATTTGGTGAATTCTTTTTCTAGAATAATATTATTAATGAAGCTACTACTCATTATTCACCACAACAAAATGGCATTGTGAAACGTAAGAACCGAACATCAAAAGAAATTATGAATGTTATGTTAATAAGTTTAAAAGCACCTCAAACCTTATAGGAGGAGGCAATTTTAACTATCAATTATATACTTAACAAAGTATCCCATAAAAAGTTAGAAAAGATACCATATGAATTGTGAAAAAGTAGAAAACCTTCCTACAATTACCTAAAAGTATGAAAGTGTCTTACAAAACTAGCAATATTTGATCCTAAAAATGTCAAGATAAGACCTAAGACCGTAGATTGTATATTTATCGAATATGCAAATAATAGTAGTGCATATTGATTTCTTATACACAAGCTAAGTATTGAGGATATTCATCCTAATACTATCCTATAATCAAATAATGCTACATTCTTTGAATATGTGTTTCCATGAAAGGAAGCACGATAAAATCTTTCACTTAAAAATACAATTGAGGGTAGCTCACGTAATTATCATCAATTAGAAGATGATACAATTAAGCTTATAAGGAGTAAAAGGGCAAAAATGACCAAAATATTTGGTTTTGATTTTATAACATATTTGTTAAAAATAAACCTCGAATCTTCTATGAGGCAAGTCCTTTTTAGAAGCTTTCTATTGGAATGAGATAGTTAATAGTGAAATTGAATCCATTATGAATAATCTTACATAAGAATTAATGGGTCTTTCTTCCGAAAGTAAACTATTAGGTTATAAAAAGATCTTTAAAATGAAGATGAGAGTTGATGGCACTATTGACAAATATAAAGCTAGACTTATAGATTTTAAATAACAATAAGATATAAACTATTTTGACACATATTCATATGTGTCAAGAATAACTTCTATACGAATCTTAATAGGCATTGCAACTATTAATAAGCTTAAAATACATCAAATGGATATAAAAAAAGCTTTCTTAAATGGTGACCTTAATGAGGAGGTTTACATGGAACAACCTGAAGGGTTTGTTATTAATGGACTAGAAAACAAAGTTTATAAGCTTGCTAAATCATTATATGATTTAAAACAAGCACCTAAACAATGACAAGAAAAAATTGATAAGGTTATATTCTCAAATGAGTTCAAAATCAACAAAGTTGATAAATGTGTTTATATGAAAAACACGGACAAAGGTTATATTAGTGTATGTCTCTATGTGGATGATATACTAATTTTGGGTAGCAATGATCACATAATCATGTTTACTAAGAAAATGTTAATTAATAAGTTTGACATGAAAGACTTGGATGTTGTAAATGTCATACCAGGAATACAAATTTCTAAAACATCTGATGGATTTGTATTGTCCTAGTCTCATTATGTTGAGAGAATTCTTGATAATTTTTTAAAAGTGACAATAACACTATTAAAACATCAATTGGTATAAGTGTAAATATGTCCAAGAGAATAGTAATAAGAGAATAAACCAATTAGAATATTTTTGAATAATTAGAAGCCTAATATACATTATGAAATATACAAGGTTTGGTATTATTTACTCAGTTAGTAAACTAAGTAGATTTATAAGTAATCCAAGTTTGGATCATTGAAAGGCAATAAAAAGGTACTCAAATATTTGAGGTGCACATGAATTATGAGCTATATAAAATATCCAGCACTCAGGATTTAAAATCCATAAGTGGATATGTGGAAATTCTTCAAACAAACATGTATCTCTAGATCCTTAATTAAATCAGAGTTTATTGCTCTTGATAAAACTGGAGAGGAAAGCAAATCAATTCAAAATCTCTTAAAGGATATGCCATATTACCCAAAACCATTACCAACTATTTGTATCCATTGCAATAGTTAAACAACTATTGGAAGGGTATAAAGTAGAATGTATAATGTTAAGTCTAGACATACACGTCATAGATATAATACAATTAAACTCTTGCTCTCAAATGAAATTATTTCTATTAACTATGTAAAGTCAAAGAAAAATATTACAAATCTGCTAACCAAATGTTTGTCAATAGAGCTTGTGTATAATTCATCTAGAGAAATGAGCTTAAAGCCTTTAAAATATGAAAGAGTGTAATAATGGTAGCCATACTTAGTTAATTAGAGATCTCAATATCTAGGTTCAAATGGAAAAGTAAGTCATATAACATTCTCCAAGTAGTTCAAATGGAAAGTAAGTCATATAACATTCTCCAAGTAATTCAAATGGAAAAGTAAGTCATATAAAGCACTTATGAATTTAAGAGTTCTTCAAGAATAAAATGAACACAACTATGAGAACCAACTGAAATCCCCAAGTAAAGAATTATGTGAGTACTATTGTCTTGGTTTACACAATAGGATAAATAGTTTAAGACATCGCATTCACTATTTAGCCAAGTAAATCTGATAGTATTTTATTAGGGAAGGCTTAAACCTAAAAGTTACCTATCTTAATGAAGTAATATACCACATTAGTATCTTTTAACAAATCTTTGAGTCATTTTCAAACTAGTGAGATAATTTTACATTCATGTGGGGGATTGTTGGAAATCTTTTTAATTAACATGGTTTAAACAAATTATAGGTGAATAGAAAATTAATCTTAAAGAACCTTTGGTTTTTCAAGATTTAATTCTTGATTTATGGTGGCTAATCAAAGGTTGATAATGATAGAAACTAATTCTTATTAATTTTTCAACCTTTTAGCTTCTAAAATTCACTATAAAAATAGAAGGTGAAAGAATAGTTTAAAACTTGAATTTTTAGATTTTTATGTACTCTTCCTCACTTTATATTTTAGTGTTTTTTTTCTCATTTTAAAGTTTAGTTTTCCTCTCAAATCTAAAGCTTAGGTTCATCTTGTTGAGAGATACTTGAGTTTTTTTTGTTCAAATATATTGTTTAGAAGTGCATCTAAACAAAGGAATCTTGAAAGACATATTGTAAACATCTTAGTTGCATAAATGAAGAGTAATAAAACCTTAAAGACAAAGGATGCATCCTTGAAAACAATAAAAGTTTCATTACTTTAAAGTACTTCAACAAATAAGTATTATCATTTGTTTCAATTTAAACACAAAATTTTTTATTATTATTAGTGTTGCACTTGACATCGTAATGAGATTTGAAATGTGAAAATGGTTAAGGAAGTCGCCACCTAGTTTATGGTTACTAAAAACTCTAACTAATCTTCAAAGATTCTTAGATAATGGGTTGATTATACTAAAAGGAAGACGCATCACCCTAAAGTATTTTACTATGGTAAGCTACATTGCACTTGTATCTAATGATAAAATTACCTGCTATGCTTTTGACCTACACTGGTATATATATATATATTTGGTAAATACTATTAATTTTATAACTTGATTTGGAATCCAGGCTTGGCTAGAAAGCCCAATTCTCACATAAAAAACATGGTGTTGGACTCAAAATGATGACAAATGAAAAGTTAGGCTTTATGCCCATTTCTTGGATTATGTTCAAAATAGGCACAAAAGCCATCAATCACACTCAATAGACCTTTTAGGGTCACGTTGACCCATCCTTAATTTTCCTGTCATGATGGGACAATATGCTAATAACATAAAACTTTTTATATAAGAAACATATGAACACTTTAACATCTGTAAAAAAAAAAAGATTTACAAATAAAGTAAAAAATAATTTTTTTAGAAAATAGATATTGTCGTTACTAGAACAACACCGTTGATAGGATAACAAGTTATTATATAAAATAAAAGTGAATCCAAAGGGAATCTTTTAACTCTCTGATCAAACTCATTTATTATTGTTTTTATACGTAAAACTTTGAAAGCAAATGGTTTTTTTTACTTCATAAGAAAAGGCCCCATTGAGTGATCATACTATCATTAAAAAGAATTAAAAAAATAAAATAGCAAAGTGTTGTCTTCCAATCAATTAGACTCGTTGATTGATCATATTGCCAATAACAAATTCTATTATAAAAACCATTAACATAATTTTTTGTACACATATAAAATGTTCCCTACCCTTACATATTGAAAATTAAAAAGATTTTAACTTTCTGAATCAAACTTCCACACTTAAATGTATTAGAAGTGTAACAGGTCATTGTTGATAACTTGGAACTTTCCGTTATAGGGGAGACTCTACTAAAATTTTGATAGATTATAAAACAAAACAAAAATATGTGTTCTAATAAGCATGATTATGTGTTTTGTCTCAGTATTTAGGACTGTTACAATGTTGGAATAAATATGCTAAAGGTTAGTAAGATGTTTATACATAATGTTATTATGATGAAAATAGACTTTGATAGGGATTAATTAAGGATGTTTGAGGAATTAACCATGTTAATATACATACCTAAGGTAGTGTTTGGTTGTTGTCCCGAGATATAAGAGACAAAGACAATGGAGACTAATGAGACAAGAAAGAAAATGAGACTAAGACAGAATTATGTTTGGTAATAATGTACAAGACAAGGTGATTATCTTTGTATCTTATTTGGTTATGGTGGACAAGACAGAATAAATATAAGAAAGTCTATTTTACCATTAATATATATTGTTATCAAACCTACATGTTTAAAAAAGATAATTCGATATTTGATTTTTTTTCACTTTAGTTTATATTGAGTGTTGAAATTAATAATATTATAATAACCCTAGTTATAAAAAATAGAACTAACTTGACGGGTTGATTCGAGGCCTGAACTAGTCCAAGTTTAAGAAAAAAGAAATAAAAGACTGACTCGATCTGGCCCGGTCAAAAACTTAAGTCAACTTAAGATAAAACATTGCTAAAAACCTTGTTTACTTTTTGAAAAAAAAAAAAATTGGGTCAGCCGAGTTGAACCTCCTAATCCATTACCTGAACCTTGCCTCAGGTCAACTCCTGATTTGGATTTTAAAATTATGATAATAATTACTTTTATCTATATGTTGACTCGAGTCAATCCATGTTGACCTTTCTGGCTTGTGACCTAGGCCTTACCCAAGTTGATTCCCGTGTCGGATTTTAAAACTATGATAATGACAATTTTTATCCTTACATTGACCTACATCAATATGGGTTGACGCTCCTGATACATGACTGGGGCCTTGCCTTGAGTTGATCCTCTAATCAAGTTTTAACACTATGATAATAATTACTTTTATTTTATGTTGACCCAAGTCAACTTGGTTTGATCCTCCTAACACATGACCTAGGCCTTACCCCTAGTCGACTCTCGAGTCAGGTTTTAAACTATGATAATAATTATTTATGTCCTTATATTGACTCAGGTCAATGGTTAACCTCACTCGTGACCCAAGCCTTGTCCCGAATTGATCCTCGAATTAAGTTTTAGAACTATGATAATAATCATTTTTATTCTTACGCTGACTCGGGCCAACCTGACCCGTGAACCACGCCTTGACTAATGACCCGGGCTTTGCCCCAAATTGACCACCGAGTTGGGTTTTAAAACTATGATAATAATCATTTTTATTCTTACATATCTTAGTTGAAAATTTTTGGAATTAAGAGTTTTTTACAATGATATTTTAGAAACAAAAAATAATAAATATTGTCTTTGCAGACATGTCTCTTTTATACCTTCTATTTTTTAAGTACAAAAATTCACTTCAAAATTATCTCAGAGACAAATTTATTTTTATATATGTATCTGTCTCTTCAACTAAAAATATTTTTGTCTCCGTCATCTTCTTTTTTTCTATCCCAAGATAGTAACCAAATGCCACTTAAGTGATGATTAGTATATAGGTTGATGAGATTTAAAATGGCTATGATAAGAGAATATAGAATTAGTGTAAAAATATAGAATTAGTATATAGAATTAGTGAAACGAAGGATTGGAAAAAAATTGTGTAAACATGAATATTGTTTAATGAAATGAAATTGAAGGAATACTAACTATGGTACCTCCTCTGAAGAGTTTGATTGACAAGAGGTTCAGGTAGGTGATTGGCACCTCATCCTTTTGAATTACTATAGTAAATTCTTTTAATGATAATTTTGTATTTACTTTCCATGTCTTGTACATAATATAACTCTTGTAATATTATGTGTATAATGTAATAGATGAATGGGGATATGTATGTGTTGTCATGGGAATGCTGAATTTGTGATGAGAAAGTTAATTATGGAATAATAACTTGATGAATGGGGTATGTGGAATTTTAAATTATGACGTTGTTATTTATGTAAGAAAATAGTGAAGCAAAATTTTGGGTAGAGTTCATATAGAGAAGATTATGTTAAAAATTTATTATAAAAATATGGAAAGATCACTAATTCTATTTAATGCATGAATAATTATTTAAAAAGGGATATGAAATGCTTAAATGATAAGTTTTTCTTCAAGAAGGGAAAATTGTGCAAGAAAAGTATGAAGTGTTTGGTGATGAATCTATGTAAATAGATTATATAGTAATATATGAATCTAGTATTTTATCTAGAATTGAGTATGAACCCAAGTAATCACAAAAGAGATTAACAAAGTAAAATGATGTACAAATTGAATGATAAAAAAGGCCTTTCGTCCAAGGCTGATGCAGTTGGTGTGATGTCTTGAAGCTCTAAATTCAAGCTGTAACATGAAAGCAACAAAAAATATGAAGACAAAATTGTTCATCCATCAGCTTACGACAAAAAGCACGGTTGGGTCAGAAAAAACCAAAAGGGCTGTTAATGAAAAACATATATTTTGTTTTTGTTTTTGTTGATTACCAAGAAAGATAGCGAATGACAGTTGACATACAGGCTGGTATGCTAAGATAAATGTTAAAAAAAACCAGGAGAATGGGTGATAAATTAGAGAAGAATCTTAATGGGAGTTATCGGAAGATTGTTTTCTATCTCATACTGGAAATCAAGTCTCCTCCATATTCCAGTGAGACTGGCATTACCGAGTTCCTGATGAAAACTATGAGGCTGTTGTTTGGGACGAAGCTTCACAACGGGAGGGGAATGGCTATTGGAGTAATTGGGAGTTGAAAGAGCTGCTGCTGTGAGAAAAATAGCAGTTAGGTGCACTTACCTCCATCAGCATACGCTTATGTTTCAAGTTTATGCCTCAGGTTTAGCTATAATGGCCAATCCAGAACAGCTTAAAGATTTGTGTTTCAAAAAGTCACAGCTAAAAGATTTATGTTTCCAATTTAGCTATAAGGGTTAAGACAAAATTGTTGATCTCATTCCCATACTATAGTAGCCATGATACAGCAGGTAAAAAATAACTGAAGGGTAAATAAAAAGGGCAGCAGCTAGAAGTCTGCTATGATAAAGATGAAATCACAGAGGCTCCTTCCCTGGAAAAGCAAACCAGAAACACACCCAAGAATTCCTTTTTTGACAACTAAATAAACACATGGTATATAATAAGCTATTATCCAACCCTTACAATCAATATATAAAATGAAATCTGTCGTAACCATCTTCGTTTCAATCAATTTACCCTAAGAGTGAGCTTAACCCTAAGAACAATGAATAAAAGGTCATGAAAAACATATCGTGAAAAACAAAGTGACATGGCATTATGAGTCTATTGGATTCACCACCAAACACAAAAACAACATCTACATAATAGCGTGGATATTCTCTAATATGAATGCTTATCAGACGCCATTCGGCTTAAGTTGACTTACTGATTAATGAAACATAAGCCGAATGAACGTGAAGGTGATGCGAAGCAAAGTCAGCAACCAAAACAGAAGAGAAAACAACAAAAAAGTTGCAAGCAATTAAAACAATCAGAATGAAAAAGAGTGGCTATCTTTACCTTGAAATGAGGGGTAGAACACAACCACAAAGGCCAGACAAAATGCTTAGAAGAATCACCAACAACGACGAATCCTAAGAAAGAAAAGCAAAGAAACCAGGGCATTAAAAGGCTGCAAAACCACAGCTTGCGCAACCATGACAAAGAATAAGAAAAACATCAACTAAATGGGAGTGTAGAAACAAAAAAAAAAAATTTGTCGATCAAATTTTACCATGTGTTTTTTTAATTTTATTTTTACATGAAAGGATAAAATAAAATTAAAATAAATAATATGGAAAATAAGTGGGTCTTCATATATTTCTTGATCAATGAAAGGTTAACACATGAGATGGGATATTTAAAATATTTTACATGAAAGGATAAAATAAAATTAAAATAAATAACATGGAAAATAAATGGATCTTCATATATTTTGTCATAAATACAAGATCTCATAAATAAAAATTAATCAATAAAATAATGTCATGTGGTATTGAAAAAGGACTTGAAAGCCCTTATAAATCTTTATAAATAAAAGGCCTTTACCCTAGACAAAAAGGGGAGGAAGAATTCTTAGAGATACAAAATTTTCTTTAAGCCAAGCACTTCAAGTAAGGAAACTCTCTCAAAAACTCTCAAGTCTCCTTCATCTACGGTTGAAGTCTACAAAGAACGAAGCTTTATTAGACCAAGCCTAAATGCCCATAAAAGTTCTTCAACAACACTTTGAAGACAAATCAAAGATACTCTTCAAAGCATCAAATCACCAAATATCGCTTCGCAATACACATCCAAATTCGTGCTCTTGCAAAGCACAAATCTTGGCTTGGTTTCACAAATAAATCAAGTCACCATATATCAAATCCAAGGAAAGAATCAGAGGATTTTTTTATTCTTTTGCAAGAATATTTTAGATAAAAATTGTACTCGGTTATATATTTAATAAAATTATATATTTGTACATGTGTACTTGTTTAATTTCAAGTGCTCAAAATTGTGTTTACATATTTCTAGTGGCTCCACTATGGATTTCTCTACCTCTCATATTTTCCCTTCAAGAAAGAATTTCCAATAACCTCTCAATGGCAACTAGGAAGAACATGATCACCATTGTTGCTTCCAAAAGCAACAAGGCTACTAATTCAACTCATCGAGGGGCTTTTGACTTCACTCAAGACAAAAGACCATGAGATAGCAAAGTTAATGAATAAATTAGAGAGCATGAATGAAGGAGGCCAAACTTCAGCTACCAAGGCTTTGCAGGTAGATTAACTAGATGTCATTGAGAATTTTACAATTGAAGCTACAAGGAATATCCATGGTATTACTAATGGCATCTTCACCACGAATCAACTGAAAGAACTTATCAAGAAAGCCATCACGAACCAAGTAAAAAGCTCACTTCAACCTTCATACTCTTATGTGAAGTCATACAACCAAATAATCAACCTGCTAAGGATGCCTCTGAGTTATCAACCACCAAAGTTTCAACAATTCAGTGGCAAAAGGAATCCTAGGCAACATATAGCTCACTTTATGGATACTTACAACAATGCCAGAACTAATGGTGATCTTATGGTAAAAGAGTTTGTTCGTTCCTTGAAAGGTAATGCCTTCGACTAGTACACTAACTTGGAGTTTGGCTCAATCGATAGTTGGGAGCAATTGGAATGCGAGTTTCTTAACCGCTTCTATAGCACTCGTCATATCATCAGAAAGAGGAGCATGTCATCAGAAAGAGGAGCATGTCATCGACTACATTTATCGATAGAGAAACCTTAGCCTCAATTCTAGAGAGCAGTTCACCGAAATCTTTTTCTCTAGACATATGTATTTAAGAGATGCATTGGGGACTACGCTATATTTTACAAGGCATCAAACCAAAGTCTTTTGAAGAATTGGCTGCTCGAGCACACGACATGGAATTTAGCATTGCTGCAGCTAAAAGCTTATTATTACATATGCAAAAGCCCAAAAGAAATAAACATGAAGATCATATATTCGGAAAGAATGCTCTAAAAGTCGAGGGAAAGCAGTCTTTAGTAGTTAACTCTGCTTCCATAAAGGTACCAACTAAAGTTAAGAGGAATGATCATGCAACACCAGCTACTTTTTAAAAGGGTGAAAAAACAGGCCATCCCTAAAGAGTGACAAGAAAAAGTGTATTCATTCCCTTACTCAGACATATTAAGATTTAAAACTGAAACTTTTTGTAAAAAAAATGGAAATAGTGAATCAAGATTAGGCACGACGAAAGAATTGTCCTTGTCGGAATCGTCATATCCTGCCCATATCTATTCTAATTGATTCAAAATCTTAGTCATTCATTTTCTACCCTCAAACGGGCTACTTTCCTTCTTTCAAAATGAAATTGCCAATACCGCTCTTATTGGGCTCGCCTTCTCTCCTCCTGTTGGGCAAAAGCTTCGATGATTCTATGATGTTCTTGCTTCAACTCCAGAATTTTGACTTGCCACCTCTGTATCTCATCTGTTACCCGATTCCAACTGAGGGGCAGGCTCCTGCTCCGGGGCATTTAAGCAGATGTCGAAAGGATGGTAGATAATCTACTTGAGGCAAATCTCATCAGTTGCTAAAGGTGAAGTGTCTTGAAGAAGCAAACCAAGTGGACAATCTAAAATATTGCAAATATCACCGCTTGATCAGCCATCATATAGAGAAGTGTTTAGTGTTGAAAGACAAGATCATGAGGCTACATAAGAATAGGGATATCATTTTTTATGATGAAATAGCAGTCTCTAATATCATAACCATGGTCAATTTAGGTCCACGTCATTTTTCCTACGAGTTCCACTGTGTTCTCGAGTTAAACTTCATGTATAACCCTTGCACCTCAAGTTATCAACTTGAAGCCTGATTCATTTGAAAATTCGATAAATGATGGACTTTAGTCATATATAGAAAAGAGAGGAAGAAACGCATGCATATGACAAAGCCAATTATAATGAGAATTGATGGTGAGGAAGGTAATTGATGAGCCAATACGGCAAAAAAATGGACGAAAGTCCATACCAATTAGAGAGGAGGTTTTTCCAACTTAAAGCTTAGGAAAACTCGTTACACTGAATGAGTACATGTCAAGGAAGCTGAGAAGGATGAAAAATATATTTATTGCTTGCTATCATGTTAATGAAGAGAAAACTCATACTAAAAAGGTCATGAAGGAAAGGTATGATGACTCTCCAAATTTTCCTCACGGTGTATGCACCACGAAGATATCCTTCAATGATGAAGACCTATTGCTTGGATCAAAACTCTATAATTGGCCTCTTTTTATTAAATGATATGTTAATGAAAAGATGGTGAATTGTATCTTGATGGATGATGATTCGGCTGTCAATATATTACCTCTTAAAACCATTAAAAAGAGCTCGGGATTTCTATGGATGAACTCTTTCCAAATCATCTGATGATTCAAGGCTTTAATTAATGAGGGCAAAAAAGCCATAAGAAAGATAAGACTTGCAATATACATGGAAGATATGGAATCCAATGCACTTTTGCATGTCATAGATGTTAAAACTACTTACAATATGCTACTTAGATGACCAATGTCTATATAAAAAACAGCTCAATAAAAGAAGAAAAGAATAGCATAAACGACTCAGACCATACGCAGTGTAAAAAGAATAGCAAAAACTTTTAAAAAGAAATAAACAAAGAAGAAAAAAATAATAAGATGATGACCCAAACCTTTTTTAGCATAAATCGCTAAAAAAAACAACAACCTAAAACCCTAGAAGAAGGATTATAGCCATTATATATGAGTGAAAAAGATGTAGCAAGTAGACTTGCCATAATGATTAAATAAACATGGCAGCTTCTCCAAAACCCGAATTGATAAGAATAAGTAAGGTAAGACAAGTCTAAAAGCAAAAAAAAGATAACATCACCTATACCTAGTTAAAAACAAATAAAAACACAACAGATCCTTAAGAACAAACAACATTATCAGATTCCTAGCAAAAAAAAAAATGTTAAGTCCAATCAAAGTAGAAGGAAGATAACCCTTCCCAATATAGAGGACAATCCCAGTAATATGCCCACTTGAATACGCATTAAACGCACATTAATTCGCAGATCCCTTTTTTTTGCATCAGAGAAGCAATATTGTGTGTGTGTGTGTGTGTTACTTTAATTTATATTTAGTGTTGAAATTAATAATATTATAATAACTCTAGTTATAAAATCAAAATTGACTTGATAGGTTGATCCGGAGCATGAACTGGTCCGAGTTTAAGAAAAAATAAATGAATGATTTACTTAACCTAACCTGGTCAAAAACCCAAGTCAACCCGGGATAAAACACAGGTCAAAAACCCATGATGTTTTTGAGAAAAATGATCAAAATAAGGTTGTTTTGATTATTTTTAATTTTTTTGGTCAGTTAAGTTGACCCTCTCGATCTTTGACATGAACCTTATCTCGGGTTAACTCTCAAATTGAGTTTTAAAACTATGATAATAATCATTTTTATCCATACGTTAACTTGAGTCAACCTGTGTTGAGCCTTCTAACCTGTGACATGGGTCTTGCCCCGGTCAACCTCCAAGTTGGATTTTAAAACTATGATAATAACAACTTTTATCCTTACGTTAACCCACCTGATCCATGACCTTGCCATGGGTTGGCCCTAAATCAAGATTTAAAATTATGATAATGACCACTTTTATTTTATGTTGACCCTTCTAACAAGTGACCCGGACCTTACCTCGAGTTGACCTCCAAATCGACAATTTTCTCCACTTTTATATAAATTCTCATGCCTAACATTGAGATTTGAATATTTTCTATAAAACTCATGGGGAATTTGTAAGATTTATATTTTGAAGCTAGCTAGGAGCAACTTTCTTGATTGTGTGTTGACTTGTTACAACTAACAAAGAAAAGGGTTACAAGACAGCTGACGATAATTAACAAAAAGCTAAAGCTGGCGATGATTTAGTGTGCTTCAAGACAATTTAGTATTCATTTCAATAGTATAATTATTGTCTTGTCCCTTAGTCATTTTCTCTTTTACCTTTGTTTTAGAGGTAAAATAGTCTTTTCCACAAGACATGAATGTCTTTTGGGAATTGAGTGGGGTTATTTTGGTAATTGTGTTTGTAAATGCACAATAAAAGAACGAATTTAACCCTGAAATAATATACTTCGATGTTTTCTACACAAGGATGATTTTTTATTTTCATGTTTGGTCAAACAGTAGAATTATGACATTACCCATGCCATTCTAATTTTTTAGCCTTGCATTCAAGGGCTTTGTAGTAATTTTCCCATGGTCTGTTTGTGATTTTTGATTGGTCTTGGGTATTTTTTTTGTTGTATGCAATTAAAAAAAATAAAAAAAAGTTGTTGGAGCTTGCAAAGCACTCGCCAGCGCGTCAGCCGCTCCGCCGACTTTAGGTGGCACGCAGATGAATCCTATTGTTGTTCTGGCACTTTCGTCGCATCATTGGATTCATCTCAACGTCCTCTTTCTCCCTGTAGGGCGCATGTATGATGGTTTGGCGCCGTTTAGTCGGAAATGACTTTTCTTTTTTCTTCCTTCTCTTTCTTTTTGGATTTGCATGCAAGCCATGCCGAAAAGCAAACCAACCCTTCAATTGTTTTTTTTCTTTCGATTCAGTCCCTCTTCTCTTATTTGTAATTTTTTTTATTTACATTGGTTGTTGTTAATTCCTTTTTTTTTTTGCATGGTTTTTTTATTGATTGTTTTTTTTTCAATTTCATCCCTTGATGTCAAATTTAGTCCTAATCATTTTTTCTCAAATTTTTTGGGATAATTTGATTTTTTTCAAATTTTATCTTTATTTGGTTTTTTTGTGTCAGATTTTAAGCCCTTTTTGTTTAGCTATTCCTTTTCTTTTACAAGTTTTTTTATTAGTAATTTTTCTAACGACTCCATCATTCAAAATTAAATTGGATGACATTTAAGCTTTTTAATTAAACCCGACCATGATCTAAGAAGTTGCAGGTTTTTTAGACTCAATAAAGTTTAGGAGGTTCATCTAGGATTGCTTTGTTTTTTCTCTTTTTTTTAAAGTTGATGTTCTTTTTTTAAGGTTGACTCTTTTTGTTCTGGTTTTCCTTCAATTAGGTTAGCATTAGGTTGTTTATAATCCAGATAGGCTCGAATATGGTTCTTTCTATCCTTTTCTTATTATTTTTTGGTCAATTTATTTATTTTTATTGTATTCTATTTTTTCATATTATTTAAATTATTACTTTAACCAATGACTTTGGACTTGAATTGTTTTCATGCTTATCATTTTTTATATTAAAAAAAATTATTGTTCCACCTTCGACGAAACAGGGGCAATATGTTTAGTTAAAAGCTAATTTTCAAAATGGAGGTGATAAACATGAAACCAAATTTGTTTTCTTTAACCAAACAAAAATGAATGCAATAATTATTTCCTTTTCAGTTTATATCTCAAAATAGGTGAATTCTTATATTCTGTACTTGAATTATAGTATATTTTGATTAACACTAATCCTAATACTATGAATTTTATTACAACGTAGCATGACATTAGTGAAGTTATTAGTTTCACGGTTATTCATGTTATTGTTTTATTATATTTTAATAAATTTGGTATTGTAGTGTAGTGGTGTCAGTTATTTTTTAAAATATTTTTTATTTAAAAATATATTAAAATAATTTTTTAAAATTTATTTTTAACATCAATATTTAAAAACAATCTAAAAATATAAAAAAATTATTTTAAAAAAAAACTTTCTTTTATAAATAAAAAAGGGCAATAACAAACACTCCCTTTATATGTGATTCCTGACGTCGTACTAGCATTCCTTAGATGACTAAGATGAATATGGTTTGGACACGCTCACTTTAGAAATCCAACCCATCTAGAAAGCTTTGGTAACGTATGCTGTTTGTAACGGTAATAATGATGATGGTTAACAATATTTTTTATTTAAAAATATATTAAAATAAAATTGTTTTATTTTTTAAAAAAATTATTTTTACATCAACACATCAAAATAATTTAAAAATATAAATTTAAAAATATAAAAAGAAATTATTCTAAATAGAAAAAATTCAAAATTTTTAAAAATATAACTTACACCACATTCCTAAAAAAATCCCTGTTGACATGCTAGCCCATGAAGTAATTAATATTCTTGCTTGTGTCTGTGTCTTTCACTACTGTCTATAAAAGACCCTCGATCCTTTTTTCGTGCCCTAACTTCCTCCTTTCTTGTACAACAGAAACGAAAGGAAAAAAAAAAAAAAATCACCATGTTTTCATTCGACATGGATGCAGCCGAGCCTGATGCTGCCCTAGATCTGTCTCCCTTTATTATCGTATATAAAGATGGAAGCATAGAGAGGCTCGTTGGCAACGAAATCGTCCCTCCTTCCTTGGATCCCAAATCCAGTGTCCTGTCTAAAGATGCTGTCTATTCAAAAGAAGCAAAACTATCATCTAGACTTTACCTCCCACCAGGCGTGGATCCTGACAAGAAGCTCCCCCTCTTGATTTACTTTTATGGAGGAGGCTTTTGCGTAGAGAGTGCCTTCTCGCCTGCCTACCATAATTACCTTAATATCTTGGTCGCGGAGGCTAAAGTCATTGCTGTCTCGGTTGATTACAGGAGAGTCCCAGAACATCCAATCCCTGTTCCATATGACGATTCATGGACTGCCCTGAAATGGGTTGCATCTCATGTTAATGGAGATGGCCCTGAAAAGTGGCTAAATAACCATGCTGATTTCGGAAAGGTGTATTTGGCTGGAGACAGCGCCGGTGGTAACATAGCACACCACATGGCCATGAGATATGGTCAAGAGAGATTATTTGGTGTAAAAGCTGTAGGTGTTGTCTTAATACATCCTTATTTCTGGGGCAAAGAACCAATTGGAAATGAAGTTCATGAATTAGAAAGAGTGTTGAAAGGGATTGCTGCTACATGGCACCTTGCATGTCCGACGACAAGTGGGTGTGATGACCCTTTAATCAATCCCACCACAGATCCAAAACTGGCTAGTTTGGGGTGCTCCAAGGTTCTTGTTGCTGTCGCCGAGAAAGATTTGCTAAGGGACAGAGGCTTGTTATATTGCGAGGCTTTGAAGAAGTGTGGATGGGGTGGAGCAGTTGAAACCATGGAGGCTGAAGGAGAGGGGCACGTCTTTCATTTGTTCAATCCAACCAGCGGCATTAAAAAATACGAATTGCACTTAAAGGAGTGGGGTAGCTTGGTTGTCACTTGAGGGATCTCGTTTAAGGACTCCTTGATTTTTCAATTATTCCATAACTCATTTCAATACATTTTTTTTACACTTACTTCTTTTATATTCATCGAATTCATTGTAATATTTTCGTTTTTTATGTTTCCTTTTCACATCGTATTTAATCTATACCCCATTTCATCTTATAAACATATTTAGTTCATATTATTATTTTATTTCACAACACCCTTAATTCATACCACATTTCATCTCTCAATTACAATTATATTTCTTTTCATGTTTCCCAAGCATTTTTCCCATTTTAACCAATTGATTTTATTAGTTTATCTTAACATTCATTGTATCATTATTGACTCGTAAATAAAAATCTCAATTCCAATGCATATTATATCCATTATATTTTATCCATATAAATTTACAAACTCACTGTGTTTCTAGTTGGTTTCTAGCTGGTTCCTAGCTTATTCATAAATTTTTTTTATTCTTATATATTTTACACCCATTTAGTTTCTTTAAATATATTTTTCATCTTGAATATTATTTAGATCTATTTATAATACATTCTAATGTTTCATTTCGACTTAAATATTTTTTACGTTCATTTGTGATGTGTTCCAATATTTTCCCAACTCAAATATATATCATTGCTATTAATGACACATTACAATATTTTTTCCAACTCAAATATTTATCATCTACATTTATGGCACATTATAATATTTTCCCAACTTAAATATTTCTTATACCTATTTCTAGTTGGCACTGTCAAATTTCTTTCTAATTTAAATACTTCATGTGCTCACTTTCAGTGTATTTAAATTATTTTTCTTCACTTTACATATTTTCCAATCTATGCCCCTTGACTGAATTAAATGTTTTACACATTAAATTTTATTGTTGTGATCAATTTAATTTAAATCTCACCATTATAGTTAATTCTCATTCCATGTATTAAATTATGTTGTTGCGGTACATTTACTTAAATCTCACCATTGTAGTTAATTTCTATTTCATGCATTAAATTCCGTTATTACGGTCCATTTTATTAAATCTCACCATTGTGGTTATTATTTGTTTCACATTGTCGTTATTTTTTATTTCACATATTAAATTCATTTCACAACATCATATTACTTTTTATATCTTTTTCCCCTATCCATAACCTTACACATTGTACACATGATTTACTAAGTAACACATGCATATCCATGGTCCCAATCCAAGAGTCGAATATGAAATCAACAATCCCTTGGTTGTCATCTCTAATCAACTAATTCCATAATCCTCATCATAAAAGCTGACTATGTATCTTTATCGAGTTCACTATAATGGTCCATTTAAAATTTATATCTTGTTCTATGATATTGCAATCATTTATAATTTATAAGTGGATATCTTTCGTTGTGATTATATATATATATCCATTGTTGCAGATGATTATACTTCACATATATGTTATCGTCTTTGTAGTCAATTATATATAAATTTTTTTCCTTATATGCATAAGTTCTTATGTCAATAGATTTACACAACACATAAATTTGCATTGAAAAACTAACAAGTATGAAATCATTTTAAACAATTAAAAGGTTAAGGAAATAACCCTTACCTTAAGTTACTATTATACAAGCTCTTAAGAAACCAAGTCTCGCTCCAGACACTTCTTCTACAACTCCAAACCAACAACTATTAACATTCACACCATTAAATTTAAAAGTTCATCCATGAAAATTTTCATACAATACCCCTAAAATTCAAATAATTATCC
>Ga0307517_10004856_pt1 | contig 20492 bp, 30 predicted proteins | sample 23_EM_MG_FD_194515 | JGI IMG/M metagenome (GOLD analysis project Ga0307517, IMG submission 194515) | Populus trichocarpa ectomycorrhiza microbial communities from riparian zone in the Pacific Northwest, United States - 23_EM | ecosystem: Host-associated > Plants > Roots > Unclassified | place...
GTTTACGACAGAAGGGTTGTCCGAGATCAAGGACCTCACAACATGGATCTGTCCTGGAACCCTGTCAGTTCAGAGCGCAACCACAAGAAAGAAACAAGACACCAACTGTTCTGCGCAGCGGTTTGAACGGTGATAGGCATGCTTATGACCTGGTGTACAGGTGACTGTCTGTGGTTACCAAGAGATACCGCACCCAGTTATCGAGACGCGTAATGGGCGATGCGATCGAGGGCCTCGCGCGTCACTTGTCAGCGGAGGAATCGATCCGCGTCCCGTTTTCGGCAACCTCCGCAAACCTTTCCCAGAACCACAGCGGTTCAGCCTGGGGGTGCAGATGCCTTCGGTAGAAGAATTGTCCGCAAAAGACCCTGGCCCACACTCGCTTTTGGTGTTTCTACAGTCACAGCCTAAGAAGGCGCTTTCTAGGCTTTATCAGCGGCCTTCGTCATGTTTGTGTATCTTTAGGTTTTTGCTCTGTTCCCGTCTGGTCAAATTAGAGTTGACTGACGCGTCGGGTGATTGTTGCTTGTGCTATAAGGTTACTTGGACCACTCGAAAGGCAAATTGTTATGAACATTCTTTGGCTGGATGCTTCGATACCTGCCGCTATCATGTCCTCCTGGGTCGTGCGCGAGGGTAAAAAGTCAGTCTTCCGGGTCATTCCTTACGGCAACCTCCTTTGTTGTGCGTTCATGTGCTGATCTCGGATAAACTGCTCCAGGCAATATGATCAAGCACTCATAGAACTGTCGAGGATCGATGTCCTGGTCAACTCAGCCACAGAGCTCACGCTATCGGCCACATTCAAGGCCAGCCTCCGACAAGCAATTACTGGCGGGTATGAAAGAGCAGGAATGTGCCTTGAATTAACCTGATGCCTTCCGTCCCAGAGGTTCGACAGGAAGTTTCGGAGTCCCGCTGTCCGGAGATAGTGAACATCCAACTCCAAGCATCGCCACGTTGGATACATATGCCCTCGAGAAGTGGGAGGTGATTGGTTGGGAAGTACACATTTGAACACGTATTGAACGGATTCTCCAGTCGATTCTTCATTACATGGTCTCTTCCGGGACCGGTCTACCATCAGCAAAACCATCCGCCGGTGTGGAGTATTTGCTGGAGCGGAGCGGTCTCATGGCAAAGGCGAGGTGGGCTCCATTGCAAATTCCTCGGAAACGAGGTTGACGCTTTTTCTAAAGAGAAATGTCCTCTTCACAAATCACGTCCTCTGGATTCCAGTTCCTCCTTCATACACCACATGACCAGCTTTGGGCGTTATTACTACAGTACCTTGAGATGAGCGAGGTATGTGGGCTGTGCGTTTACGCGGTCAGATCTTAAACCAGATTTAGGAGCGGAAAACGGATATCGTGGAAGTAATTAGTTTCCTATTCATGTTGTCAACAATGGAACTTGGAAAGGCAAGCCGGTTTCCTAGGGTTCCCCCGCGATGGCTCAGCAGACCATTTATTTAGGAGTATTCAGTTGACGCTCTAACAAAAGCACAAGAGCATATGTTGTCCGATCTACGCGACTATGGGCTCGTTTGGCAGAGGAAGGTGGGGCGCCATTCAAGTTAAGCGATTACGTGTTTTTACGCCACCGATAATATCCAGGCAACGCCGCGGCGCTTTTCTCCGACGCGTCTTGCGACCACGCTAACGTCGTCACTGCCGCCCTTGCCTACAGCCACCGGGGCTGGTGGTGCTGGGCCTGAGTCCAAGGGCGAAGGGTTCATCGTTCTGGAGACAAACTATCGGATATACGCGTACACAGGTTCGCCGATGCCCTGCGAATCTCGTGGACTTGGATCTAAGCTGGCTCCATTGTCATTTTTGTTAGATAACCCGCTACAAACAGCGGTACTGAATCTGTTTGTCAGCCTCAAATCTCGATTTCCAAACCTCGTAGTTGGCTCGATTACACGCGACAGCGTGAAGCGCGCCTTAATGAATGGGATAACTGCTGATCAAGTCGGTTGCTTTCGGCATTCACATTATAGGGGATGGCTTGCTGACAGTGGTGTTCCTGCCAAACCTAGATCATCAGCTACTTGACCACACACGCGCATCCCCAAATGAGGAAGAACGTGAGTCCTCAGCCCGCCTCCCTCACGCAGTCCACCTGACCGCTGATTGCCCCTCCCACGACCGCACCTCGTTCAGAAACCATTGATTCCTGTAACTGTGCAAGACCAGATACGGCTGTGGGAGTTGGAAAAGAACAGGGTCAAGTCCGATGAAGGTACGGCGCTTATCTCTATTGATATGATGCAAACCCCGCTCTCTTGTTGTCCCGCCGATTTATGCCGCGTGCGGTTCTTGTGTTGAGATGTCAAATTGACCTTCCTCGCGTTTTTTCCGACAGGTTATCTATATACATCCTTCGCCTCGTTGGCTGACTATGAATATGTGTTGAAACATGGAAGGGAGCTGGGTGTTATCCTGTGGGAAAGCGCAGCCAAGAGGTGCTTCTTCACCTCTGTAGAAGGGCACGCGAGCATCCGGCTATTCATTGAACGGTCGGGCCAAAACCAGCAGGGCAACCGTGGTTGATCCATGTCCAAGTACGCTTTCGTCTAATCTAATCTAATCTTCATTCGCATCATATTAATACGGAAGATCCCTTCACTTGCACTGCTCGAAGTAGGTCCTAGTGATAGTGTTTGGGACGCTGGCCTCAATGTTTACGGCATCTACCCTGGGCTTGGCCCCTGAACATACCTCAATTGAGCCGCATTAAGGGTGCATCCTCCCGGGCCTTTTCACATCTGGTGGCGTGGATCTCGTGGGGATGAGGCTTCGATTGTGCCTAATGCTACAAGGGTTCCAAATTAATGCCCGGGACTGCACACGGACTGATGTAGCTAATGGGGATGAGGATGCAATAAACAGCTAGCGGATTGTAAAGAGCTCCCATCTAGCAACATTCGATTATAAGGGTCAACGATACTGGTACGAATAAAGCGATAATGAAAGGGGGAAAGCACTTCGAGGTTTGGTACGGGAAACGGAATAGGGAGCGGACATTGCGGGGTTCTTTCGCAAAGAATGGTTAGGTTGAATGAGAGTAGAATAATCATGGGCGTATTGGAACAGAGAGGAGAACAATTCAACAAGTGGAGCGGGACATGTACACTGCGTCTTTCACCAAAATGGAACGGCATTAGATAAGGGAGAACCCGGAGTGGTTCGCACTAAGGAGTGCGGTGTTGTTGTTCCGGAAATGGCATATAGTAGCCATAGGGATTATATTGGTTGTAGTCGGTGTCGTAGGTCAGAGGGTAGGAAATGTTATTAGACTGGGTGTTGTAGGCCACGCGTTGGTAATGATAGGGTGATTGGACGGGTTCGTTATAGTTCGCGTGCGCGTTCGTTGAGGCATTATTCTGTTGATTCGAATGGTGTTGGTCGTTCGTCGAGTTTGGGGAAGAGTAATTTGAGGATGAGAAACTGGGGGTAGAAGGATAGGAATGACGCGAGCTGTACTCGCGGTGTGGTGCGGGAGCAGGAAGGAGTGTGGTGTAACCCGATTGGTGGGACGCTGTCGAAGACGCGATGGAATGTGCGCCGGGTAGTTGGTGTGATTCGTTGAGTTGTGGTAGGGAGTATCTTGGCGTGATCGGGTGTCCTCCTCCCCGATCGAGTACCCCTGCGCCCTGCGGCCGCCAGGGAGACACTTCTCTGGGGCTCGAGGAATCGGAGAAACTCGCATTGGAGGGAGAAATCGTCCCGGGGGGAAAGAGCCCTGATGTGACAGAAGACGGACCAGGTCCAGCCGCAGTAGGCGATGGCTCGCCGATCCCACCTGTGTGGCGATATACGTCTGGAATGGCTGGAGAATGTGTGGGACTGGGGCCGACAGGACTCCGTGGTTTAGCCGGGCGGATTGCTCGAGGACGTCGTGAAGTCCGAATCACCAAACTTGATGATTGTCGTTCTGGCTTCGCGGTCACCTCCGTACGCACGACCGAGGGTTGGGATACGGTTCGCGGGGTCAGCCGGTATTGCGGAAGCCGAAGTGAATCGCTGTCGTGATGTTCTTGACTATAGAAGATCGGGGGATGTAGTGAGTGTTCTGGCCGGAATGTCGAGTGGAACGCGTTTTGTCACACGCACATATCTACAATAGATCCGCCCCCGTTAACGTCGATCCTTGGCGGATAGCGAAAGTTGCTCGCGTCCAAAAGGTCAGCTGGGATTCCCAGGGACATGATGTCCGAGCGTCGTATCGGCCTTTGGAGTCGCTTAGAACGGAAGTCATCGTCGGTATAATATGAGATCAGGTGGTATTGGGTTCCGTCTGCGCAGACCGTGATCGTCTGTTACAAAACAGGTCGGACCCACATCTTTTCATAGAGGACGACTGAACTTACCTTCTTCACCAATCCGTCTGGCTTGAGCATGACCTGCGAATCTGACTCCTTCGGAACGACCTTCCGACGAGAGAAGGCGCTATCTGATTGCAACGCTTTGCCGGTGTAACTAGTCCGGCCGCTGTTGCGACTTGCCAACTCTCGATAAAGCTGGGGGACCGATGGTTACCACCACTGATTTCGCTTTTGATTCCGACAAAAGAGATGGTACTCACGAGGAAATTCCCTGCAATCCGTGATGCCGACCAGGAGAGGCCCTCAGTCCAACGCCTGATCCCGCTCTCTTCGACACTGAACACAAAAACAGCACCACTCCGGACGATGGTTGCCCGTTCCTCCTCGTTCAATCTGCGGGTGATGCGGGGGATGACACCTTGGCGGGCAGCTTGAATCAACCGCAGTGCGTCTGCGGTCGTCTCCACAAATCCATGGAACGGGATGTCCGGGGAGCCCGTGCTGGGATGCGACGTGCTGGTTGACATATGGAAGGGGGGAGCGGGGGGACACCCTGGGAGCAGTAATGGTGCTCGGTTATATATGAGTGGCTACGAACACGGAATCCAAGCATGGTACTTGGTGAATCGATCAAACCTCAACCCGGGTTCCTGTTCACTTGCCAGAGGGACGGCTTTGTCGTCGGCTGGGATAAATCGATTTCGATTATCGCCGGTGTGTTGACGGAAAAAACATCTGATTGGCAACCGTAAATTGTTTGTTTACTTCCGGCTACGCGGGAGGTCGCTCCCATCCGGGAGGTCCAGTTCATTACGGATTGTTGGCGTGCACTTGCGGGATGTGGACAATAGCCACCGACAATTCAACACGGGTTTATGACGACAGCCCACTTCCCGTGATCTGGCCGTCAAGAAGGCGTGTCGGCAGGGCAATCGCTGTCCTAGCAATCCCTGTGATGCTGGTCACCTCGGGGGACGGGAGAACTATTTCATCAACAGGGATATATGAAAATAAGATACCTGGGAGAAAGGGGAAAGAAAGCGTTCAACATGCACACATGAACGGGTGGTTGGAAAAAGGCAAAAGACATTGAGAGATGATCGTTGTGCCGGAGCGAGCACTAGCACTCCTCGTTGGAATCGCAGGGCAGCCTCACTTGTTGGGTGTGCTGACCTCCTCTGATTGTGCTAGCGATTGGAAGAGCGGTCGTATCAGCAGCTGAAATGTCCCATTTGGAATCGTATCCCGCGGGTCCGTCCGCAGTGTGCCGGGCAGGGGGCGTGTCCTGGGCGTGTTCGGCCTGTCAGGACAGCTCGACCAGCCATGGGACCGTATCTAGCCAGTCCCAGCAACAACCTTTCACCCCGTTGTCAGGTGCAGGTGACGTCAACTCAGTCCGCCTCATCGCAGCAATCAGTCCTCGGCTATCCCCCCAAACCCTCCCTTATGGAAGGTTCACGCCCAGGCGAACCAAAATATCGCCACAAACCGTGCCCGTTCGTTCTTCCGCTCGTCTTCTCCCACCGGATGCCCAACCGTCGGTCGCCGCCGTGACAGATTTTCAACTCCGACTCCGCGAATGTCGCTTATGCCCCCCAACGGCGACCTACCGAGAACGGTATATGCGGCTCAAACCCCAGGATCCGACTTCCGTCAGTCGTCAAGAGAATCTCTGGGCGCGATCTCTTCAGCATCTCTCCCAGGGTCATCGGCGCTTCTTTTTCATGCGGGTATATTCGCCCCGACTCCCTGGACATTGGGAGCCACCACCCATAGTTCTGTTAGGTTCAGCCTAGCCCGCATGGGCTGAATATTGAGTACACATCTGGATATGAAGACCGCCCCTATGTGGCGCTTGGCTTCCGGCTTTGTATTGATCGCAGAGATCGACATTCGATGCCCAAACATTCAGCGTTCATTCTTCGCACACGTTCTTCTTTGTCTCCGCGACATACAAGTGACAGACGTGCGTGTATACGGCATGAAACATTCACCGGAGGGCTCGTTCTGACGCCCCCTATTGATTCAGCCCGCTCCCGTTCTTGATCTCTGGGTGCCGTATACCATTATTGAACACCGTCGAACTCGAGGTTTTCACGCGAACGAAGGACCCCGTTGTATCAGGTGCGTCCACAATCCTACGAGTAAGCTGTACGTACTGATCCTGTAATGATCTCCTCGCCGCGGTGCGGGGGCTCAGCATTCAATCGTGAAAGTTTCTCAGGCTGGGGGTCCGTCGGCTCGGCTGTTTTCGCCACAACGTTGCCGCAGGGTACGTACGCAATCGGAGTCACCGGTTCTCTAGCGCCAGGTTCATCCACTTCGCGAGGTCATGAAATCCAATACCTCGCACCAGATGGCAGAGGTCCTCTCTCTCGAATTTCACCAATATCCGGCCTTTTTCACCCGTAAAAGAGGGCAGGAAATAGAAGTTTCATTATTTATGCCGTAAGTATGATCTCTTGCGGCCAAACACACTGTCCCACTTACTGTTTTCGTCGTCATCAAACTGACAACATGCTATGTCGTTATCGAATAGACGCCGTTTTCGAGGCTTTTGTCGGCTCACTCGGAAGAGGAATCCATTGTATTATTGCCTTGTGGTTTCCCGACAGATGGAGTCCCCTATCATGGCAGCCTCACTGCGGGGGTGTGGCTAGGACGGAGCCTCCATCGCTCAGTGACTATATAACCCCAACGGTTTAGTGGGAAAAAATTAAACAGTCCCTCTCTGACTCTCCACCTGATACTCCATGTCGTTGCAAACACAGCCCATAGTTTCCCACAGCCTCTCGCCACTAGAGCGCTGCGCCCAAGAGGTCCTGGAACGAATTGTTCTCTTCGCCGTCGAGCAGCGCTTCCTAGGACCCCCGTCGGATTTATTTGCCCTCCTCACTACCTCGAAGACCATCAATTTTGCTTTGTCCCCTGAGAAAAATTACTATCTCTACGGCAGGATCTTCGCACTCAAGTTTGACACCGCCGCTGCCTCCAGACGCCTCTCCGAACGATGGCTAACGAACAAATCCCTCTCCACCGAACTCCGTGTCCGATTTGGAGCATTCAGAAGGATTCGCCGGGGCGACGATGGTCACATGCTCCAACACGACCTATGGACTGTATTCCTTATCATCCTCGAACACGACCACAAGAATGCGCTGCAACTAACGGAATGGGCCAGAGCACATATTTTTGCGGGTGCCGTTGCCGAGCGCTGGTTTTATGGCGGTTACGGGCCCGAGTTCGGCGAGAATGCAGGCGGCCTAGTGTGTAGGATCATCTGGGAGCTGGTGCGTGAAGGTCAGTTGTGTATGACCCGTACTGCACTCGATGATCGCTTTGACACAGTCGACGCTAGCTGACCTCACGGAGGTGTGGCGACGGAAGCTGCGGGCTTCGTTATGTGAACATGTCCTTTGTGGATACCGGGTCGGCGGCTTTTCTCCCATCCTTTCTATTGTGTCGCTGACCGACACAATAGTCTTCTTCATTCTACGCCTCCGAGGAGTTCTTCATGATTCGAGGGCAGCCCAGGGAATTGGAGGAGCGGATACGGGGTAACCCGCCTGCGTCGACGCACGTTCAGTATTACGGACATACCATCACAATCGCTGCGCCACCGCTGGCATCGGCCTGTCTGTCAGCTTACATGCTATCCATGGAGCCAAATGTGTTCCGTTATACACCTGGGTATATGACGGAGTATATCCCTGGCAAAACGTTCAGTGAACGCATGGACGACGAATGGCACAGACTCGTCATGTGCCACAGTGTAACCGCCCCTCGGAACCCACTCGCTGGAAAGCGCTTCACCCCTTCAGCTCTAGTCGGTTCGTGGAAGGGTACCCTCATCGTACGCCTTTCTATTCTTTCGGTTTCAATTCAAAACAGTTCGCGCTGACCTCGGGTCACCCGAACCAAACCACCTATAGGTTCCAAACATTGCCCAGTTCAGGGGCTTTTTGGATTCCAATCAACAACAAAACCCGCTCCGCATCTCCATGACCCCCAGTGAAGCGGAGATGGAGCTCCGCGAACACCACTGTTTAGGTGATCAGACTGCCCTTTTGGCGGGCACAGACGAGGATGGGGTCGGCGAAGATCCTCTCAACGCATGGTTTCCTCGAGGTTCCATATTCGAGGAGAGTAACGTAAGTTTGCTGTGCTCCCTTCTCCGTATTTCTTTTTGTCTGCGAACCATTTCCCCGCTTCCTTGCGAGAAGTGGCGTGATGGCGCTTGACGGAATTAAACAAGGAACGCTGACTGAGGGCTTCTCGGTTTTGTTTGTGGATTTGAATAGGGCGAACTCGAAGTACACGACCCAGATGAAGATATCACGGTGGTATATGATACTTATCGGACCGACACTGAGCACCCCTACGCTTCTGGATACGTTCATGAAGGGCGTTGGGTCTCTGGCGACAGGGTAGACTCCGAAGAAGAAGAGTTGGAGCAACTTGCGGCCGAGATCATTAATAATGGGCCGGACATCCAAGATGAGACCCAGGGATTGGTAGATAATCCTTCCTACATCGACGACGACGAGTGGCAAGATACGGTGGAACATCGCCATTCCGGCATCGGGGATATCATGATCACTGGAACGGTACGTCCAGCATTCAGTTTTTAGCCCCTCTTGATACGGGCTTGCCTGCCCGTTGATACTGGTCTGTGGAGTCCGACACTTGGGTTTCCACCCATTGTCATGTCCTGACCGTTTCCCGGACCAAGTCTCTCGGGATTATACGAAGAGTGAATACTGATTATCATCACGGCGATCGCCCTCCTGGATTCTTTTGGTGCGATGTACAGATGAGGACCGGCGATCGTGAATATCCGCTAGTGGGACGCATTCGCTCGTGGGACGCTTTGATCATCCTGCTTCGTCTACCGGTGAGTCCCCTGCTGTTCATTTCCCGCCAACTTTTCCACCCTCTTCGTCGTGGTTTCCGGGTCGGTCCCGGTCATTTTTCCCCCTTTTATTTTTCTTTCCCGGACCCGCTGATTGAGTTCACGGGTTCCTGGCCTCGTTCTCTCATCCTCATTTCACAACAACTTACCAACTCTTTTGAATTACGCGCTCTTTTACCCTTCACTGCTCCATTCTTCTCGGTTGTTCCTCGCTCGATTTGTCCTGTCGCATCTCAACTCACTTCGCCTCACCTCGTGGCACGGCACCCGACGGGGATTCACATCGGGTAGAGCACTCCAGACGATCCTGAGGACACCAATTGGGTTTTCAGGGGTTACGTACATGGAGAGAGGCATTTCGTCGGGCGGTGGAAACAAACTTTCACACCACTCGGCGAGGTTGGGTGGGAAGGTGGCTTCATGTTCAGAAAGGATTTGTGATCGTAAGCCTAGAGGTTTATTGGACGGTCACCTTTAAAAAGCTTAACGTTATGTACTCCTCTGTCTACAATGATATGCTTTACCGTTTCATCATAACCCAAACTCGGAATCAAATCGACTGTTTGATCGTTCCGGCTTCTTCTCCGCCTTGTGGTCGGTATATATCGGACGGCATGTATTCGTGCTTTTGCACGACCCAGAACTCTGGTGTTTGCGGGTGTTCCCTGAAGGCCAAATGAAATAACGGTCGGAGCCGTTGATGATGATAATCTCGCCAAGGGACAGACCGGAAGGAAGAACGGATGGGAATTGTTTTATTTCCAATGGGGAGGAGCTAGAAGGAACTGGAATAACATCCAGATTCCACCTACGCTTGGATTTCACTCATGCTGTTACGGCATGTTCGCCTCGAGGCTCGAGGGCTGTTTCCGGAATATGTGGCGGGTGCCTTGCGTGCAAATTCTATTCTCATCTCGTATCACACAGACATGGTAGGTGGGTGGTGATGCGGCCATGAGCGAATGGAATACGTGGGATGATATTGCAGATTCAGTGGGTGACCCTGCATCAATATGGACAATACACCAGGACACATGGGGGCAATGAGGATTGAAGGTATTCGGAGAGTGCGTGGTTGGCTGCCTCCTTGGAAGGCAGGTTCCGCCCCACAACGCGTAACAAGCCGGTGATCCGGTCCTTCCCGGGAGGTCTCACTGGGGTCGAACCATTCGTGCTCGGTGAATTGTCCATCACTTTTACCAAAAGTACCTCCGCGCGGATCGTTACTCGTGCAGTTGGCGACAGTGAGGTCGCAGTGTTTGTGAATTTCCATGATTTGTCCGGGGAGAGCCGCCAGGCACATGAATGATGAAATGGTGGACATGGTGGACGTCTTGAATGAATCGGCAGGACCTTCAAGCATCTGCCCGTTCACGGGGTACTTGGGTTCATACCATACGTTTCACTGGGCGCAGACTGCAGCCGAGAAAAGCCACTTTTGGAGTTAGACCATTCTCGAAGCAAATATGGATACATAACTCGTAATCCGTTGAATTGGGGCAGGGGGTGCGACTGACACGATGAGAGAGCTCCGTGCGGTCCCGGGCTAATACTGAACTGGGGAGACAACGAGGCGGCGCTTTCGCCGTCAACGCAGGTTTGAGGTCGGATATGTTATGCCGTACGTGGAACGCGCCGATGAGACCCGGTATGACATTCGGCGCAAGCGATATGAAAAGCGTGGCAGACGGTGACGGCGAGCTTGCCAAAGTTAGATACTTGACTGAACCTAAACAGCGCCCTTGAAAACGCAAGTCAGAGCATTGGAGTGCCATCAAGGGCTTCCACACGTTCGCTGCAGCGGGATGCGGACAACCAGGTCACCTCGCAGGGCCCCTGGCGGCCATTCTCTGGTGCCTGGGCTCGACTGAGAACCGTGAAGCTCATCTGTCGGCGGCAAATTGTAGGGTCTGAGGAACGCCGCCGGGTTCACCGGACAAGGAGTGCACTGGCAAAGCACAGGAGACCGATCAGTGACTCCGGCTCACGGCCCAAGATGGGCTCCTCTTGCCGGGCGTTGTCTTCATCCTCTTCGTCCTCCGTCCCCCCCTCCCTCCCTTAGCCATGGTCGCCGCCAAATCTTCAAACGAACGACCGTACACTGGCGTTCCGACCAACAGACCGTCTCTGAGGAACTCGATGTATTGGTCAACCTACAACTCGAACCGTCCAGATGATGCTCCACCTCCTGTGGTTCCACCGAAAGATCCCCACTACGACCCAGTGTTTCTCAGCCCTGTGTCGACCACATTTTCATCGGATACCTTCACACGGCCACGGCATACCAGCCTCAGCGTCTACGAACCACAGTCCGCAAGTATGGCTTTCCCCCAGCCGCAGCCGCACCGGCTATCTTCGCGGCGCTCATTCTTTGGCCTCGCATCTCCGTCCAACCACAGGCTATCAAAGAGTGATACGGGATTGAGTGCTAGCAGTGAATCCCTGTGGAGACCGAACCAAAGCCGAGAGTCCTACGCCACAACGGTATTTGTTCCTTTTATTTCCCTTGGGCAATTCCCATGACACCACTTCCGACCAGCCGGAACCACCTCCTCCGGACAAAGCCCGTGACGCTATGTACGTCGAACAGTGTTTGGTCTCGAGTTGTGATAGAATGTGACCGTTTCTCGCAGGCTGACAACTGAGGAAGGTCTCACACTATTCCAAAAGGGCCAACTCCCCGATGCAGATCAAGATTGGTACCGCTTAGTGCCCAAGGAAGCCAGAGATGTGCTAGACAAGAACGAAGTCAAACGACAATCCATCCTCTTTGAGGTCTTCAAGTCCGAGAAAGACTACGTTGCTGATTTAGAGCTTGTGCAAGAGGTATGTCCAAAATAATGTTCTTACAGACCGGTGTTTCCAACTCCTGAACCCTCTCCAGGTGTTTATCGATGGTCTACTAAACGCCGATCCACCAGTAGTTAACTCAGACAATCTACTACCGTTCATCTCCGAAGTATTTGGCAGCGTCGACGCCATATTGAGTCACCACCACCGAATGCTCGCAGCTCTCTTCTCGCGTCAACGGGAACAGCACCCGTTGGTGCAGAGTGTAACGGACATTATTCTAGACAGTCAGTCCGATACGCCTATTTTCTTGCTGCGCAACGCTCAAGCCTATCAACTAGCTTCCCTTCTCTTCCGTTCCGATTACGAGACCTACATTAAGAGTTACCCTCTCGCCGAAGCCCGACATCGTTCTGAGCTCAAGAAAAACACAAAATATCGCGAATGGTTACAACGGTGTTATCAGGACCCTCGGGTGCGGAAGCGAGACCTGGTTACCTTCATTTCGCGACCTGTTACACGACTCCCACGATTATGCATGTTGCTCGAGGCAATCCTCAAAATCACGGACTCGGAGCATCCTGACAGGGAATCGTTGCCGTTGCTCATCAGCATATTGAACAATTTTGTAAAATCGACACAGCCTGGCATTGCTGTCGCGGAAGGGAAGGTCAAATTTTGGAATTTATGTGAGAGCTTGGGGTATGTCAAGGGCGAGATCGTGGTATGTCATACTAATATCGTGCGACCATCGGAGATGCTAATGCGCCCAGGATATGGACCTTTATAACGAGAGCAGGACCCTCGTCTACTCTGGCACACTAGCGCGACGCATTAGATCAGATGTGGGACATGCCTGGGTAGACCTACATGTGGCCCTCTTGGACAATTATCGTCAGTTCAACCCACCGACTTCACGAAGAAATACACTTAAAAGTCAGCAGTCCTGTTAACAAGGGAAGAGCAACGCAATGGCGCGACAAAATATCTTATCGCATCCAGAGTAAGGGGGTACCATTACGTGCTGAACGAGGTGTATCTAATGTCTCTCTAGCCTATACCCCTGGAATTCCTCCGACTCGGCTCCTTCGATGACCCGGCCGACAGCAGGAGGGAGAGATCGGAAGACGCAGGGATATTCGACAGGGTACGGCCGACGTACAAGGCAGTCTATCCGTTTACATTTTACCATGCGTCCTCGAAAGCCACGCGGAGGTACACGTTGTACGCCCCGAGTGACAGCATGCGAAAGAAGTGGAAGTATGCACTTGCGGACGCCATCACGGTCAGGAAGGTCCACCAAGAGTCGAATATGGTGCGCATGTTGGATTACTTTATCGAGAATGTGCCCTCACCTCTGTCTCAGTGGCTCGCCCCGCATGACGTTCGGACCGGATTCTATAGGTACTTGAAGCCTGGTCAACCTCTGGACGATAAGATTCATATTTTGGGGAGGATTACCGCAACTGCACCGATGTGTAAGCGAGGTTTGCGTTTTGGCCCGAGTAGATCCCGTGGACTGATCCGTCTGATGATAATAGTTGGTTATCGGAGGAGTTTTATGATTATTGGGTCGGGGACGGGCATCTACACCGCCAGACGAGGGAAATCTGGTGAGTCGTGGCCACTGTCTAATACCCGGACCCCCACAAATCTTGTATCCGGTCAGATCTCACGAAGATCCTGGACATCACGAGCCCGACATCAATATACACCCTCGCAGACTTCAACAAGGTCATCATCCACCACAACAATGAGATTATCTCATACTCTCTCGACATGATTGCTCGGTTCAGTCTCGGAAGTTCGTCCAAAGCGAGCCTGGAATCAACATACGAGAAAGTATCCGGGAACGAGGGGAATGTTCTCTTCTGTAAACCAGGAGTGATTGGGAAGAGGACTATGCGTAAGCTTATCGCTACACCCCTTAATTTCTGGGCGACTTATCGAATCCTTTCGAAGTACTCTATGCTGCGAAGAGCTTCATGCAAGTCACGATACACGCACTCGAGGTGATCCTACCCAGTGAGGCGCATACACAGTCAAGGAGAAGGCAAGAGGGATCACTGACCTTCAGGTCTTTTGGTGATGTATGCGGTGTACCAACTGTCATTCCCTTGTCTCTGACTGCCGTGTTCTTGCCCACAGTCATTTACTGTACCAAAAGATGCATATGACATTACGCTCCTCACGAGAACCATTGGAATCTGTACCGAGAAGGGTATCGTCGTCGCGGATCCAACCAAGTGGGTGGCTTGGTCTTCTCCCGCAGCTTCGGGCGAACTGACATCTATTGCACAGCCTGACAAGTGGTACATTCTCCCTCGTTCCTGATTTCACTGGGGCGCACGAGAATGCTGCTCTTGGCTCTCTCAAATCGAAGTGTGAAGAAGCGAAGCCCCTCGGGATGGTCAGGTGTGACACGTCGGAGTTACTTGTTGTTTATGATGGTACGCGAGGACATGGAACCGATAGCCCGGTTCATTGGGCTGACGAAACCCTTGACCTCGTTTAGATTTGGGATGTTATATCACCAGACACGGCAAACCGACCCGTTCGTGCAGCTATATCCGATGGGAGACCAAGGCGACCTCATTTGCCCATGTCGGCGTCCACCTTGTTCTTTTCTCCTCCGAATTCGTGGAGATCCGACACATCCATTCGGGGCGCCTCGTCCAAGTTCTCGAGGGCGAGGACATTCGCTTGCTGTACCCCGGGCTGCTACCAGGGGAGAAGGTTGTGTTAATGGCACTGAGAGACGGGACTGGGGATACACCAGGACCAAAGGACAAGATAATTGAATTGGTTGAAACGCGGGAGATCAAGAGGTCGCCTTCCACTCCGTCGTCGGCAACGCCCACCCCGCGCTCTGAATACACCGCCAGCGATATCTGGGATATGTGGGAGTAAGGTCTGGCCCCTGTGATAGACCAGACCGTGATAGTGAACGATGCTTAAATGAAGTACAAATTATATGTAGCCATTCCCCCTTCTATTTTGTAACGCTTTTGTATTGTTATCGGCCTATGGATTTGCCTTAAGTGTATGTGGTGATCGATTACCCTACCGTACTTCTTCAGACTTGCGTTTGTATTGTTTGGGCCCATAATGTCAAGTTTTATTCTAATTAACTTGCCACTCGCGAACTTGCCAGGTGATGCTAGCCGCAATCGTACCCGGGCGCGCGAGACGCGTTCACAATGTTCGCGACCCCCCGAGAGTTCGTCGTCACAGCTGGTGCCACCCTGGGGGCAAGTTACCGCTTTAGGTTTGTTCCTTGTGTTCTAGCCAATAGGGGGCTCGGGTGCCTCAGATATGATGAGTGGGGGCGTCGGACAATCATGAGTTGCGCCTACACCGATTCGTTCTTTGTATACATGGACTAGTACATCGCTACAACCTTGTTGCGCTCCACCAAATCTTCATCTGCAGATAGGTGCGCTCGAAGCGCCTGGAAACCGTTCCAGTAATTCAGCATGATTTGTCAACTCGAGTTTGGGAGAAACACACCTCGTTGACGGCCAGATACTTCGTGACAAAATTATCCCCCAAACCTTTCCTTAGCACTTCGCTCTGGTCCAGGTGCTCCCTCGCTTCTTCCAGCTTCAACGGCATCTTCCTTTCACCAATACCCAGCTCCTCCCTCTCCTCCTTACTAAGCGTAGCAGCAATCTCCTTGAGACTCGCGATCTTCAGCGTCTTTCCTGTATCTATCCCGTGGACGGCGGCCGCTAGGATCGAAGCCAGGTACAGATACGGATTAGCCGTCCCGTCAGCGCACCGGACCTCGAACCGATGAGATCCAGGATTCCCGCAAAGCCTGACTGGAGCCTCGCGGTTTTCCGCCCCCCAGCAGACATAAGTCCCACCACTCCACATCCCATCCCCCGTTCTTGCGTACGACGTGGCAGTCGGGAGGGACAATGCGGAGATCGCTTGTATGCTGTCGAGGACGGATTGGAGGAAGACGGCCTCTATTGGCGTGAGCGTTGGCGCTTTTGGCGACTTTTCACCTTGGAATGTATCTGAGTGAATCGAAATATTGGTGTGAGCTCCGCTCCCGCCTGTTACCAACGATTTGTGAGTACCGGTGTCATGAGTGAAATGGGGGTGACGAACAACTATACCCAAATACCCTCGGAGCGAAGGTAGCCCTGAGTTTATGCTTGCTCGCAATGTTGTAAATCAACTCCCGGCTGTACACTAACGCATCTGCTGCCTGAAGTGGTGATAGAGGTCCCGTTACCACCTCGTATTGGCCAGGGGCGGCCTCTGCGTGATACATTTGGACCTCGATGCCGCCGGCCTGCAACGCATCCGCGATCTCCTCGAGGACGATGGCTCCAGCGCTGCCGGTGTAAATGGATGCCGTCGTGGACCAATTGTGGATGCTGATCGGTTCAGCCTCCGGAAATGTGGACTTTAAGAGGATGAACTCCATCTCGAACCCAACAAGAAATGAAGCACCGCGTTTAGATGCTTCTCTGAATGACGCACGTGATAAGACCTTTGTTTGAGAAGTGACTCATGGGGCTAAGAGGGGATGACTCACGAGGTCTGGCGGGCCAGCAACGTCCTCGGGCAAAGATCGTACTCCAGAGGCAGTTCTGGACCGACGTGGGAGTTCTGGAACCATCCGAAGAGGATAGCATGTCCGGGTGCATACGTGCACAACCTCATCGAGCTCAAATCTGCGACGTACAGATAATTTCCCGACGCAGTGAACCCATCCACGATGTTCAACCCCACCAAACCTAACGCACACCCCACAACAGACACTCCGGGTCTCCCGCTCGCGGAATCGAGCAACCTCTCGAAGTAGTCAAGGGAGAGAACACGGCATCGAGCGACATTGTGTAAGTCGAGCCAGGTGAGTCTAATGTACTTGAGCTGGTGCCATTTCTTGAGGTAAAAGAGGTCTGGAGCGGTGAAAACCTTATCAGCAGAGTACTTGACCCCGTATGTGGTTGGCTCATTTGTCGTGGTCATAGTCGAGATGAGGCGACGGGATGGTGTTCTCAGGGAAAGATGTTCTTATAGGATGAGAAAGGTAAGCCCCACTCGCACATCGACGCTCATTCGCCTCCTCCATCACTACCCCGGCCCGGCGGTGTCGGTAGTATAACGGCCGCACGGAACGGTTACACACTTTGCCCACGGCTCAGCGCTCAGGCCTCAGGTGTGGGGGAAACGGATTGGGGGTGTCGGAAACCTCCCCGGACTTAATAGTGGCGTGCACAGTCTGATACTACACCAATGTGCTCACGCTTGGTCGGCCCTAAGGCCCTTCGCTTCGCGAATGGGGGTAGTCAAATGCTGTCTGTCGCCCCCTGAGTTGAAACCCCCGACGTCTACAATCGTTCATGTGGTAATCTCCGCAGATTCGCTCAGCTTCTCTAGAGGGGAAAATCATATAGTTGAAAGTTTAATAAAAAAAAACAAGGGATATCAAGGGGCCCTCAGTCGATATGAAGGTGGTGGAGAGGGAGGGGGGAAGAAGTGAGACGGGTTGCAATCTTGATCGAAGGGCGGCGTGCCCGGTGTCGATGAGGGAAGGGAAGGAAGTATCGGTGTGAATCTCTAAGTTCTATCAGTCGCCGGCGTGCCGCTCATTCATCAACTTGCTGGAGAGTCTCGAAATTTCGGAAAATGCTGCTTTCAACGAGTCCAGTTTGGGATCTAATTCGTCAGCTCTTGCTTTCATCTATGACGTTGAGTCAGGGTGAGGGTGGTGGGCTTGTGGGGATTTATCGATCAACGTACGGCAGAGATGGTGTCGCTGGCTGCGATTAGCTCATGATGGTGGTTGTACACCAGAGATTGACGGTCGTTGTCCAACGATCTAATCTCTGTATGGGACCAAAACGTTGTCAATTTCCAGAAAACGTGGGGGGTGGATAGGACAGGCGCGACATACCCGAGAGCAGTTCGCTTTCACGCTTTAGGAGGGTGGCCAACGACGAAGTTGTGATCAATTGGTCGTAATAAGCTTTGGCGTCAAATGCGGGGGAGTCTACAGAAGCGGAGAGGAATGAGCGGGGTAAACTTGTAAAAACAAGATCTATTGGCTCACCCAAATCCATGGGGTCTTGGGGCTTCCCGCTGGGGGGTGGAGGTCCGACTCCCAATCCATAATGCTTCCTCAACAGGTCCCGTGCTTTCGACCGGGTTCGATCCGACTGATTAGGGTTTGGTAGTGAAGTCGTGGATGCATTCGCTGACCCGGAAGAGGACGTTCTGCGAATCGAATCGCTGCGACTTGGTGGTGTTGATTGGTGGGACAACACGCGTGTGCGGGGATTTGTTGATGTGACTCCGGATTCTAGCGGAGGAGACTGTGGCCGTAGTGGCGAGCCAAAATTCCGGGTGGACGACGGACGTGGGGGCGGGGTCGACGGAGGAGATGGCTGAGAGGAAGACATTTCGCGGAACATAGCCCCCACGTGGATTAACATTCCCGCCGATCAGTCTAGCGCCAAGTTCCGCCAGGTCAAACTCCGTCGCCCACTTATCCCGCGGTCAAACCTCGAGATGGAGGCACTCAGGACACTTTGGTCTATCCTTCACGACATTTTCTATGGTATAGCGGCACCATGCCCTCTTGATGATATGGATTTAGGACCTACAAAGAACACTGAGAATCCCGTCATGGTGAGTTGCCTGCAGCGACGGAACCCCTGGATGAAGTACCGATTTTTTGGACAGATCCAATTCTTTACGTGGGACTGCGAACATCCTCAATTGAGTTGGTGGAAGTACTTTGAGAGGAAGGTTCCAGATCTCGAGAGTCTCGGATTCACCCAAGTGTGGCTGCCCCCGCCAAACAAGGCAACGATCAAGGTACGTCCGGCGCTCATGTGACCGCCCGCTTCCCCTCACTTGTATTACAGACTGGGCAGGGTTATGATGCTTATGACCTTGTATGTCATCGGGGGTAGCCTTACCGCTCATGCATTAACGACTTTCAGTGGGATCTCGGAGAGTTTAACCAGAAGGGCACTGTCGCGACTCGCTGGGGGACTAAAGGCGAGCTGGTACACGCAGTGGCAGCTGCGAAACAACGTGGCATGGATGTTATTATTGACGCAGTTCTGAATGTTTGTCACATTCATTCCAGTGGCTCGACCACGTGCTAACCCGAACCGTAGCATAAGATTGGCGCTGACCAGAGGGAAAGGTTTATGGCGACCCCAGTGGATCCAAAGAACCGTCTAGACGAAATAGGGCCGTCGAGGGAGATAGAGGTACGGTGATTCATCCATTTCCAGCCCCGGCGCCTAGAACTCACCGAACAGGGGTGGACACGGTTCAACTTTCCGGGGAGAGGCAGCAAGGTGGATATTCTGACACAACATTCCCGTCGTGTACTGAAATTGGTTTCCGCCATAGTACAGCACACTGAAATGGACCCACGAGCATTTCACAGGTGCGTAAAATCTATGGTAACTGGCAGAGCCAGCCCACGAATGAAGTTCCTCAGGTATCGACTGGGACCATGCCACGAAGAAGCGCGGGGTTTACCGAATGACTGAGAAGAGCTGGTCCCCTAGAGTAGACGACGAGCTTGGAAACTACGACTATCTCCTCGGGGTCGACGTAAGGCAGTACTCACGCACCTTTACATGAGTGCATACTAACTATTTGAAGGTCGACCACAACCACCCGGATGTTGCCAAAGATATGCTCGCCTGGGGTCCCTGGGTATTACAAGTGTGTTTTCCTAACGGTGGGTATCAGTGCGTTTCCTGAGACGATAATGGATACATAGGAGACGGGGGGGAATGGATTCAGACTGGATGCGATCAAGCACATGGATCGCAGATTTCTTCGACAATTCGTATGTTCTCGTAGATCAATCATTGAACGAGTTAGTACTCACATTCAGAACTCCTAGATCAGACACGCACGTCAGGCCACCGACCGACCTCGGTTGTTTGTGGTCGCTGAATACTGGTCCGCTGAGTAGGTTCACCCCATCCTGGTCTCCAAGAACTATCACTTCAACCTTCGGTTGTTCTAGCATCAAGCGGATCATGTTCTGGATCAAGTTATACGGTGGCCTGGTGCAGCCCTACCTCTACCGTCAAAAGTTTTTGTGGCTGACTAAGATCTTCTAATGTTTCTCAGACATCCTTCTTCGACGTCCCACTACACGATAACTTCTGGCGGGCGAGTGAAGCGGGTTCAAAGTATGATTTACGGAAGATTTTTGACAATACTGTCGTGAGCCTTCGACCCAAAGATGCCGTGACATTTGTGGACAACCATGAGTGAGTTCGCGAATCTCCCTCTCCGAGTTTAGAGATACAGTTCCAGAGCCGTTAACAAACCGGGGTGTTTCAAGCACGGTACATGCTTGGTTTCTTCATGACCATTTCCCTCATACTTAACACGCGAGGTTTATCCAGCAAATCGGACAATCCTTGGAGAGCTGGGTGAGCGGTGGCATCGTCATGTCAG
>Ga0307517_10004857_pt1 | contig 20490 bp, 22 predicted proteins | sample 23_EM_MG_FD_194515 | JGI IMG/M metagenome (GOLD analysis project Ga0307517, IMG submission 194515) | Populus trichocarpa ectomycorrhiza microbial communities from riparian zone in the Pacific Northwest, United States - 23_EM | ecosystem: Host-associated > Plants > Roots > Unclassified | place...
ACCCACCAGGCGTACAGAGCCACCGCTGGTGGGGTTATTCTCGACCATATCATCCACTCCACCTCGACTCCATGTACGAGCGATAAGAGCGTAGAATCCGCAGCGGGTTTCTTTCTTCTTTCCCTACGCCCCCTAAAACTCTCCTCGACGACCTCCGCACCTCTCTCCAGAACGACCTTATGCTCCCTAATCGTCGGCAAATACGATTCCATGTACCTCACCACCACAGCCTTGGCCAGCAAGTAGTTCACATCCTCTCCTCCCGAGGGTATTGCAGTCACCGGCTCGTCATCTTTCGCGAGCTGTTTGGCGAGCTCCTGACGACGGTTTTCGGAATCCGTTCGTGGGAGTGGAGCTCGGAGGTGGGCGTTCGAGGGAAGGAGTTCGGTGAGATCGGCGGTCTGGGATGGCCGGTAGGGAGAAGGGGATGTGGGAGGAGAGAGGTAACGCTGGTAGCGTGCGAGAATCGCCATTCTCTGGTGTTGTTCAAGTGTGAGAGGTTCGAACCACAGGGGTTGTAGATGGGTCAATTTTGGGAGAGAAAAAGGGTCCCTTTCACATTTAGGGTTTCGTTGCCGCCCGAGCTTCCGCTAAACGTGCGCGGAACGTTCTCCACACAGATCGATCATGAAGCACCAGACGTGTACAAGAATACTTCTGATGAGAATGGAACCAAAGAATGAGTGGGATGTATTATTGAAATTAAGGTGTGCGGGATTACGATCGCTCTGGACAGCAGTACGTAAGTACCGGGGGGATATGTGCCAGGAGGGGGACGGGAGAAACTCACAGATGATATACCGAGATCTACTCGACTTTTGACTCGCGAGACTTCTTCAACTCATCTCTCGCGTCCTCTACATACCCCCTCATAAGACCCACGACCTTGGTAAGATTATTCGAGAACTTGGCCGAGACAGGAACTACCTCCAGCGGACCGAGTTCATCTTCGACGAACTCGACGAGTCTTTGAAGTTTTCGTCTGGCATCCTCGACCAATTGGGGATCCTGATCGTCACCACCCAGAAGATCAGCCTTGTTAGCGATGACCATGCGAGCGCGTGCGCTCATTCCGTGTTGGTAAGCCTCCAACTCGTCACGGAGTATCCTAAGCTCGTCCCAAGGTGTTGGGCCGGAGAGATCGACGACGTAGACGAGAGCGAGTGACCGTTCCATGGAGCGGAGGAAGGAGTGACCCAATCCAATGTCTTCCGAGGCACGGGAAATGAGTCCTGGGTTATCGGCAATGGTAAAGCGGAATTGCTCGATGAGGTCGAAGTCATGGCCACCGTGCGCAGTAGCATCGTCGGCCCCCGTCAGTTTCTGGTTACGGGTTAACGAGTTGGCGAAGGCACCCTGCTCCATGAGTTGAAGATGGCGCTCTTCTTCAATACGAGTTTCGTCGTGAACAACACCTTCTCCCCTCCAGCCCTCGAAGATTCCATCATTCGCGACTCGGATGACACCGACAACTGGATTGAGGGTAGTGAAAGCGTAACTCGCAACCTCGCTCTTCGCGCGGCCGCCCGTCAAAGCTCGAAGGAGGGTGCTTTTCCCGGCGTTGGGCATACCCACAAGGCCGATATCGGCCAAAATCTTGAGTTCCAACGAGAGAGTGACGAGCTCGCCTTCGTGACCTCGGGTGGCGAACTTTGGTGAACGATGGTTTGTACTGAGGAAGTTTGGATTACCCAGGCCACCAGCACCCCCAGAGGCGATCAGGTGGCCTAGGTTTTCACGGTTCCCAAGACCCAAGGGCGAATCGTCTGGAAGGGCAGTGTCCTCTGCGGCGTCGAGGTCGAGAAAAATAGGGTTGAGAGCTCGCCTCTTCATCTCTATCCTCCTCGCCCGTTCCTCTTTCCAAAGGATCCTCTCGGCTTCCTTGAATTCGGCACGCTGAACGTTGTCGTCCTGATAGCGGGGATAGTGAACCCATCTCCTGGCACGTAACCTATCCAGTCTGTCCTCAGGAGATAAATCTGCGAGGGACTCTTCCTCGGCCTCCCACTCGTCCTTGAAGTTGAACTTGGTCGCTTCCTCTCTGGTCAACTCACGCACGACGGTTCCGAGAGGCACTTTGACCACGAGGGGAGCGCCGTTTCTGCCACCTTGCCACGTTCCTTGACCATGAGATCCGAGATTTCCGCGTATTCGTGGAGGAACCGAAGAGAGAGTTGTAAGATGGGGTGTTGGGAGGAAATAGACGTCGCCTCCGCGTCCGCCATTGCCGCCTGAGGGTGGACCGAAGGGTTTATAGAGTTCGCGGTGGAATGCGACGCAGCCATCACCGCCTTTTCCTGCGCGTACGTGGACAATCAGATGGTCGAGAAACGTCTGCCCCTGCGCAAGAGAGTGAGAGATCAGCTTCAAGGAGGTTGGGTTAAAAACGTGACATACACCTTGCCTACGTTTCCACTCTGTCCTGCGTTTTCGCCGGGCGAGTTCCTTCAGGTTATAGGTGGTTTCGTCGACAGGAGACGCGACGGATGCGTTGGCTGGGAGAGATGAGAAGCTGCGGGTGAGGGAGTGACATCTCTGCTGGAGAGAGTGCCTGAGCATGGGATGAGCGGGGCTTATTGCGAAAAGCACTAATTTACGCGCGTCGCCAGAAGCCACGTTGGCTGGGTGACTGGTCGACTTGAGAGCTGAGTCCGTTCGAGGTTTCCAGTGGGGACCAGCGACCGATCGCTGTAAGCTGTCCAATTAGCGCGGGCCGGTAGGGGCGGGATAGAGGAGGATGATTCTTCCGGGCAGGTTGGACTCAACCATGACCTCGTCAAACCCCCAGCTGCCTGCAATCCCCCTTCCCCACCCTCAGGTTCTCCTTCCGAACGGCAGGATCTCTCTCCTCGTCTCCCGCACCGTCGGGACCCATCTCTTGTCTCTCGTCGAAGGGTCAAGCGAGCCGGCGATCGTGGCCGCCATCCCGATCGTCACCCCTCCCACCGGTGCCTCAGACCCCGTCCTCTCGGACTATGGCGTCGCAGCAAAGGTCGTGCGCCTTGGACCAGCATCCGGCAACCACAGCGAGCATGCCTATCACCTCACAATTGCTGGTCTCTCCAGGCTCCGCCTCCCGCACGGTCTGCACCTGGCTGCAGACCAACTCAACACATTGACGCTTTGCACTATCGAGTATTCCTCCAGTGGTACAATGCCTACTAGTACGACCCTCGAAGCTACCAAAACCGCAGCCATGAACCTGCTTGAGAAACTTGCAAAGTCCGGTCCCAGGGAGGGATACTGGTCAAGGATGGTGCACTTTGTCCAGGGGATGGACAACTCCAGGATCGTGGGGTTGGCGGATGCCATGACCTCGGTCGTCGACGCCGAGTTCAATGACAAGCTTGGTGAGTCCGCCCCCACTCTTCCGCGGCGGAGCAACGCCTGAGTGGTCACACTGCTGCGCAGAAATCCTGGCTACAACCGATACCGAGACACGGCTCAAGGTCGTTACCCAACTGTTTGTCAAACTCGCCTCAATATCCGAAGTGAGCAACAAGATCGCTTCGGTCGTCGACGAGTCCCTCTCCAAGCAACAGAAGGAATTATTCCTCCGGCAAAAACTGGTAGCCATCCAAAAAGAACTGCAAGCCCTCGGTCGCCACCCCAGGGCTGGCGCCGGCGCCGGCGGGACCGCGCCGTCTGAATTGGACGACGATGATCAGGCCGATGCCGACGACATGACGCTGCTGCGGCAGAAGATCGAGGCGATGGCCAAGGATTCGGAGGAACGCAAGGTGGCCGTCTCCGAGTGGCGGCGACTCAAACGCATCCCCTCGGGCAGCGCGGAGAACGCGGTGATTCGAACATACGTGCGCGCCGTTTCTCTCCGTTTCGCCCGCTTTCTCTGACCCCACCAAACCGCAGCTCGAGTGGCTCACTGCCATCCCGTGGCCGTCCTCTTCACCCCACCTGACGGCCCTCGACGTGCTCAAGGACCGCCAGTTCTTGTCCAAGGCCCGGAGGCAGCTCGACGCAGATCACTACGGCCTGCACAAGATCAAGAAGAGGCTCATCGAGTACCTCGCGATCGTGAGACTGAAGGAGCTTGCCGCGTACGCAGAAAACGAGAAGGCTCTGGTGCTCAAGATGGACAACCCGCTGGCTGTCCCCGCTCCCGTTAATCGCGTCAAGGGCCCAATTCTTTTGTAAGCCGTTGGTACAGAGCGTCGCGCTCCACCGTCATGACGTTTTACGCAGGTTTGTCGGTCCGCCGGGGACAGGGAAGACTTCAATCACGGCGTCTCTGGCTCGGGCACTCGGCCGTCCCTTCGAACGAATATCACTCGGGGGTGTCCGTGACGAGGCGGAGATCCGAGGGCACCGCCGCACCTACGTCGCCAGTGGCCCCGGCTCGATTATTCAAGCCCTCAAGAAAGCGGGCCGGTCAGATCCCATAATTCTCCTGTAGGGCGTCACCTTGCGCGGTTGTGTCAGTCTACTTATCCTTCCATAGCGATGAGATCGACAAGGTTGGACACAACAATTTCCACGGCGACCCGTCCGCTGCATTGCTGGAAGTTCTGGACCCCGAACAGAACCATACGTTCCGGGACCACTACCTGAATGTTCCCGTCGATCTCAGCCAGGTGCTATTTATCTGCACGGCCAATTCCTTGGATTCGATCTCTCCCCCACTCTTGGATCGCTGCGAGGTGGTCCACCTATCCGGTAAGCACCATCCAAGCTTGTCCCCAATGGCCGCCCAGTTCATCAATTCGCGCAGGATATACTTACGACGAAAAGCTGCACATCGCTTCGCAATTTCTGCTGCCTAAGCAGCTCAAAGCGAACGGGCTGGACCCATCGCACATTGCATTGACAGAACCCGCATTGTTACAAATCGTAACGGGATACACACGTGAGGCAGGCGTCCGTTCGTTGGAGCGCGCCATCGGCTCCGTTGTACGGTACAAAGCCGTGGAGTGGGCCGACCACAACGACGAAGGTGGAGACAAACTATCAACTTACGAGAAGGAGGTCAAGGAGGATGATCTAGAAAAGGTACTTGGCATTCCAACCTACGATGGTGGGAAGGAACGGATACCGAAGAGGGGCGTTGTGTATGGGCTGGTCGTGAGTGGGCTAGGCGAAGGTGGCGTGCTCCCCGTCGAGACGTGCACGATCCCCGGGAAGGGCGATTTACGGTTGACAGGAAGTCTCGGAGAGGTAAGATCCACCCCCAGCGTTCCTTTCATACTTGGCACGTGACTCACGCCTCACCCAAATCGCCCAGGTCATCAAAGAGAGCAGTTCTTTGGCCCTTAGTTGGGTTAAAACCCACGCCTACGATTTACAGATCACTTCGAATCGCAGCGAAGATCCGCTGAAGGTTCCGCACGTTGTTGACATTCACCTCCACTTACCGGCCGGTGCGCAGAAGAAGGTCGTTTGGTGTGGTTGTCCAGTGGAATGAACTGAAGCTCATTGAAAATCTGTACAGGACGGTCCAAGTGCTGGTATAGCCATGGTTTGCGCTTTGGTGTCACTGTTTACGGGTTTACGCGTACCCGTTGACGTCGCCATGACCGGAGAAGTAGTACACATTTTTGACACCCTCCTTCACGTACTCACATCCTTCCCTACAGATCACACTCCGCGGTCGCGTCGAGCCCGTTGGTGGTGTGAAGGAGAAAGTCTTGGGAGCCCACAGAGCGGGGATAAAGAAGGTGATACTTCCCTGGGTGAACAGGAAAGACGTCGATCACGACGTTCCGCAAGCAGTCAAGGACGAGATGCAGTTTTTCTTCGTCAAGACGGTTTCGGAGGGTTTGGAGGCGGCGTTTGGAGGAAACGTCCCATGGCGTCGGTCTAGAACAGGTTTCTTGCTTGAGAGTAGGTTGTGAACGACCTTTCTTCACGTTCCATCCTGCTCTCAGCCAAGCATTCCCGTTTCGAGGCTCGAGATTCTTTCTATTGTCATATCTAAACTATTCTAGCCGCATGCCGCAAGGGCTCTTTTTTGTTTTTGCAATCGTCTCCCCCTCCCCTCCTTCCAACCCTTCCCAATTCAATCTATACAGACAGGTCTAATCGTCACGCGCGCACAAATTGTATATGTATGCACAACTATCCCTGATTGATTGTCTACAGGCGCATGGAAATCGCACGATCAGGGCATGGGCTAGCATGGGTCGGGAGCTTCTGATCTCTTGAATGTTATACAGTATGGTTATTGAAATTATGCTCAATGGAAATTTGAAATAAACCATTAACCACTCTTCGTTTGGATGTGCCCGGAACCCTGAACAACACGAGATGGGCCACTATGGATATACGTAACGCTCATTTTTCATCTGTGTCTCGGGAACGAGGTCGTGTGGTGGTTGTGGACCCGAATTGTTGGAGTGATCAAATGTAGGCCACTTCATTCATGTTATGTGAACACACTGGGTTCCTTAATCACCAGTGGCAGTCGAGAAATTGTCTAGGCTCGTCGCGCTTCACACTGTTCGCAAGGAAAACGGCACGGTACTAAACTGTCTTGTGATGTTTATACGAGGGTGTAAGTGAATACAAGGGAGAACAGGAGGAACAAGGTAGACTGGCATGAAAGGCGTTCAAAAAGTAAACGTTCGACAACGTGGGGGGGACATCAAAAGGCACCCAAAGATCGTTCCGAAACAACTCTCGTTATTTTCGTAACCTTTTGGAGTGAGAGGAAGGCGAGTGCGTGTTGCATGTTTAAGTGCAAACCAATCCGGCAACCTGGTTACTGGGTTCCGGATAGTACCAGAAACAGATAGCGATAAGAATATACACAGCTGAGGAGTGGAGGAAAGACGGTCAGCGACAATGGTCTACTAAAGCAGAAAGGTTGCACATACCGACGAGAGCGGTTCCACTCATCCAGTGGGTTCTTCCATCTTCGATAGCAAACTTGACTATAAGTACAGATAAGAACAAACACTAAAGGGAAGAGAGCGTAAGAATAGATTCGGTAGAAGCGAGCTTGGGGAGAGGGGGGACGTACCAAGGTCTCAAGAGGGTCGAAGAACAACGTTAATGGTTTACCCAACCCCCAAGCAACAATAACCAAAACAGGGATGACGAATAATGCGATCTGGATACACGATCCGACGGCAACGCTCATCGCCAAATCGAATTTTCCCTTACTGGCAACCACGACCGCGGTAGTGTGTTCGGCAGCGTTAGAAATGATGGGAATGATGATGAGCGTGATCCACTCCTTATTGACCGAAGAGTGTTCAACGAGACCATTGATGCTCTCGACGAGATTCTCGGCGGTGAGGTAGGTGACGACCGTAACCGCGACCAAAAGGAGCAAGGCAGAAGGGGTGTTCATGCGGGGGTATTCTATGTGGTCGAATGAAGCTCCACTTGTATTGGTCTCGATAGATGAGATGCGCTGTAGCTGTGCGTCTTGCACGGTTACGGGCAGGACACTAGCCGGGACCTGAACAGGTTCACGGACGATCTCGAAGCCTGACGTCGAGCTGGATCTGGATCTGGAGGACCTAGAAGACCTAGAAGACGGGGATGAAGAGGGGGCATGTGGGACTATGTCAATGAAGAGATGGTTGTGGGAATAGAATTGGAAAAAGAGGTAGGCGATGTAAATGAGGATGAGGATAATCGAGGTGCCACGACTGAGCTGGAGGAGGTAAGGGGCTTCAAGACCGGGTTCGATTCGGCCATCCAGCCATTCGTGCTGAGCGGAACGTCAGGAACTTGTTGGCAGCACAAATCGAGCAGGGAATGCTTACGAATGCAGCGGGAATGACCAATGCGATGACGGAGACCGTCATCAGGGAAGAATTCAATTGAGCGGCCATAGGCTGAAATTCCTGAGAACGGAACCTGAATCCGCCGACTGCGGAGAGTAAGAAAGGCTGTGAGCGGGAGTGGAAACGGTGTGCGGAAAACAAATATATCAACGACGCACCAATGAAAGCCATGCCCAAGACGAGCAAAAGATTGCTGAGCAAACCACCGAGAAGGGAACTCTGAACGAGGTCAAGGTCACATCTGCCCAGAGCAATCCCGGCGATGATAAGCTCGATGACGTTCCCCAAAGTTGCGTTCAACAATCCACCGACGGCTTGGCTGGTCCTCAGCGCGATCTGTTCAGTTCCGAGACCCAAAAGTGCGGCAAGGGGAACGATGGCAAGGGCGGAGATGACGAAGATGACCGTGTCGGATTGATGAGTCCAGTGTAGAGCCCAAGAGACTGGGATGAACAAGAGGAGGATGTTGAGGGGCGAATAGAGGAGGGCATTCTTCACAGACAACATGTAGCCGGGACTGGGTCCGAGCTCATGGGTAGGGGTGAAGAGAATGCGGAGGCGGCTAGCCGGCGTAATGGTTGCGACACCTCTCTCCTTGTCGACGAAGGCGGGGGTTGTGGTCAGCACGGTGCTGGACACTGTTGTGGCCCGTCTGGAGGGGAGAGACTTCTCCGGATTGGAGGAAGTAGCAATGACATCCTTGTCAGGGGGGGGCTCGTCGAAGATTACGGTTGGGGTGTGAGGGGCAGTGGTTGGCCCACTACAAGGGGGTTCGTCGTCGTCGTCGTTGGGAACGGGAGAGTTTGGGAGATTGGAGAGATGGGGGGCGTTAGAAGCATTGTTCGAAGAGTCGGAGGAGTCTACCATTCACAAACAAACGGCCAGGCGGGGCGTCGACGAGAGAGAGGAGTGGACAGTGCCTCAACCTCGGCTCTCTTATATCTTGCCGGGACCCGGCCCTTGGCATCACTGACGCACGTGACGTCTCCGCATGCCAAGACAATGGTCATCGGCAACGTATTACGTAATAGGGGGAGAGACCCCAGTGGGCGTGCCTGGCAGAAAACGTGTCTGCCCTCGGCCGGCGAACCCACCGGGAAGTTGCGTTTATACTCAAAACCTACATGATCCTGGACGAACACCGCCGGGGCTGGGCCCCACATAGCTTTAACGTTTGGCTTGCGAACAACCGCAATTTTTGCCTCAAGCTCTTGGAACTTCTTGGCCAGGAACCGGCCATCTCTCGGCTCGTGGCTATCGAGATAACGTGACCCTATTTCGGCTCGCCCGCTCATCGTGGGTTCGTTGGATGCGTTCAACGCTCGACGCCACCACACCACTTGTGCCGGAATGAGCGCGGAAACAGTGTACTCGTTGTGGCGGTGGACTGGACGTGCCGCTGCACCCCAGGTCGACTGTTCGGCACCAATACCGGTAGCCCTGACGGGATCTTCCGATCACATGTGACCATTACCTGACTCTTCGGTCTCTGAAGATCTGTTCTATCAATCAGGCAAATCTTGTCCTCCAAGAAAAGGTCAGCGAGGATATTGCTCACTCTCGTCGAAGCTAGCTACACATACACCAATACAGTGGTGAGATCATGCTCCGACCGCATGAATGGATGGGGGACGCCGAACGGAACACACTGATTACCGCCGAGGCCAATACCTCGATCTAGCAGTCCAACGTTCTCATCATTCACTCTTCCAGCTAAGTTCCTGCTTCCAGACTAAAACGCTCCTTGTCACTCACAGCAAGCGGTCCCCATTGAACCTGGGGAAGGACCCTCGTTTTCTATGGTTCTTCGTCCTTTGTCGGCCTTTGCCTCTCGTGCTCCGCGTCTCCTCCGCTGCACTCCGTTTTCTCGGGGGATGTATCACCGCACACGATCAAATCTCTTAGATCCTATCTATCTCGCGTTCGGTATTTATGTATTTGCATTCCTGCATCCAGAATTCACTCGGTCTTAGGCAAACCCTCCACGCCATCCCCCGTGCTTGGATCTTTCGACACCGAAATTCCGCGTATAAAAACGAGGAAACCAGCCCCAACGCCCATAAGGCTTTGGAAGCCAGTGGCCGATGCCGTTTTTTGTGCTTCCCCCAATAACTCATCGCTGACTGAGTTGCGTTTACGTAAGATTATTTCGTCACCGTAATCTTACACCACTTGGATTGGTCTCCACACCACATCCTGAACCTCGCTACTGCTAGCAGCTGGAGAGGCTTTACACCACCGGTAAGGTGTACCATACACCCGAATCTGGCCCCTCGTCTCCTGATCTCGCTCCCCGGCCTTGGATTATTCGTGTCATCATATATGGACCCGGACCACGTCCTTCATTGTCCCAGGGTACCCAACTATGACACAAATCTCCCCTCCCAGACCCCAACCTGAAAAGCCTGCCGAGGCTTGAAGAGTGGCGCTGTGCGTGCAGGGGGAGGTATTGGAGTAGATACGTACGGGCAGGGGTCCGGCATATACCACGGGCGAAGTTCTTTATTCGGTCCCCCTCCTTTGCGCGTACGAAAGCTCCACTTTGCGAAACGGGACGAACGTCTAACACGCTCACGGATCACTTCCGAACGGTCATCCTCGATGACTCCGGTATCGGGTTTCCTCTGTAGCGCGCTACCTGGATGGGAACCGACGCTCTTGTGCCTATTCCTTCACACTCTTATCCGCTGTAGAGCATGGGATACTTGTGTCTGCCATTTTGTAGAACCCGTGGCGAAGTGCAGGTACGAAGTACCTGAAGCCCTATCACTCAAACGCCTAATCATCACGACAAACGTCGATTCGCCGTCAACCGAGGAGCTGCGTCAATCCAGCTTCTACTACATCGACTCTCTGGATCTCCGGATGACCGCCCAACTCCCAGAAACCCGGGAAGAACGTGAATTTTAGTGGTCGCGCCATAAAAGGTGCTTCGCGATTTGATGGCGAAAAATGGACTGGTGTATTTGAAAATGTACCCGGGACGAGTAGTGCACGTACATTATTGTAGAGAAATGTGACGCACATAGATCTTTAACGTTGTGCAAGCAAATTTCCTGCAGACCACAGTCGGCGCTTCTCCTGTGGTCCGGCCCTCACGTTGACCCTCCGAGCACTGACAAAGTTGGATTCCGACAGTTGACTCTGAGGGCACGCTTGTGAGCTATTGCATCACGCGGCGTCCCAGTCCCGTTGGTATTCAATGGCAATCACTGACTGTTGTAATGAACCGGGATCTCGTCCTTTCAGCTGGCGTCTCTCAACTGCACAGTATGGTATACTGGCGCTACAACTCCCAGCTGCTGGCTATTACCATCGGCAGATGGAGAGCCTAAGGGTCCCGCTGGTTGACCCAGTCAACCACCATCAAACGAAGCACAGGTTGAAGGTACATATTGCGAACGTCTACACTGATGGTCTATATAAATACATTGATGTGGATGAAGTCGAAAAGATGGCGTGAGGAGAGGGAGAAGACAATGGAAAAGTGGCAGTACCTGCGAGAACCAGCCTAGTTGTCATCCTGAGTTGCACCAGCCGGAATCGACGATGGGGGGGCTGGTGAGCTCTTGGGGTAACGGATGATGAGCTCTTTGAGTTCTCCGGTCAGGTAACCGACTAGTGTAATAAGAGTGGTGTACTCGATGCACCCCCCCAAAGTTTCGTCATCAAATTTGCCGGTGGCAGGTTCGGCTCCAGTTGTGGTCGCGGCAGCCAACCACCCTGGCTTATTAGGAGTTCTCTTGCGCTCAAACCCTTTTGAGAAGTAATATTGAAGGCCCTCTAGCCATGGACGGAAGTCTTCAAAGATTGGGGATATCTCTATGGCCTGCATATATGAGAAGAAGGCTCCCTTGTGGAGACCAAGTGTGTAGTAGCGTAGTTCATTGAACCAGTCTTGATACGGGAGCCCCTCCGGCTCTCGCCTAACTACCTGAGGTTTCTTCTCCTTCCCAGGAGTTCCGATCGTGTGGCGCGCTGACATCGATAACATGATGTAGAAAAGCGATTCAACATCGTGCCTGTACAGGGGAATGGGACTCGTTCCCTTGAGCAGCTCGTGCGCCATGTATGGTGGGGTCCCAGCCCACTGTTCCGACGTCTTGATACAGTCTGGGTTTAGAGACTTCGTCCATGACGAGAGATCGTAGTCGGTTAGGACCCCGTAGACTTTCTTCACTCGTTCCCCTTCGGCGTTCACCTCCTCAATGAAGCGATACATGATGTTACCGAAGCTGAGGTCACGATGGAGGATCCCGGGATGGTCGTAGAGCCAACGATGAACTGAGCTGGGGTAAGCACGTGGGAATCGATAAGGGAAAGGGTGTCTACGTACCGCACGCAACGTCGAGGAAGACTTGACCGATGTCCCTCACGTTTGTCAACGACATGAGAGGATGTAGTTTTTCCTGAATAATAATCCGGAGGATCCGTCGTTCGTACACGTATTTTCCATTGACGATATTCGCGTCCTCGAACAGTTGCCCAACCGACTCCAGAGTTGGGTCTGAAGTGAAAGCGACGTCTTCTGCGTAAAACACTCGGGGGAGGTGATTGGCTGCCCATGCGTGATCACCAACCGCCATCGTGTTCGCCTTTTTGAGAAAATCCGTCTCTGAGACCCGACCAGAAGTCGGCCAGCTGATCTTGACAACCAGAGGAATATCTGACCACCGGCTAGACGTCGCGTTGAGTACGAGTGTAGATCTTCCAACAATCATTGCTGGGTCACAGGAGATGACATCGACAAGTTTGACCTTGAATGGCTTAAGCTCCGCATTTCCCGAGAAATGCAGTTCTCGCCCTTGCTGCACTGCCTCATATGCCCGAGGAAATTTGGTTTGCGAAAGAGGTTTGGGATCCTGGTCTCCAAAATTCCAAGTGAAAGGCAGTGGAAAGCGATTATAGTGGCAATACATTTGTCCTTTCCGTCCCCATTCGAAAAGTTGATTGCAGAGGACACGAGGATCACTGAACGGTTGGCATGATAGAGTTGGAGACGGTCGCGATTGGCGAGGCTGACGGTGGCGTACGAACGAAGTAGGGAAACCGAGAGCATTTCCCAGAGGTAACGACATACTTGAACGGCCGAATCAACCTGCTGTTGGAGTTCAGATTCGGGTCGGGAGCGGTCCTCATCTGTTCCCTCGGTCTCAACGCTTGTGCAATCACTCGTACAGTCACTGAGCGTCTGACACGAAACGGAGTTCGCCCTGGGCCTCTTCGTGACCCGTGGGTCGATTGTGAAGGAACTATCCGCAGGTCTCTTTCTGGATCCGGATGCGGAGCTCGACTCGGAAACGGATCCGGACGCAACGAGGGTTGAGCCTGTCGGCGTGATGGGGGGGTCCGGTCGCTTTGCCTGGTGTCGCAAGTTTACGGGAGGGGTGGCGTGGTCATGTATCGGATCGATTCCTGTTACCCATGTCAATTACAACCAAACACAGAAATAATCCCTTGCACGCTTACCATCAACAACCAATCTGGGTATATTCCTTCCATCGCATAGGGCGTTGTCGCATGGTTTCACTTCGAGCACTTGCAGAGGGTTCGCCCAGTGAAGCGATCCACTCGCCCCACCGCGACGGCGGTCCTTGTGCAGGAGGACGAGGTCCGGAGAAAGACCTCTCTCGTTCATCACTCCACCTTTAATGTGGTTGGGATTGTTGACGTGGTAGTATTGCCGCCTTTCCGAGGGGATGCCCTCGAAACCTATCCGAAATATGACGTCGAGAGCGGCGTTCGCCATTTCCATCAAGCATGGGTAGAAGTTCTCCTCGGCCGTCCCCTTCTCCTCGCATAACCCACAGTACTTCTCGTGGTATTTGCTGAATGTCGCATCGGCCTTGATCGCGTCGATGGCCGGTCCCCATCGAGTCTTCCAATCGTCGGGGGTGTGTAGAACGTGTTTCATAAAGACCTCGAAGTCAACAAAGACTCGACGGTTGAGGTCCCCGCAAACGCGATCCTCGTAATATCCACTGTTGTACTGATACACTTGGTCCGTATCACCTTCCTGCCTCTGTAGGGCAGGCGACCCATGGGAGGGTGGGTTCAAGCCTGCAGTAGTGGCAGGATCGCGTCTGCGTCGTGGAGTCCTGGGTACGGGCGACACAAGAACAGGAAGGGAAGAATGGACCCCAGGCTTGGTTGGTGGTTGGCGCGGCAGTGTAATGGCGGACATGGGGAAAGGATGAGAGTGGTTGGGAGGAATCTCTGCGTCGCAACGACGCAGGTTATATAGGACGGCTAATTCATACAAGTCGACGAGGACCACGCCTAAACAACGCCTCGCGGCCACCCAGACTGGGCCAGGCGGATGGTGAAACGGGGGTGAGTATAGAGTGCCATAATCAACCGTGGGACGCGTCGCGTGCGATCAACAAGTCAAATGAGCTCAACATTGATATTGATCGTCCCAACATTTCCAAACAGTCACAGGGACTCGACCTGACTCGACGCGCCAAACGAAAAATGGCCTGGGCAATGACACAGGGGGTTCTGCCATCCGATTCGCGATAAATGTTTGGTGCTCGGGTTCTCGCACCGTGGACCTAATTTCCTGGGATCATGGCGTTTTGAGTACGAGTGCATTGGTGGCACTGATTATAACGCGTAATGAGCCACCTCCGGGCCTTGAGTCACTTGATACCCCGCCCTGGCACCGTATGGCACCGTCAGCGGGCACCACGCAGTTCGCCTTTCTCGCTCTGTATCTCACTGAATTTAGCAACAGTTCGCCCGACCACCACGGCGTACTCCCGTTCCACTTAAAGCTTAAAGGTTCACTGAAGAGCCGGGAAATTTTGATTAGTCGAGCTTGTTAGTCGAGCTTGCGAGACTCTAGATGGAGGAGGGGTCCCAAAGTCGTAGATTAGTCAGCAAACGTAGTTCCTTTTTTGGTAATACGCGTTGCTTATCTGATTTCCGCGAGTCGGCTCGCACGCCGGCACACCGCGGTCGCACTTGGAACACTGGCCACACGAAAATTCTGAGTAAATCAGATTTAACATGAGAAAGATTTCGGAATAGGCAAGCTTGACATTGCCATGAGGGATACCCTCATATATACCATTTTTTAAACCCGGCTGGCCCGGAGTGAGTATATGGGTGGACGCGCGAAGGGCATTTTGACTCGGCTTGTCATTAATCATTCAAGCTACCTCGCACCATAGTCATCGAACTTTACAGGAATGTCTCTGGGAAGATTTCACGTCATGCGCATCCATTTCCAAACCAAGTGGAGTGGCGTAGGTTACGATGGTCCATCAGCTGGCCGCGAACAGTTTGCCAGCGGTTTGACGTCTTGCGACGCGACCCCGGTCGATTTGGCAGCGCCCAAAGTACCTCGTTTCCTATCTCGATCCTGCAGATCGCTAACGAGAATACTTTTGCGCTTGGGGTGTTATTTACGTTAATCACCATCTCCACCCGCGACGTCGAGTTTCTGAGTCGCCATTTGACTCGCGACCTTGCATCGGAGGACCTCTTATAATAATCACGGTGATGACCACCGTCGGTTAACCACCCACTGTCGAACTCTCGGTCTTTGCCCATTGTTCCGTCTTACCAGGTTCGGAAACGGTGAACCCCTGGTCCAAACGTGGGTAACAGGAGCGCCTCTAACGCTTGTGCAGTGTAATACAGTGAGTCTGACTTCGAGTCAGGAGGTTACTTTTTCGAGTGTTACCTCAGTCATACTTTTTGGGAATGAGGGATAAGGAAAGCTCATTTTTTTCTGCTGTGATGTTGAGGAGCCCCGAGCCCGTGCCGTGTAGTAACCTTGTTTCTAGTATTCGTGAAATGGCAAAAATGTAGAATGACAGAGCTACGGGAATGATGGGATCCTGCTCTTTATTATGGCGGATACGCTCTTATTGGGTCGCTCACCCATATTCAACTCGGGCCACGCGTACAAAACATAACATCGAACGTTCATGAACTATGATAAATTTGGGAGTTTATCATCCACCCTGACCTCCACATGCGGAACACACGTTCGCAGTCGATGGATCAACCCCAGATCCAATGACGCCTTAGAATTATTGGTGACAATCACCACCGAATACAACCGAGTAGCTGTTGTCTCTCTCCTCTTCACTACAGCTGCTTCCAACTCGTCAACCTGGTTCTGTGCCATTTGACAATCGAAGAAGGCGATGGTTTTGAGAGCGGGGCACAACACTGGTTCCTGAGCGAGCACGGAAAGCACCCCGTGATTGATCGGATCCATGGATAGTACGAGGACTTCTAACGCGGGCAGTTGTCCCAACAAACATGACAGGAATCCACCATCAAGGATACGGGGTTGACTATTCGTGTGGAACTCGCGAACAGCGGTTACGGGAAAGGAGATGAACTCGCTATGAAAACCCCAGTAGGGCTTGGGGCAGCTGAACGAGAAAACCGAGGTATTACCAGAGAGGTAGACCTCCCATGGAGAGTGTCGAGCCCTGATCGTGGTTACTGGAGCCAACAGCTCCTGAATAGCCGTCGGGGGTGAGGGTAGGAATGAGGCAAAGTCTGGGGCCTGGGTCGATTGAGAGAACACAACCTCCAGATGAACGCCGCGCGGAAGTGATATGCACGAAAGCAGCCTTCGTGAGTCGATTGCTTTGGAGCAGGTGATTGATAGGTGCTGAAGACGAGCAAGGGCGACCTTTCTCGCGGGAGTCGTCTCCACCGAGTCTACGAAGAACTGAACATCGAGAACGACGAACTCGAGGTCGAGATTGGAGCCCAAAAATCTGACGAACGTCTCGAAATGGAATGGACTCGTGTATCCGATGAGTTTTAATTCCCTGAGGGACTTGATGCTGAATAGCGGGGGATAAAGGGGTGTCTGGGTAAGGCGGAGAGATTCGAGCTTCGAAACGTTTTGAAAAACGGGGGGCACGGGAACTTGACCGGACGGGAATAGTTCGATGGATTCTTGGGCCTGCTGAAGGTCCAAGGAGGTAAGATTGGGCATCGGTGAGTCGAAGAAACCAGGAAGATCGCCCGCCACAGTCTCGATGGACGAGTACCCGGCGAGGCGAAGGCAACCGATTATTGAAGTACGAGGAAGTAATGATCCCAGGAAGTCTTCATCGTTCTTGATATCCGATACTGTAATGTCGACGGCGAGAGGGACCTCCCCCGCACGCTCGAGGTAGAGAGGCACCAATCGCTTCCATCCACTTGCTATCGATGCCCAACTCCTGGGACTGGAGCTGATAGTCCTCCGCCAGTACCGACAGACGTGGGTCAGGGTGACGATTTGCCTCGGATCGGTATCTGAGACGAAGGTGGCGCAGGATGCGAGAACTTCTGGAGGGAGACGATTCACGGATCGCAGTGAATTCCTCAAAGTAGCCACCTCGTGTAGAACATCCCTTGCTTGTTTCTCTAGAGTATCGATCTGCAAACCACACCGTTAGTATCTGAGATCTGGGGCTTCCTTCCACTTTATGAGATCGTACTTCAGCAGTAAACGTGGCAACCTGAGCACTAGAGATCGGACGCATCGCCGACTGTACTCGTGCGCATTCCATGAAAAGTTTCTTGTTCAATACGTCGATGAGTTGTTCGATGGGAAGTTCGAGGGCGGCATCGGGCGTCATAATGGTTCTGTTGAACCTCTGGAAGCGCGTCACGTCAAGAGCGCTAAGCGCTAATCAACGGGTGTTGGATTTTCAAGTAGATGTTATGAGTAAGTACAAGCGAGTCACTTGGCAAACACTACCCGCCAGACTGCCAGATCCGTTCCAAACACAACAGATCCTCCGGCAATTCCCTCCCCTCCATAACCTCGACAACCGCTACATGTTTCCTGAGCCGCTCGATCAAAACTACGCCGCGAAGCTGTTCATTAGACGGATTGACGATGACGACACGGTGCAGCGGGGTCAAGGTGGCGTTCTTGCGGTCGGAAGAAAACTGTGCCAATTCAGCCAGAAAACCTTCGGTGATAACACAATCCATAAACGCCAGGGTTTACAGTGAGAGTGTGGGATCCAGCGACACGGTGGAGAGGGGTAGACTGCTGCCATTACTGATGACAAGCACCTCGAGGGATGGGAATGACGACAGATGGAGCCGCGTAGTGGCACACAATACGTGATACTCGAGGCGAAGTTCTCGAAGGCTGGAGAGAGAGAGCAGGGGGAACTCTCGGGAAGGGGACTCCATACTGCGCCGGCCGTCATACGAAAAACTTCCATGCGGCCTGAGCAATCGAATGAGCCCTGGGGAGCATCAGTATTCCATGAAAGTGGGAGACAACAGGTTCGGATGCATCACGGGAACCCCGGGCAGCATGTCGGCCAGCCCTGCGCTTTTCTTGTTGTAATGGACTCCCAAAAGTGCGCCCCTCCGGAGGGTTATGTTGGAGATCATCGATCAGCGCTCGGCCGCCCATGATGTCGGTACAGAAGATTGATAGGTGTCGAAGTCGGCTCCCAATCGGAGTTCGACGCCACGAAGGACGGAAGGAAGGTTCCGGCGAATCTGATCGCTAGGCTTACAGGTGTGTAGCTGCTGCGGCTGATTGTAAGCTTACACATGTACACCCTCGAGCGAGTGGATCTCCTCCAAAAAATCAAGGGTGTCCAGGTGGAGATTGAAGTGGCGGTCGAGTAGGGTGAACTCCGTAAGAGTTCTGATCAAATTGCGACTTCTATCGCTGTGAAACCCCTTTGCGATTTTCCGAGTGGGTTGATGTATACAGGATGTTCTCTCACAATCCGTTAAGCTCATTACTTTTGATCTAATTGGCTTTAAACATGCATGTTTGTTAGTGGATGACTGTCCGTAGGGCTAAACCGTGTACACACGAGTTCAGACCAATACCCAGGGACTTTTAAGGAAGGTACAGAGACCTCAACCGGGATCCATCGGGTCACGGGCAGCGCGAACCTCGGCTACCAACACACTTCTACGCCGTTTATAGATATATGTTTGGTCTTACGGATAGTCACTTAGCACATGGGTATGCGCCAGAAGTACAACAGGCATGACATAGAGACATACTATACATAATACATGGGGTGGAGAAAATTGATGGAACGAACAATTGTGGCGGTATCTTACAACGCTAGTTCGAATTTAGGAATATGGTAGACGTACGCGAGTAACAACATGGAGATTACCAGGTACAACATTGATGCCTGAATCGAACGAATGATGAATGACGACCATGAGGGGTCCCCAGTGGATCCCCCACAGAGGGCGTTTCCGTCGGATTTCGCCTCCGCCTTGCGTGGACGCAACTTCACGATCCGTGTTCGCCTCACGTACTCGCGGGAGGTCCCAAAGTAGCGTGGAGTTTCGAGACACCAATGGAGGTTGCCTACAATCCAATAGCAGAGCGTGTCGACGTAAAGGCTGACGTCTCGGTCCAGATCCGGTCCCCAGGACGGCAGCTTCTTTCTCTCCGCAATGAAGCGGCTCATGAGATCACCGAAGAGCACCTTGGAGCGGTCAACAGCGTCCTGCAGGGTGCAATTGTTCGCCTCCATCAACACCCGAAGGACGTTGCTCCCCTCCAGACCCCTCGACTGCTCTAGGTCGTAGCTGTAGAGATCCTGGAAAGGAACGCGGTCAATCGGCGGGTCAGAGACAAGGTCGGGACGACGGAGACTCACGTTGCCCCACCATATAAGATCACAACCCCAGTCCCGAAGATTCCTGAACGTCGGGTGTTCGAACACCTCGTCGGGGAGATCGATGTCCAGAGCTAATTCGATCAGGTCGAAGCAAGTATAGCTTCCGCTGGTGTCCCGTCGAAGTTTCTCGAACGAGACAGGGTCGAGGACCTTGCCTTGGACCCTGTCGTCGGCCTCCTTTCCGACAGCGTCGACGTAGTCGGCGCAAGCCTTGTAGAATCGGCGCCGGCAATTGGGCTTGGCATATTTGTACAGACGGGTTGTGAATCTGGAATGGGACAGGTCATTGATTTGAGTGAAGATGAAGGGCATTAAATCACCGACTCTCTGGTCATTTGAGCAAGTCCAGACCCGTCGTCCCAAGATGGATCATTGAGGACGTTGAGGAAAGTCATGCCCGTACTGATAGCACCTTTGCCGTCTTGTAGGTCGCTTATCTCATCGACGAAGAACAGGATATTGACTACGTCGCAGCAGACTCGCAAACGCTCGGGCGAAGTAAACGGGTGGCCGTGGGCGACCAGGAGCTCGTTTTTGTTCGCGATAAGCTGGGCACGCTTTTCATCGCTGAACAATTTGAAGCTATTGACCCAGGCGCGAGATTGTGCGGCGACGGTGTCATAGTGGGGGTTGGTTGCGACCTTGAAAGGGCACATAGAATGAAGATCGGGAAGGGTAAACTGTTGCATGGTCGGCGAGGACTCTGTAGGAAGATGTTGGGGGTGCAGGGAGGGAAGAGGGGCACTGGGGGATTCTGATGTGAACTCTGGATCTCTTCATAAACACTTATCTCGCACGGATTCCGAATCAGTGCCAGGAAACGTGGGCCTGCGGCCTCCAGGCTTTGGATCACAAAAAATCACAGACCGGATGCTTGCTCCGGAACGCGCTGGTTTTCCACCGGTGAAGCGAGGCACGTTGATATTCGCTGACAAGGGTCAGCAGACAACGAACGGGGGTGAAGAAAATAGTTGTCCATTGTGTGATCAACATCTCTCGCGGCGTTTGTTCGTACACTCAGTTTTCGTTTTCTTGTCGTGCCTTGCTCGATACGGCGACATCTCTGAGGCAATAGATAGACAAGCCCGGGGGTC
>Ga0307517_10004858_pt1 | contig 20488 bp, 5 predicted proteins | sample 23_EM_MG_FD_194515 | JGI IMG/M metagenome (GOLD analysis project Ga0307517, IMG submission 194515) | Populus trichocarpa ectomycorrhiza microbial communities from riparian zone in the Pacific Northwest, United States - 23_EM | ecosystem: Host-associated > Plants > Roots > Unclassified | place...
GAAATATGTTTTTGATTGTTATTAAAAATATTTTTTTATTTAGAAATATATTAAATTTTTTTTTTATTTTTAAAAAATTATTTTTGATATCAGAATATTAAAATATCTGAAAATATCAAAAAAAAAATATTATTTTAAAATAAAGAAAAAACATAAAATAAAAATAAAATTTTATTAAAAATACTTTTAAAATAAAAAATAAAATTCCTGAAATTCTAGTCAACAAATGCGGGTGATTTGTTTATTTTTTTAATGATCAATTGGCATCAAGAGATATCCACTCCTGCAGTATTCTGTTGGCAGGACGAAGTTCCGCGTTCAACTATTCATCAAAAGAATTCTGTCCCCTTCGTCAAAGATGAGATTCAGCACATGCCTTCTACCGCGTGCTTGCTTCCCTTGCTATATAATCCGAGCCATTTTCTCATCACTCTAAGCTCGCACACCACCCTCAGCACAGCAACCAAATGGCGATGCCAAAGCTAGAAGTCCCTCTTCTCTTCCTCTTCTTCTTCTTCTTCTTCTTGGCTCTTACCCCCTCTCGAGCTGAAACTTTTGGGCCACCGCTTGTCAGCCCTATCCAGAAAGATGCTTCAACTCTTCAATACATCATCACAGCATACCTACAAAGCCCTCAGGAAACAAAATTACTCCTGGACCTTGGAGCTAGTTACATCTGGATTAACTGTGATGACTACAATTCCTCCTCGTACAGACACATCCCATGCACCACCTTGCTGGATGAATATGTCGGCTGCTTTGCTTGCTTGATGAACTGCAGGGACTCCAATCCCAATTGTGGTGACAGTGTTTGCGTATTGAAACCCGAGAACCCCTTCCAGCCCAGCTTTTCTGGAAACGAGCAGTATGCCCCCGCCCTTGTAGACTATTTCTCTATGCTCACCTTAGATAATACAGGGTCCATTGGAGGACCTTCCTCCTCTTCTCCATTCACATTTATCTTCTCCTGTGGTTATAAGGAAAATCTCGAGGGCCTGGCAAGAGGTGTCACTGGCTCGGCAGGGCTCGGACGTTCAAGCATTTCAATCCCAGTACAGGCTAGTGCAATCTTCCACTATCCCCGTTATTTTGCACTTTGTTTGTCGGGCTCCAAAACTCGGCCGGGAGCGGCTTTTATCGGTACCAAAGGGCCTTACAAGTTCGGACGTAGAATTGATCTCTCAAAACCACTTGCTTATACACCACTCCTTTTGAACCCTGTTGGAAAATACTCCTATCCTGATCTGAAAAAACCCTCGAGTGAATATTTCATAGGGGTGACTTCGATCAAAGTTAATGGAAAGGCGGTGGCCTTGAATCAATCACTCTTGGCCATTGATAGCGGTAATGGTTCTGGTGGGACAAAGCTCAGCACTGTTGTTCCATACACACAATTAGAGACCTCTATTTACAAGGCTGTTACCGAGGCATTCGTGAAGGCAGCAGCTTCTTCTCCTTTCAATCTTACAACAACAAAACCAGTTCAGCCATTCAGTGTGTGCTACCCAGCCAGTAATGTAAGGAGTACGCGTGCCGGACCGACCGTGCCAGCCATTGATCTTGTGATGCACAGGAATGACGTGGTTTGGAAGATCTTAGGATCGAATTCCATGGTCAGGGTTGCTGAGAAAGGAGGCGCTGATGTGTGGTGCTTGGGTTTTGTGGATGCCGTGGTCAGACCAAAAACATCAATTTTCGCCGGCGATCCATCGATAGTAATCGGTGGTCATCAAATGGAGGATAATTTTCTGCAGTTTGATTTGGAGTCCATGAGATTAGGATTTAGCTCCTCGGTTCTGTCCAGAGGAACCAGTTGTGCCAGCTTTAGATTTGCTGCCAAGACGGGCTGAAAGGACGACACCAGCATGTGCTCCTTTAGATTATGTATGAAAAAGCCAGTAGTAAAGGCAGAATAATACTTGCGATGCGCAACTTTGTTCGGAAACTTGTGCAGCTTCGTGTTCATCACTCAGTTTCCTTCGTTCCATTTTTTTTTCAACGATGGCTTTTGAGAGAACGAAAAGGCTCCACTCAAATTAAAAAAATCAAACATGGAGACTTGAAGTCTTGAACTATAAGTCTATAACAATGAGAAAAACAATATTTATTAACAATGACAGTGTGAAAGTGACGATCTGATAATAACAGTAATTCCCTTTTCCACTGGCAACCAAAGAAGTCAAGTCAAGATTATGAATTTCACATGATTTGAAGCTATTTATAATATTTTTAATAGAGCTTCGTTCCAGTGCACGTATTAGAATCTTTTCTCTCTCTCTCCTTTTTCTTTGCTACTTCAGCCCTTTTGTCAACTTTGTCTGGTCTTCTCTCTTTTCTTCTCTTCCCTCTTTCTTTGGTAGCCCGAATTAAAGAAACGATGCGGTATGCTTAGAACCATGAAAAGCTTGAAAAATTGTAGAAATCTCACAAAGATGCATTTATATTATTATTTCAGATTTCTCGGATAAGTTTCATAAAATTCAAGGTCGAAATTAGGTTACGATTGTTATTGTAAATGCTTTATAGCCAATCATTTAATTACACATGATATTAACTTTGTTTATGTAAATATATTTAATTTATTTATAAAAACTTATTTATTTTTAATATTTGATTAATTAATCTAGAGTAAAGATAAAATTTTTGAGAAAAAAATATTTTGCAAAAAATATTATAAAATTTCTATAATTATAGGATTCATATTACATCAGATCATTGTTTCTAAATATTCCTGATCAATGCTACATTAAAACTAGATATTAATTAGAGTTGTTGAGACTGATACATATTATGTTCTTTTCTTTATAAAAAAAAGTAATTGTTCTCATAAGCTAGTGTATGAAGGATACCTAGAATTAATATATAGGTGTTTGTCAGATGACATATATATTGAACTAAACCATATGAGAACCTCATATGGAGAGATCACATGTGTCTATAAAAAAAGCTCACATGATTATTATGCAAGTGATCCTCAGACCTAATTAAAATCACTAGGTTATTTTATATAGAGAATATTATACTTTGATCTTGCTGCATGTTGTCATAATCAAAGATAACAAACGAGCAAATTTTGAGTATAACAAAAACTATATGAAGGTATTTGAGTAATCAAGAGAGAATTCATCACCCTAAATGAATTAAAAAAAAGTTTCATATGTTCTCAAATAATATTAATTGTAAATCCTTACGCAAGATAGAATGAAATTTGACAAGAATTTCAGATTTTATTTAAAAAATCAATAATTATAGTATTAAAAACAAATATGATTTGATCGATTACATACGGTCTTAAATGTTAATAAAACTCTCTTTAAAATGTTATTCCTAAAACTTTATTTCTTAGAACTTATTTTCTTCTAAAGTGTAATAAAACCAGTAGGGTTAAGTACTGAGTGTTATAATAGAGAAAAGATGAAATAATATGGCTATTCAATAGACATAATTATTGCAAGAATTAACAACAAATCCCTAAAATCTTTGATTGTGTTTTGTCTTTAACTTCGTGGGAGAAAAAAGGTGCTATTGGTGACATTAAAAAAAATCATATCGAACTTTAAGTTTACTGTAGAAATGAACAAAATTTCTTATACTGGTTAGGTAGATTAAACGGTTTAATTTAAAATAACATCATTTCTAAAAATAATTTTAAAAAAATATTAAAATTATGTTGTTTAAAATAAAAATCAAAACATAATAATGAGTTAACTGGTTAAGTTGATCGATGGGGTTATAATAGATCAATTGTTACTCGATTTTATTTATTTAAAATTCAATATAGATTAAATTTTAAATTAACAAATTAATCATTAGATTAACTTGCTTAAGTACCAAACCAAGTTTAATATCACAGGGTAAAATAAAAACACTAAAATAAGATAGGGTTACAATGGTGGAAATTTGAAACGCTACAGTACTCAAAGATTTGTATTTTAACAAATAAAATAAAAATATATTTTCTACTCCCAGCTGTCTCACTATCTTCCAAATATACCATTCCTTATTTTGTAGCTGAATTTTAGCTAAAGTAAAGATAAAAAGTTATTTTAACTATCTCTCTACAAAATATGATCACATCCATGCCTTTTAAAATAAAAAGTCATGAATATCTTTATATTATTCAAATTATATGTGAGATGAATATTCAAGTGTATGTTATTTTATGTTGTTGATTGCTTCAAATTATGTTAATGAATTTTCTAATTATTTAATAACACTTTAGAAATAATTATTTTATTATAATATAAATTAAAAATAATAAAATGAAAATGCATAAACTTAAAGAAATAATAAAAATTTAATCAATGTATATTAATTAAAACCATTATTACATCGTTTAGCAAATATCTCCATTTTATGCATCCCGTAATATTCAACCAAAAGTCGAGGCATGTTTGTCACGTCTATAACATTATTATTTTTTTTTAGTTTAACGTGGGTGTCCGGGCCAGCTTATGCGCACCTCGACTAATCCCACGGGCCCTGAAGTTAACATTATTCTTTATTCTTCTTGTTGTTGTTTAAATAAAAGCTCTTCATGCATAATAACAATCATGTAATATTCTATCTGTCTTTTCTTTTCATGTTTTGGCTTTGCTTTCTCTTCCTGTAACTGAAATGATTTTTAAAAAAAATCCATCTTCTTATGTCCATTTTTATTTTTAAGTTCTTTATATTAATCCTTTAAAATCAATCCAACATAAAAACTTGTGCATCCATTATCTTTTTTAGCTTGCTTATTTGCCGCCTTTCTACTTATTAGTCTCTCCGTCTTGTTGTGGTCACCAAATACAACATTATCATCGTCTAAATTGTTCGAACCTTGAATAAGAGGAGAATAAGTTGTGGGAGTTGCATTTATAATATTTTTTTTACTTCTTTTTTGAATTTTGAATCATCCATTTAGGTTGGCTCTTCCATTATTCCCAGCAATGTTAATAAAAATGGTTCATCTTGAATGCATAGCTTAAAAAAAATATAAATTAAATGAATTTAAATATATGAATTTTAAATAAATAATATCTTTTCTTCATAGATGAAACTAGTTTGATTTCTATTTGGACATAATGTGAACAAAACTTAATGACCACTAATTGAATGGTAAACCAACAATGCACTAGAGAACTTAATGTGTGCTTAGATATAAACTTCTTGTTTTCGTGGTAGATGTCACAAATTCTTTTCCAATATACCTTGTTTTTTTGTTCATTTTTACATATTGGATTCATGCTAGTATTGATTCATGTATCTATAAGAGAAGTATTTATCTTTTTAACTGTTTGTGAATTTTCACATGGATCTTGAAATTATATAAAGACTTGATTGGAGTATTGAATGGGTAGATCATAACTTTCTTGTTATTCATGTGGGACTCTTCGTACAGGAGATTAGTTTAAATAAACTGGAAAGAGATAATATATAGAGAATTAACTAAATAAATTTGGGCATGGAAATGAGTTTAAGAGATTAAAACACATATAAACTTGAGCATCTGGGTTGATTGAGATGATTAGTGCGATAAGAGATTGAATGTTTTTGGATTAGAGTCGAATCAAACCCTTTCTCTTTAACCCAATAAAGAGATGGGATTCACATCCCTTCCTGAAATGCATGATGCTCAATCGGCACAAGTGTTTGTGGTTTATTTCTAAGCTTGTTCCTAAGATCCACGTTGGGGGTCCCTAGAAAATCAACTGTTGTTGTTGCGATGCTGACAGAGTGCAGAAAATGGAGTGGAATTCTTTTGTTGTTTGAGTTAGATTGTTTGCTTTGTCCACTCTAGAGTGCAAAGTATAGCTCTTCTTTTCTCAATGTTCTGTGCTTTGCAATGGCAGCCGCAGCCTACAACTGGACGCTCTATGTGCTTGGTTGGCCTATAAAATGTGCCGGAAAATATCAACTGAGCCGCCACAACGATTTTGAAGGTGCCGGAATTGGTGGTTGTGGCCTACCCAGGTCTTTCTTTTCAACCGATTGAATCTTAATGCTGGTTGCTAGGTTATAGATTGAGGCGCTTCTTTTAGGTATGATTTTATCTTCTAATTTATTTGAATATAGTCAAGTTTAGTGTTACAGAATCAATCTTAATGCTTCGATGGTTAGCTTTTTTTTGTCTGGGATTTCTCGATTTGTTCTCCCACTCAGCCATGGCTTGTCTGTATGTTATCTTGTGATCATAAAAGGAGCTTAGCTTAGATCTACTGACTATGATGTTTTACCTGTTCTACTACAGCAACTGGCGTCAGCTCCGGCTACTTCATTGTTCATGTCTTTTTTATTTTTCTCTCTCTTCTTTTTTTTTTATATTAAATTCTATCTTTTGATTAATTTTTTCCTTCAATTAACTTGTTTTAATTTGCTTAAAATAAAATTATCGTAGTCTTAAACAAACATCTTGATATTTAGTTGATATTTTATTTTATGAATATCTATTTTTATTATCATATCATTAAGTAAAAAAAATAATTATAAAAAAAATTGTTAAACTCAATGGAGTTCATGATTCAAATTGCAGGTTTATTGGATTAAGTAGCGAAGTCCGGATCAATTCAATATGTTATTATCTCAATATTAATAAAAGATATCATCTTGAAATATTTTTAAAATGAAACCACGCTTTTTTTACCGATTGTTTTTAGACTCACAAAGTTGGCTAAGTCATGTTGGAGTACCTTTTAAGTTAGTTAATTTTAAACTCAAGCTAAATAAAGAGTTAGGTCGAGAGATTTTAAGTTGACTTGCTAGGTCAGACTCTTTTTTGCCTTTTTTCATTTTAAAAAAAAATCATCTTGCAATTTTTTTTTCGATTGAATCCTTTTTTTTTTCAATTTGATCCTTCAATATTTGGTTGATTTTAAATTGATCTTCACAATTTGTTTCGGTTTGCTTTCTATAAAGTTATTGCAATTTCAAATAAATATCTCGGTATTTAATTGGTGCTTAATTTTACGAGTATCTATTTTTATTATCATATCATTAAGTAAAAAATAATTTTTTTTTTTAAGTTGTTGAATTCAATGGAAGCCATGATTACGTTGCAAGTTTAGCAGGTTAAATCGCAAAATCAATCAAATATGTTGTCGTCTTAATATTAAAAGAAAAAATACATCATCTTGAGTTTTTTAAGTCAAATCATGTTTTTTACCATTTATGGTTGTTTTGGATTCATCAAGTCAATTAGAAGAAAAAATTTCACACATATTAATTGTTAACACAGGCTAAACAATGAATCAAGATTTCAAAATTAACTTACTAGATTGTGTTTAATATCATTACTAAATATTTCTATATATATTGAATTCCTTTATCACGTTCAAAATAAAACTATTATTATTATTATTATTATTATTATTATATATATATATATATATATATAAAATTACTAGTAGAAAGCCTTGTAATATGGAAGGTGTACTAACAAGTGATTAATTCACTTGAATCTGTTCGTTGGGATTCTGCCGTGGTCGCTTTAATTAGGACCCAGAAAGAATAATTTGGAATGCCAATGGACAGAGGCACGTACAAAACATCATGGCAACATCTTTCCCTATCGAGCGCAAATCAATGAAACTTCGGTCTTATACATGTACAAATTACAAGAGGCAAGGTGCATGACATAACATTCTCCTATTTTCTTGCTGCTGAAGCTTCGGCCCTCTGCTGCTAGAGGAAACACAGCAAGAACAACTTGCCTGGATTAATCTTGACACCGAAACATTATACATGCAGAACAAAGTAAAGCACAAGAACCAGCACAAAGCAGAAGCTAAGGGTGAATTTCCTTCTTCGCCTCTTTTACAGTACTCTGTTCTCCTACAATCTTGCAGAAAAGATCAAGAGTGTGCCAGGGTTTACATTCACGGGCAAATCAGAACTTCAAGTCTTATGAGCACAAAGAGCAAGCCACACATGCATAAAACTTAGAAAAGGAGAGTAGTAATCCTACTACCAAACATTATACAGGACGAAAAAGAGCACAAGAAGAAGTAATGATCCCAAACCATATCCATCATCATTGCTAGAGCTACTACTTCCCTGTTTTGTACCAAAATACCTGCTGCCACGGGAGGGAAAGCATGAAGAAATCGTGTGTATGAGCAGTAACAGTAAAAGAGGAAACACCGTCCAGAAGTTGAACGCCACATCTTCATCACCTGCTTGAAATAGTGGCAGTATATAATCCGCAAGTGCCATTATCATAGGGCCAAAGATGACCAGACCCAGGACTCCCACCATTAGAGAGGGTACTATTGGTGATGGCCCCATTGGTCTTTAGTCTTTTGGATTCTCCTGCTTCAGCGGATGCTCAGGAACGACCTTCTTAATGGTTGACAGAGGAACTGTTTGTTGTGGTTGGAGATGACAATCCGATTCTTTTCTTTGGTTCAGTATGATTAGTTGACCTATGGCAACCTCCTTGCCTAAAAAGACCTCTAATCAAATTTATTTTGTATAATAAACGTTACATTCAAGGCCAACCAACCCAACTAATCCCAAGACAAATTAATTAAACTTCTTCAAGTACATCATAGTCATCCGACTAGGGGAGAAAAAACCAATGGACCATTTCCTTAGTTTAGTTCAGTGGTAATAAATAGAATAGTTTTCGGCAATGACAGTTATCTTCGATGCTTCCAGTGAGATCAAGCTAAACCAATAATGATAAGAAATGGAATGATAATGATAATGATGTTCAGAAACATCATCCAACTGATTCATATCCAAAAGCAATACATAAAGTTTGTTGTGGAAGAAACAGACGTGTAGAGAGAGACTGATGACAGCATGATTACAAACTATGTGAACTTCTATTGTTCTAGTCATTGTCATGTAAAATATTTAGATAACCGTAGTTAGATGATATACAAAAACCTAATCATATGTGGGGAAAAGGTTGAAAAACGATGCACTGTAGGTATATCAATTAGTTTTACATTCCTGAACTAAGACAACACTGATCGTCCTGCACTATCTCCTGCAACTACAGAATTACAACACTGTACACAGACAAGAGCATAAGATGGTGCAGATCTTCATATACAAACTTCTGTCCAAAATTCCAATCCAATCATGTACTGTATTTGAGATGTTGCTCATAAAAGTTGATTAACTGCAATGAAAGAAAAAGGAGGAATAGTAAATACAACAACAAAATCATAAAAATACTAGTGAAAAATTCATGAGTTCGAAGTAGTGCAACGTGGACAGGGAAGAAACTATACATAATCAGCAACATGATAATCAATTACCAGATGTGGATTATTAGCCTTGAGAAACTTGTTATCCACTGTTACTTCTTGTCCATCAGACCTGCAAAGTATGCAACCACTTGAAAAGATGACACTATGCTGCTGGAAAAAACATTAAACAAACATAAATCCAAAATTGCAGGAAACACAATCTATACATAATAAGAGAGCTCATGTGCTCTGGACTTCTAAACTCTGTTTATATGAGAATAAGAACAAGGATTTACTGAAGTAAGATTTGACCTATAAAGCTGTGTGTGTGGATGATTTTACAGGCAGCTAAGAGCAGATTGCTGTATTTTAACTATTATTTAATCATTCAGAGACGAAGCATTGATGATTGGTATATTGATTAGGGCTTTGGAAGCAATGCTTTTAGGACAACTTAGCGACTTATAACTCTCAATGATACATTTGTAAAAAGTGATAAAATTATAAAGTTGAAAGAATCATTTGTAAAAAGTGATAAAATTCAGGGGTTGATTTAATATTTTGTCCCATAAATTATGATTTAGGCCAACATTATTAACACAATAGATCCATTTTACACATTCACAACAAAGTTAAGTATAGGATTTCATTTCTTTCTTTTGACTTGATGCAATGGTGTTTTTCCTACTCCACCAATCGTTGATCCCACTCCAGTATTTAATAACCAAATTTAGCCTTCATTTCGACGTGCCACTTTTTCTATTAAATGGTCAGATTTCATCCTTATCAACTCTAAACATAGTAAGGCCAACATAGTTTCTTCCAAAGAAGCCCAGCATAATTTGTTTGCGATACATGTAGTGTCTTCTAACAATATTTGACACTATATTTTAATTAATTAAGTTATTTTTGGAACTCATTTTAATAAGTTTTTAAGATTTTCTAAATTTAGAAGTACATATATGGTTTAGAGTTCATAATTACCTAAAATAATTTTTTTGTGATTAAAATACTTAATATAAAAAAAGAATTACATGAAAATATTTTTATAATACTATTCTGGTTTAGCTTTTATTCAACTACAACAAAGTGTCACATTGCTAGAAAATTATAGCTAAAATTGCAAGTTAGTTTTACAATCAAAATTAGCAATGTAAAACTTATTTGTCATAAAATCACAATTTACTTTTCAAAATATTCTACAATATCAAAATTTATTTATAAATTTTAAATTTCAAGATATATTTTCTATTATTTCCTTTTACATTAGGTTTAAGAGGATTTTTATAATTGATATTATTGAATTTCAATTGTACTTCAAGAAAATTATGGAGTAAGGTTAGTTTAGTCACTCAGTAATTCTGTGACATAGAATTAACAATTGGAGTAGGAAACATCACCCTTGACTTAAACATAAAATAAACCCTGAACTCATTTGAAACCAATTCCTCAACTAAAATTCCCAAACTTCACCAGTTTGACACTTTGATTTGTTCGTGGACAGAATCAAAGACCAAGAGATGATACTGTGCCTGACATTTAAGTGGTTCAAGACATTGTAGGAGAAATTTAAAGCAAGCATTGACAATGAGGCAGGTTATGGGTAGTGGTGAGGTTGGCAGGTGAGGGGGGCAATTTTGAAAAGGGAAGATTTTTATGTTTTTTTTTATAATGGAATGTTAGGTTATTATTATTATGTTTTACGAGGAACATGATAGCCACTCATATGATGTGTATACTTCATTTCACTATAAACACAATTCATAACCTTTAATGAAGTATTCACTAAGATAAGAAATATATATAAAAGAAGAAGAAGAAGAAGAAGAAGAAGAAGCCAATTCCAAAGTATGAAACTTCAACTACAAAAATAAGAGACAAGAATTCTCTGAATTATTTGAATCTGGGTTGGGAATAAATAGTTTGAGGAAAAATAATGTGAATGCAACAATATTTGGATAGCATGTTAAGATTGAATATGAGTGGTTTAGTTAGGGGAGGAAGAGTTGAAAAATACAGAGTTTAGGTAGATTTAATGATGAGAACAAGCAATCCTCGTGTTCAATTATCGACCCACCAACTGTACATAAAATAGCTACTCTATTAGCAAAGAAACCTTTTTTAAAATCAAAAAACTAAGAAAACCTTAATTAAAAGCTAATAGGTGAAATGTAACTTGTATCCTCCAAAAATAACTTTTTTAACATTCAAGAACCTTTACGATCATTATCAACATTACCTAAAGTACTATTGGCATTGGCTGCTTTTCATCTGTCGGCTCTTTGCTCTCTCTTGAGCCCCAGTCCAACTGTTTTTAAATTTCCTCTCTATCTTGTCTATAATAATTTGTTTCACTGATCTCTAGCACGAATACATCCCTATACTTAAATATTTTTTATAATAAGTGAATAAAATAAAATAAAAGCATAAGAAGTGTGCAACCCAAGGTAACTTACAAGTTAACCATAGAACCAAAAAGAATGAAAGTTTAAAACCATTTAACCATTTCCAGGAGAAAAGGGAAAGGAGGAATGACAACATAAGGTTACAGATGACCAAGAAAACATTTTCCTCAAAAGCCCTCTTGTTGTAGTCCACCCACAAAGATTTTGCGATGCACTCAATGAGAAACAAGCTTAGAAACTTTAGCATTTAATCTTTGATTTTGTATATTTTGATATTTCCTGTAAATCTAGTCTATTTTTGGATTTTTTTTCTTGCTTAGGAATATTAATACTATTTAGAAATCTTAGCTTATTTAGGAGCTAGAAATTTTCTATTTCACTCTTAGTTTAGGACTAGAAGGGCTTTTGGTTCCTATAAAAGCAGCACTTATTCTGCAAAACTACAGGACTTTGAATATGGAATTGTGAGTATTTGATTTAATTTGAGGGTTGCGCACCCTCGGGAATCCAAGGATTTTTAGTCTACTTGCCCCATGTCCACTTCAACTACCGTGTGTTCTGTCTTCCTCTTCTCTTTTATCTAAGCACCCTTCTTCCATCTCTTACTGCAACAGCAATCTTGGATTATTCACAACTATAGTAAGAATCCCAAACCCTACTAAACACATCCTTAATCAATCTCAATTCTAAATACAACAAACCCTAAGCCTAATTTTCTAAACCTGGCTCATCATGAACACTTTGTGGGACAAAAATCCAAGTTGACCGTCATTATTTGTTAAAAAGGTAATTGTGCCTCAACAAGCTATTTCAGTCCTCTCCTTTCAAATCAGTTCCATGCAGACTAGCCATGATAAAACTAGGGTGTTAGTTAACATGAAAACAAAAGGAGAAACATTAGTTATCATAGCCGAAAAGAACCTGCAAAGCAAGTGACACAATTATAATTCCAGAGGATCCAACCACATCATGAACAGCCCGTCTAAAAGAGGCTTTAGTGATACTGGCTATTCTCACTTCTTGTTCTCTTTCCTGTTAACTGCCCTGCACTTCCATGAAACGTTTTGCTACATCCAGCTCAATTAAAGATTTTCTTAGTCCCTCAAACCTTTCCGCACTATGGCACTAACCACAAACACCGACTCTACACTATAACAACCATTGCAAATAAGCATTACCCTCCCAATCCTGGGATTACAGCAACGCTTGATTTCTTGAGTTGAGTACGAGATCCATTAAATTTTGTGGCATTTCTGAGATACTGAGGCTCTGTGGTTTTCTATTGAGCAGGCCTTCATTTCACTCTTTTACAGGAAGGTCTCCCATTAATGCAATGTGGCCAGGAAGAGATGTTATAATCGATAATAGGCTATGTACATCTTAAAAGGCATGTATTTTCTCAATAAATGATGGTCAGAATAAATAATGAAACTCCAGCTATTCTCAAAATGTTAGTTCCACCAACAGAAGCATAAGAAGAAAAAGATATCATTAAATTTCACACGGGAGAGATCTTGAAGTTGGAGTAAAATGACATACCTTAATGCACGAAAGGTTATCAGCACATCCTGGACATTGTCAAACACAGAGGCTGAAAAGCCTATAGGCTTGAGGATCTTGGTGATAGCAAATGCATTTATGGAATTTCCAGTCATTGGCATGTGACTTGAATTACCCCAAGTTAAACTAGGATTTTCAATCCCTGGTTGTGCAGCTGCACCGGTAGAGCCAACTGAGAAATTTCCAGATGAATTCGGTAAGAAAACTGGTTCGCACATGACAGAGTCTTTTTTGAACCTCTTCACAGAACCAGACTTTCTTTTCTTAGCACCTGTGCATCGACTGTTCTGAACAAGGTCCACATAATCAACCTTGGGAAGCCCATTTGCAATCCCATTATCTTCTGAAGCCTTTTCTTCTTGGAAATGTATTGTGAACTTATTTGTGTTTACATCAATGTTAGGAATTGTTCCAATAAGCTCGCTAAGCTTTGGATCATATTCATTATCCTCTTTCCTTTCAAAAATATGCTTTGAACCGTTTATGGACCCATTCTCATCAGTTTGCTTTGATGTTTTGATGTTATTTACATCTCCACTACTCTCTCCTCCATGACCTAAGCCGATAAATTGAGAGGGTGAAGGTAGATCGGCAAGCAATGAGTTATTGAGAGGAGCAGAAGGGAGATGTTTATCCGCAATACTTACTTCAACATCCATTACATTGTAGACAGCAGAGGAACGTGGCTGCTTCTTCTTGGAGGGAGTATGCGGAGCCCCATGCTTGCGTTTCCGCTTTCGTGAAGACCTACCTGACCGCAAGCTTCAAATCCATCAGACAAACAACAGAAAAGGGTTGGCAAAAGAAAAAAAAAATACAATTGTTAGTAAATAGGGAATTGCATTAAGTAAATATATACTCTAGTCATTTTGACTGCCAAAAAAACAAAAACTCAAATAAAAGTAATTTGACACTATACTTATGCTCTTTGCTTCTTATTTGCCACAAAGAAAAAACAAAGTTGAAGGTTAGCCAAGCCAACAACTCATTTATCACTTAGATTGTTTGAATGAATGTCACCTAGAAAAGGTAGCATTTGGTCACTATTTCGGAATAAAAAAGACGGAGATGGCTAGAACAAAAGGGACGAGACAAAACAAGAGACAAAAACAAAGTTGTGTTTGGTAGTGGTATTCAAGACAGAGTAAATGTCTCTTTATTCTTTTTGATTGATGCAGGTCAAGACAAAACAAAAAATGTTTGTTTTATCCTTGATATATATTGCCATCTAACTTGCAATGTTTAGAACAATAAATAGATAGCATTATTTTCACTTTATTCTATAATACGCATTAATTTTATTAACTAACTTAAAACGGTAATTTCTCCACCCATCAAAGTCATGTTAAAAAAGGATTTGTAAATATCATAAAAAATAATTCATTGCTAAGAAAACAATACAATTACATTATAATTTAATCAGTCATTAAATCATTTCTCCAAATATATTTAACAATAAAATAAACAATTAAGCAAATCATATATCAAATAAAATACATGCACCAACATAAAATTAAAATCTAACTTGGTTGAAAATGCAAGATAATAATTTCATCACAAATGCACATTTTTTGTTCTCAATTTCTCATTCAATCTCCCACTTTTCATCATTAAATCCAATTTGTTAGAGAACATAACTAATTTTCATTTCTCTACATTATATATGTTTTAATTATTATATTATTTTTTTCATAATGATATTAGTTTTTTACAACAATGCTGATGTTAATCTCTCTCTTCTCTCTCTAATTTATATTTCTCATATTTCTTATGATTTTTTATTTATTATTTTCCAGTTTTTAGTCTAATGATGGAAATTCAGCTAATTAAAATAAATGGTTCAGATATGAATGTAAGGATATAAATTGAAATCACGAAATGATTAAAAAAGACATTTGTGTAAAAAAAAATAAACAAAAAAAAAACTTGGTTTTGTCTCTGTTTTTATCCTTCCTTTTTAGAGGGACATAAAATTGACTAAAAAATGCACTTGAGATACCCAAACTCATTTCTACCCAGCTATCTTTGTCTCTTTGATTCCGAAACAATAACTAATCGCTACCTAAAAGATACTTATCATTTGCTTTGATATTCACAGCAACCAAACAATCTTAAGAAAATAAGGAAAAGAAAGCAAATCTACCTCTCTTCAAATGCATCAATGACGTCAGAACACGACTGCAAATTCTCCAAGGGCTCCCAGGTGTTTGCTGTTTCAGGCCATCCTCGCCTTTATAACAAATAAAGCATATCAGTCAAGAAATTACCTAGAATCAATAAAGTGGATTAGTTGCTCCTTATATTAGTCCTACCATCATGTCATACAAGGTAAGAACCAGTAATATACAAAATTGGAAGCAGAAAAATGTAAAACCTTGATGGGATATAAGAGAGACACTCACCATTTAATAAGATACTGCAACTGACCCTATTTTTGCAACAATTGGAGAGTCATTTGCCATCATCATCAGCCACAGTTAGCAGCACAAACACACACACACATAATCAGAAAAATTATCAACAAAAAAAAAAGCAAACAAACAATTGACGTCCATTCTAAGCCTCCCCACTAGAAAGCAAGAAGTCCAAACAAAAGAATTAAACACAAGATTCTAAAAAATGGGTGTATCATAATTTACAATAAAAAAACATAAGAAAGATGTGAATCAGACCTTTCGTACTCGTTTTCGACGAATAGCCTCGATTTCGAAGAAACCCTCATCAAGTTTAGTCCTTTCTTCATCAAATAAATTGCCTTTCTCATCTTTTCCTTTGGGGTCCTCTTCCTCTTCCTCTTCATCATCATTATCCTCTTCCTCTTCTTCTTCTCCTTCAGTTTCCTCTCGATTCTCCCCATTATCAACCCAGTTTATCTCCTTTTCTTCACCAATATTCCCTTCCCTCACTTGGGTCTCAATTAAACTGTTACTACTGCCCTCTGCAGTATCAGCCAACACTGGATTTGCTGTTGCCTTCCTCTTTCCCTTCATTTTTTTCAAAAAAGTTTGATCCTTTTTGGAGGGAAATGGAGGGGAGAAAGGTGATTTTGTATTTGGAGTTTGGCTTGGAAATATGGATGGCAGAGTTCTATACCTACCGCTGTGTGTGTGTGTGTGTGTGTGTGTGTGTGTGTGAAAATGAATGTGAAAGTGGGAGAAGGAACTGACCTGACAACAAAACAGAGGTCCTTTTGCCTGCTTCGAGTGTTCTTTTTCTAAGATTAGATTTTCTTTTCTTTTTGAGAATTCAAAATCTTTATTCTTTACCCTATCCATTAAATTATAAATTAATCTCTCTAATTTTAAGAAATAAATTAATCGGTTCCTTTATTTGAGTAAGTTTGACAGTGTGGTTAGTAGAGTGTAGTTATAATAATTTTTTAAATAATTTTTTATGATAAAATCTATTAAAATAATATTTTTTTAATTTTTAAAAATTTATTTTTAAAGTCAGATAAAATATCCAAAACATACAAAAAAAAATTTAATTTTTTTAAAAATAAAATTTAAAATTTTATGGAAACGCGGTTTACACCACGTTCCTAAACAGCCTCTTCAAAAACTAAATTTTTTTTTCCATTTCAAGATTTTCTTTTACATTTTTCTCTTTTTGAGATTTTAAAATCTTGATCCAATCGAGTAAATTCAATGAATTAATTAGTTTTTTTGCACTTAATATTACTCTATTATAAACAAATGTCTTATTTTCTCGTAAATATTTATTTCATTTCTCAAAACTATAGAGATTAATTTATAATTTACTCTACCCCTGCCAACAAACCTATCCAATATCATCCCTTTTTCTTTCTCTTTTCAAAAGAAAGAAATTCTTTCAAATTATAATGTATTACCATTTATAAGTATATTTATTATAAAATTTTACTTTTATGTTTATAAGATAGAATAAATAAATGTATTACCATTTCCGTTGTGAATAGACAAAAACAATTAAATATAACAAAAAATATTTAGATTATAGAAAATTATTTTGCCTTGCTATTAAATTCGACTTAACAGGTCAACCATGAAACTTCTGATCTAATTTTTTACCTAACTTGAATTTAAAATTAAATCATATAAGAGTTATCTTAACTTGAACTAATTGATTTGGCCAATCCAAAACTAATGTAGAGAACCAGTAAAAAAAAATTCTAAGGATGAAATTGATAAAAAAAAAAAAAATTTGATCGAAATCCTTGCCTAACCAAGTTTCAAATTAAATTATGTTGTGAAAATCGTTTTAATGTGATCTAGTTGACTTAAATAGTCTAAAAACAACCCAGCTGACTAGTAAAAAAAATATAAAAAGAAAATTAAAAAGAAAAAAATGATGAAATTAATAGAAAAAATAATATTCTCAAACAATTTCTTGTTTAGCCTGGGTTTAAAATTAAAATATGCAAGAGTTTGTTTTACGTAACTAATTTACCTAGATGATTCAAAAACAACAATTATTAAAAAAAAAAATGAATACTTGCTTTTCATACTGTGAAGCAAGTGCGTTGCAACCCACTTCTTTTAAATTTTAAAAAAATTTCAATATTTATAAATAAAAAAATATATAGATATTGTTAACATGATTTTCAGTAATAAGCAAATTTCTAAGTCCTTAACTCAAAGTATAATACATACGTTTAATAAAACAGGTTGAGGATCACATAAGCCAATAAATACTAAATAGATATTTCAACATTAACCATTGACAAATTTGTGCAGATAAATTTATCTAATCATGTGCTAGGAAAAGCCCTTTAATTTTTTTTAACTTAATTATATGGAACTAATATTTTTTATAGAAAGAGTAATACTTCAAATTCCATGAAACAAAATTATTTGTTAGTAAAAATCTCCTTTTTCTTATTAATATCTTTAACTTTTTTAAAAAAAAAACTATAACATTTTTATATGCTAATTGTTTGATAAATCATCAATGTGCTCTCTTTTTTACAAAAAACTTTTCATCACAATATTTATTTCTTAGATAATATTCAATCATGTTCCAAATTCCAGTTCTAAAACATAACACTATTTATAATTTTAATGTGAATATATTAAAAGACATAATAATAATAATAATAATACAATGGTCACATGTTGTTGCAAGAAACTCTTCGAAAGTGTTATTAAACATGGCTCGATTCATCATCCTTGAAACCCTCCGTCTTGAATCATTGGCTAGCTCGAGTCTTAAAATAAACTATGTGGGTGTTGACTTGATATAATCTAGTTGACTTTGTGAGTCTAAAAAACACCTAAAAGATTGGTGAAACATGGTTTGACTTTAAAAAAAATTAAAGACAACATAATTGTTTTTTCAATATTAGAGCAGCGACATATCAGATCAATTCGTCAAACTCCCAACCTAATTCATTATCTTGATTGGGTATAATAACTGTGTATTTTTTCTGAAACTATTGTTTATTTAATTATAAGATAACAAAAATCAACAACCACAATAGAACAACCAAATAAAAAAATAATTATTTTATTAAATAGACTTTAATAAAATAATATCTTGAACTTTTAAAAATAAGTATAAGTACGTAGAACTATGTGCTTGAGTCTTTAGCTTTTTTTCTCAAATTGAATGAATGATGTGTCATCCATTTAGTTTTTTTTTTCTTTTTAAGAACAGACAACGTGTTGTCTATGAATCTAGATTTTGGCAACCACATAGGTTACTAGAAAATCTAGTCCCTTTTTTTACTCAAAAACTCGATTTTCATCTCATTTTTATTTACAAACACATCAAAAACACTCTAATAACCACAAGAAACTAATTCTTCAACTAAAAAAACCTTATAATTGGTTCAAAAACATAAAATCAAGCTGAAAACAAAAAAATCTCTCAACCCTAATATATTTTTACAGGCAATATAAAAGGTTAAATACATCTCAACAACACTTCTCTCATTAAGAAGAACACTTTGACATCAATTTTGATAATTGTTTTCAACTAAATCGAACCAACCAATCTCTTTCTCCATTTCACCTTCTTACATTGACTTTCTCTCTCATTTCTCGAGCTCAAAGACTAAAACATGAAAGAAAATAAAATTCTAGATCAAAATATAAGAACTTCAAAAACATAGAAAAAAAATATGAAAATCCTTAAGGACTTAAAATGTTATAAGCATGCCCCAACCATAGTAAAAAGTAGAAGAAGAAGAAGAAGAAGAGGAAGAAGAGCAGAAGAATTTGTTATGTATCAATTTTGGTCTTTAGAGTCTTAATTATGTTTATTCAAGAAAGTTAAATTTAATTTTTCCAAATTAATTATCAATTTAATGTTAAAATAGTTTTTAAACATTGTGAGAAATCATTTCCAAGTTAGCCAGGAGAAATTGCCAATTCTAACCTTAAATTAAGTAAATGTGAAAGAATCACATTGACCAAAAAAAATTAAAAAAATTAATTAATTAAAGATTTGTGAGCCCTCTTAGTGTTTTTTTTTTAAATAGTTATCTTTTCTCTAGCAAAAAGTAATTCTTGATTAACAAGTCGAATATTTCATGAAATCTTGTAAATAAAACAAGTCTTATAAACTTGATTTTGATGGTGCCTTCTTTGACTTGTACATTCCTATATGTTTTATTTATTAGCAAAACAATAAAAGTTTTGGCTAAATCACTCAAGCCACGCACATAAAAATACTATTTATTGTAATAGTTTTTTTTTAATTTAATCCTTTAATAATTTAATATTTTTTTTTATTTTTTTTTAAATTTTATCTTTCAATATTAAGTTGTTTTAAGAATTATACTTCATAATTTTTTTTATTTTCTTTCTATTGGGTTATATACTAATCTCATGAGTTTATTTTTTTTTTCAACCTTCAATATTAGATTTGTTGGAAGTGGGGTTTCATAATTTTTTTCGATTTACTTTTATGAATTTATCTCAATCTCATGACCCAAGTTGTGGATTTAACAAGTTAACTCGGGTGGAATCGAGTTATCTTTTTGGATTGCTTTTTTTAATTGATTTTTTTATATCATCCTTCAACATTGGGTTGGTTGGAAATTGAGCTTCATAAATGTTTTTTATTTGTTTTTTATTAGGTTATTATGATCTTATGACTCGAGTTGTGGGTTTGGCAGGTTGACTCTATTCATTTTTTGGTACCTTTTTAATTGGATTTTATAATTTTTTTCAATTTACTTTCCATAGAGTTATCTCGATTGGGTTGAATTAGGTCGCGAGTTTGACAAGTTGACCCAGGTTTACTTGGTTCATTTTTTTTTATCATTTTTAATTGAATATTTGTTTTCAATGTCACCCTCTAACAACTCAATCTTCTTTTTTGTATTTAGTTTCTTTTCAAATTTAACTTCAATATTAAGTT